>Ga0210391_10001003_pt1 | contig 26813 bp, 25 predicted proteins | sample IncBWC12OmetaG_FD_160573 | JGI IMG/M metagenome (GOLD analysis project Ga0210391, IMG submission 160573) | Forest soil microbial communities from Barre Woods Harvard Forest LTER site, Petersham, Massachusetts, United States - Inc-BW-C-12-O ... | reverse complement strand
ATCTGGCATGCGGGATGGGCCATGAAGGAGCTCGAATGGATCTGATCTCCGCTCGTCTTGTTCCGGCGCGAGCTCTCGCTTTTCTGTCACCCGATGACCTCACATCAAATACAAGCCGAGCCTACTGGTCCCTCGCCTTGATCCAGAAATCGTTTAGCGGTCAGATCTGGGGCGGAGTAAGGACAAAAAATGATTGCTGCAATCATTGGACTTCTTCTCGGCCTGATAATCGGAGCTGGGTGCCGGCTGTTTGATATCCCGTCGCCGGCGCCTCCGCGTCTGATCGGAGCCGTCCTACTGCTTGCCATGACGGTAGGCTTTGTCACAGCCGATCATGTTCTGCCGCCAGGGAAAACGCTCGTGGAGATCAGCAGGCGATGAAACCGCTGATAGGAATTGTGCTGGCATTCGCGTTGGGCTTCGCCTGCCGTGCATTTGGAATCCCGTCGCCCGCACCGCCAATGATCCTCGGCGCGCTGCTCGTGATGACGATGACGATCGGATACATCGCAATGGATCGATGGGCGATGTCACCAGCAAAACATGCTCCCGATCGTGGCGGGCCGAGCGGTATGACGTCTTCTCCAACACAGGATAAATCGGCGGAGCGTTGAGTTATGCGCGCATTGCAGTTCAGCGAATTCGGTCCGGTCTCCAATCTACGCCTAATCGAGTTGCCCGATCCCAAGGCGGATGAAACTACCGCTATCGTCAGAGTCGCGGCAGGTTCGATCACGCCGAGCGATGTGAAGAACGTCGAAGGCAAGATGGAAGGAACCACTCTGCCCCGGGTGCCCGGGCGCGACTATGCCGGCACGGTGGTCGAGGGGCCGGCTCCGTGGATCGGTGCGGAGGTTTGGGGTACAGGCGGCGATATCGGATACTCGATCAATGGCAGCCACGCCCAGTTGATCGCCGTCCCGGTAGGCAAGTCTTCGGCGCAAGCCGCGGACGCTGTCGCTGGAGCAGGCGGCAGCCGCGGGCGTCACCTATCTTGCAGCGTGGCTCGGGTTGATCGAATACGCTCAGATCAACGCAGGCGAAACGCTGCTGGTAATTGGCGCCAACGGAGGCGTCGGCAGTGCGGTCGCACAGCTCGGAAAATGGAAAGGCGCGAGAGTAATCGGGACGGGCATTGGCCCGTTAGCGCATGCGACACCTGCGGCGCGCGCGTTCGATGAGTTCATTGTCGCGAAAGATCGGCCGTTGGAGATCGGTGTCCGCGAATTGACGAAGGGCCGCGGAGCCGATGTGGTTTTCGACACGGTCGGCGGACCGATGTTCGAGCCCGCGCTGAAGTCGCTGACCCATCGCGGCAGGCTGCTCGAGATCTCGTCAGTCCGCGACCGTCGCGTCGGCTTCGATCTGATCGATTTCTATCATAACGAAAGCCGCCTCTTCGGGGTCGACACTCGCTCGCGCAACGCCGTCGCGTCGAGCGCTCTGCTCGACGCCTTGACGCCATTCTTCGAGCAGGGCACTTTCGGCCCACCCGCAGTTGACCGGGTTTTTCCTCTGACCGATGGAGTCAAGGCTTATGAGGAAGTGGGCCGAGGACAGGTTCGCGGGCGGCTGGTCCTGTCGCCCTGAAACTCGCTTTTCCCTTGCTGGCTTGGAGGAGTGAAGAGGTGGACGAGGCCTGAGATCGATTCGGACGATCGCTGTCGCGCTCCTTATATTGTTGATGTGGTCGGCTGCATCGTTAGCGCAGACGCCTCAGCCGATGCCTCCAGGTCCGCCGCAGAATCCCCTGCGGCCGGAGTTGGGACCGAACGATCAGTCGGACCAGAACTTTTCCTTCCTCAGGAATCCCGCCGACCGGACTGATTTCTGGGATCCACTGAAGTACATTCCGCTCGACTCGTCCGGAAAGTATTACCTCACTTTAGGTTTCGAGGACCGCTCGGAATTTGAATGGTTCCAGAACGAGATGTGGGGCAAAGGTCCGCAGACTATCAGCGGCTATTGGCTTCAACGTGTGATTCCGGCCGTCTCTCTGACCCTGGGTACGCATGTACGGGTGTATTCCGCTTTTCAGTACGAGAAGGAGATGGGCAACAACGCTGGTCCGCGCCCGGGTATCGATGAGGACCAGGGTGATTTCCACGAAGCCTTTGTGGACGTGAGCACCGGCCTTGACGATCCGCGGTCGATCACAGCGCGCTTGGGCCAACAGGAAATCGTTTACGGTACTGGAAGGCTGGTGGACAATAACGAGGGCGTGAACGTCAAGTCGAGCTTCTATGGCGCGAGGATCATAGCCAAAACAGAGACGCTCAGACTTGATGTGTTTTGCGTCAAACCAACCGAGGAGAATACCGGAACCTTCGACGATCGTCCTTCTTCACAGCAGACGTTTTGGGGAGCCTACGGAACGGTGCCGCTCCATCTGGTTGATAGCAACGGGCAGGCCGACATCTACTACCTTGGCCTCGACACGACACGCGCTGTCTACGAGCAGGGCAGTGGGCGCGAGGTCCGTCACAGCATCGGAACGCGGTTGTACAATCATCAAGCGGGCGCTCCGTTTGAACCAGGCTTCGACTACAACTGGGAGTTGGTCTATCAGCTCGGCACATTCGCGCAGAACTATATCAACGCCTGGACCGTCTCGAGCGAAACGGGCTTTACCTTTCCGATTCGTTTCACGCCGAGGCTCGCGTTGCGGGCCGACGTTGCCAGCGGCGGACAGAATACTAATGGCGGAACACTGAACACATTCAATCCTCTATTTCCGCGCGGCGCATATTTTGGCCCGAAGCTGACTATGTTCGGCCCGTACAATTTGTTCGACGTCCATCCGGTGCTGTTCTTCAGTCCTCTCCAGAACGTCACGTGCGATTTCGATTGGGGCTGGTTCTGGCGCGAAAGCCTCGATGACGGCATCTACCAGATCGGTGGCGCGCTAGTGCGACCCAGCAACGGAAGCAAGGCAAGGTACATAGGCAGTCAACCGAATTTTGAACTGCTATGGGTGCTCGATCTCCACACTACCATTGGCATAGATATGGCGGGCTTCATTACCGGAGGATTCCTCAAGGACACCGGTCCCGCTGGTAACGTAGCTTTCTCGAACGTCGGCGTGACCTATAGATTCTGAATGTTTTTCCGCCAGCCGGCACCCAAACCAAGCGCCAGAGCGAACATTCCAAATTCGAGGATCGCGTAAGTCTTTGATCTTATTGGTGGGCGGTGCAGGTTTCGAACCTGCGACCCTCGGCCTGTTACGCCGACGCTCTACCACTGAGCTAACCGCCCGGGGTCGCAATATTAGCAAAGAAAACACTGCCGCGTGTGCTATCCACACAGCGGCAGCTTTTGCTCTTCAGTGAATCGTCGTGCGTTACGAGCCAGTCGACGGCGACGACGGCGCCTCGCCTTATTGCCGATTGCACGCGAATACCTTCGCGGTGGATTATCCTCGATTTCTTTGGTGGGCGGTGCAGGTTTCGAACCTGCGACCCCCGGCTTGTAAGGCCGATGCTCTACCACTGAGCTAACCGCCCGCGGTCGCAATGTTAGCAAAGAAATGCTGCCGCGTGTGCTATCCACACGCGGCAGCTTTTGCTCTCTCAGTGAATCGTTTTGCGTTACGAGCCGGTCGACGGTGACGGCGCGGGCGTGGCGCCGACGCCTTCATTGAGCGAATCCTTCAACTGCTTGCCCGGCTTGAACTTGGCCGACCGGCTCGCCGATATCTCGATCGACTCGCCGGTCTTTGGATTGCGGCCGGTGCGCGCCTGCCGCTCCGATACTGAAAACGTTCCGAAGCCGGAGATGTTCACGCGCTCGCCCTGGCGCAGCGCGGCGATAACGTCGTCGAGCACGATATTGATTGCGCGTTCGGCGTCGGCCTTGTTGAGGGGAAGCTTGTTGGACAACGCTTCTATAAGTTCAGCCTTGGTCATATGTGCCCTTCAGCGGCGCCGAATAGCGACCGCGCATTTGAGTCGCGCGCTCCCGGTGCTCGCCGGAAGTGCGCGGCGTCCCCCGCTCAGTGCTACGACAAGTTCGTCGATACCGTCCCGTCGTCTTCGTCCCCCGGCGGCACCATCGGGACCTTCGGTTCCGGCTCGCGCAGGAACGCCAGGTCGCTATCCTCCTTCACTGTCTTGAAGAACGTGTCCGGGTTGGTCAGCACCAGTGCGTGCTTGAGCACTTCGTCCATGTGCTCGACCTGGATCAACGTGATGCCCTTCATGATCTGCGGCGGAATTTCCTCGATGTCCTTGGCGTTGTCCTTGGGCATCAGGATGGTCTTGATACCGCCGCGATGTGCCGCGAGGACTTTCTCCTTGAGTCCGCCAATCGGCAGCACCCGTCCGCGCAGCGTGATTTCACCGGTCATCGCAAGGTCGTTGCGAATCGGAGAGCGCGTGAGCGCCGACACCAGTGCCGTCGCGAGCGTGATCCCGGCGGACGGTCCGTCCTTGGGAATGGCGCCCTCAGGAATGTGAATGTGGATGTCGATGCGATGATAGAAACCGCGATCGAGTCCCAGCACCTCGGCCCGCGAGCGGACGTATGACAGAGCGGCCTGCGCCGATTCCTGCATCACGTCGCCGAGCTGTCCAGTGATAGTCAGCTTGCCGCGTCCCGGGACAATAGTCACCTCGACGCTTAGCAGCTCGCCGCCCATCTCGGTCCACGCCAGCCCCGTCGCCACCCCAACCTGCGGCACCGTCTCCGCCGTTCCGTAGCGGAACTTCGGGACGCCCAGGTACTTCGCGAGGCTCGAGCTCGAGACCTTGACGTGCGCATTGCGATCCGTCTTGACGACTTCGACCGCGACCTTGCGGCAAATCGATGCGAGCTCGCGCTCGAGATTTCTGACGCCGGCCTCGCGCGTGTAGTGGCGGATGATGCCCTGGATTGCGCCGTCGGACACCTCGATGTTCTCCGGCCGCAGCCCATTGGCCTCCTGCTGCTTCTTGAGCAGGTACTTCTTCGCGATGTTGAGCTTCTCGGTTTCCGTGTAGCCGGGAATCCGGATGACTTCCATGCGGTCCTGCAGCGGCCGCGGGATTCGGTCGAGCGTATTCGCCGTCGTGATGAACATCACTTTCGACAAATCGTAATCGCAGTCGAGATAGTGATCGTTGAAGGTACAGTTCTGTTCGGGATCGAGCACCTCGAGCAGCGCCGACGACGGATCGCCGCGGAAGTCAGTCGACATCTTGTCGACTTCGTCGAACAGCAGCACGGGGTTGGAGGATCCCGCCTTGCGCACCGACTGGATCACCTTGCCGGGCAGGGCGCCGATGTAGGTCCGCCGATGACCGCGGATTTCCGCCTCGTCGCGCACGCCGCCGAGCGACACGCGGACGAATTTGCGTCCCGTCGCACGCGCCACCGACTTGCCGAGCGAAGTCTTGCCGACGCCCGGAGGTCCGACCAGGCACAGAATCGGTCCCTTCATCTGTCCGACCAGGGTCTCAACCGCCAGGTATTCGAGGATGCGCTGTTTGACCTTCTCGAGGCCGTAGTGATCTTCCTCGAGAACCCGCTCGGCTTCCTTGATGTCGAGCTTGTCTTCGGTGTACTCGAACCAAGGCAGCGCGAGGAACCAGTCGAGATAGTTGCGCACGACGGTGGCCTCGGCCGACATCGGCGACATCATCTTGAGCTTCTTGATCTCGCGCTCGCACTTCTCGCGAGCCTCGGCGGGCATTTTCTTCTGCCGTAATTTCTCTTCCAATTCCTGAATCTCGTTCTTGAATTCGTCCTTCTCGCCGAGCTCCTTCTGAATCGCGCGCATCTGCTCGTTGAGGTAGTACTCCTTCGAGGTCTTCTCCATCTGCTTCTTGACGCGCGAGCGGATGCGTTTCTCGACTTCGAGGATTTCCAGCTCCGAGCGCATGTAGCCGAGAATTTTCTCCAGCCGTTCGGCCGGGTTGGTCGATTCGAGCAGCGCCTGCTTGTCTTCGAGCTTGATGCCGAGATGGCCGACCAGCTTGTCGGCGAGGAACGCGGGATCGTCGACGGCCGCGATCGAGGTCACCATCTCGGGCGGAATCTTCTTGTTGAGGCGGGCATAGTTGTCGAAGGTCGAGACGACGGAGCGCATCAGTGCTTCGACTTCAGTCGAGCGATCGCTGACCTCTTCGATCTCTTCGGCTTCGACCTGGAAATATTCTTCGTCTGCCAGGTAGCGGATAACGCGCGCGCGCTTCTTACCTTCGACCAGCGCCTTGACGGTGCCGTCGGGCAAGCGGAGCAGCTGCACGACCACCCCGAGCGTGCCGACCGTGTAGAGATCGCCGGGCGCGGGCTCGGCCACCTTGGGGTCCTTCTGCGTGACCAGCAGGATTGGCGTCTTCTTGGCCTCGGCAGCTTCCAGAGCCTTGATGGACTTCTGGCGGCCGACGAAGATTGGATAGACTTCGTGTGGGAATACGATCAGTTCGCGCAACGGGAACAGCGGAACCACGTTCGTCGTTGCATCGCGATTATCTTTTTTATCATTTCGAAAAAGCATTTATGGATCTCAGGCTCCCGAGCTATGCGGTTTCGGCGGTCTTTTGATAGACCAGCAGTGGCTGCTCCTTCTGAGTAACCACTTCCTCCGAGATTAACACCTCCTTGATGTTGGGTTGCGACGGGATTTCGTACATCAGGTCCACCATGATCGCTTCCATAATGGCGCGCAGTCCGCGAGCACCGGACTTGCGCTTGAGCGCCTCGCGCGCGATTGCGCGCAGCGCACCCTGCGTGAATTTGAGGTGGACGTTCTCCATGTCGAAGAGTTTCTGATACTGGCGCACGAGCGCGTTTTTCGGCTCGGTGAGAATTCGCACCAGCGCTTCCTCGTCGAGCTCGCCGAGCGTCGCGATGACGGGCAGGCGGCCGACGAATTCCGGAATCAGGCCGAACTTAAGCAAATCTTCCGGCTGCACTTCGTAGAGCAGCTCGGAGACCGTCTTGGGATCGCGATGAGTCAGGTCGGCGCGGAAGCCCATCGTCTTGCCCGAGATGCGACGGCGGATAATGTCGTCGAGGCCGACGAACGCGCCGCCGCAGATGAACAGGATGTTGGTCGTGTCGACCTGCAGGAATTCCTGCTGCGGATGCTTGCGGCCGCCCTTGGGCGGCACCGACGCCATCGTGCCCTCGATGATTTTCAACAGCGCCTGCTGGACGCCTTCACCCGACACGTCGCGCGTGATCGACGGATTGTCGCCCTTGCGCGCGATCTTGTCGATCTCGTCGATGTAAACGATGCCGCGTTGGCATCGCTCGATGTCGTAGTCGGCGTTCTGCAGCAGCGACAGGATGATGTTCTCGACGTCTTCACCGACGTAGCCGGCCTCGGTCAGCGAGGTCGCGTCGGCAATCGTGAACGGCACTTGCAGAAAACGCGCGAGGGTTTGCGCGAGCAGAGTTTTGCCGACGCCGGTCGGGCCAATCAGCAGGATGTTGGATTTCTGCAGCTCGACGTCGCCGGTCACCATCTGCGAGTCGATTCGTTTGTAATGATTGTGGACCGCGACCGAGAGAATTTTCTTGGCGCGTTCCTGTCCGATCACGTACTGGTCGAGCACCCGCTTGATTTCGGCGGGCTTGGGCACCGCGGAGCTTTGGCTGAACGCTTCTTCGCTGTCAGTCTCCTCGGCGATTATGTCGTTACAAAGGTCGATGCATTCGTCGCAAATATAAACCGTTGGGCCGGCGATAAGCTTTCTAACTTCGTCCTGGCTCTTACCGCAAAACGAGCAAACCAGGTTGCCCGAGCGGTCGTCATGCTTGGCCATACTGCCTCCCGCGGCTCACTTGGACGGCCTTCGGCTAACGATTACCTCATCAATCAGTCCGTATTCAACCGCCTGCGGCGGCGCCATGAAGTAATCGCGATCGGTGTCCTTTTCGATCTTTCGCAAATTCTGTCCCGTATGCTTCATTATGATGTTGTTGATTTCCTCCCGCGCGTGCAGAATTTCCTTCGCGTGTATTTCGAGGTCGCTCGCCTGCCCCTGCATCCCGCCGAGTGGCTGATGCAGAATGATGCGCGAATGCGGCAACGCGTAGCGCCGTCCCTTCGCACCCGCCAGCAGCAGAATTGCGGCCATGCTCGCAGCCTGCCCGAGGCATAGCGTGGAGACAGGAGGCCGGATGAACTCCATCGTGTCGTAAATCGCCATCCCGGCCGTCACCGAACCGCCGGGCGAATTGATGTAGAAGTTGATCTCTTTTTCGGGATCTTCGGACTCGAGGAAGAGAAACTGCGCGGTGACGAGGTTGGCGACGTCGTCGTTGATTTCAGTGCCGAGAAAGACGATGCGATCCTTGAGCAGGCGAGAGTAGATGTCGTAAGCCCGCTCTCCGCGCCCAGTCTGTTCCACGACCATCGGTACCAGGTTGCTCATAAATCCAGCTTACGCCACAGCCGGGTTCCGACAACAGAGAAAAGGCCGCTGACGCCTTAAAATTGTAACCACTCGGAAATGGGGGAGCAACACCGTTTGGCTCCGAACTGCGTAGCAATGATGCTACTTCGGCTCAGATGTACACTCTTGAGGCGGTGCGATCGGTGCATCTTCACGCGCAGCGCGGCTCAGGATGCACTCGCGCGCGATCGGTGATTAGGAGTTGCTCGATCTGGGCTTCTTCTTTTGTCATTCAGAGCGAAGCGAAGAATCCCGGATCTTTTCTCGACGCAGAGGGACCTCGACTTCGCTTCCGGCTTGCGCAGCGGAGATTCCTCGACGTAGATCGTTCCGCGACGTCTGTCCAAATGGTAGCGCGCCGTCGGATCGGATATCTTCCACGACCACAATGAAGAAGGTATTGATCGTCCTTCTGACGGCAATCCTCGCGTTCGCGAGCGCGGCCTCCAGCGCTGAAATCGATGAATTGGCGTGGAACCACGCAAATATCAAAACGCTGCGGACATTGGGTAAAGCCGCCGTTTTTCGCTTCGTCACCGGAGGAGATACTGAGAAAGGGATCTCGAGTCTGTCAGATATCGACATGTTTAATTGGTATCCGGCGGGCGACGGAAAATACGAGCTGGCGGTCGGTTGGTCCAGCGGCCCTGACATCGCGTCTCTCACGATCTATTGGAAGGACGCGCCGCGGAAAGTCAGATCTCAGGACTTTTACTTTCCCCCATTTTATAGCGGTCCTCCACAGCAGATGGACGAGTGGTACAAGGGTAAACAGTTCGAGAATCTCAGCGGCGACGGCAAGGATGAGCTTATCCTCTTTGACCCGATCGACCACACCGAACGCGCTCCCCGGAGATTGGTCCCCAACGGTGCGTGGCCACAGGTTTTTCGGTTGCACGGTGGTCAATATGTTGAGGCAAGCCGCGACTTCCCCGACTTCTACGAAAAAGAATTCTTGCCCCAAATCGACAAAGAGATAATCAGAGCGCGGGACTACTTGTTAGGCTTGGACCCGATGTTGGGCGAGCAATATTTGGCGGCAATGATTATGTCCAGAGACAAGGTCTTACGATTCCTCGGCCGCGACCCGATGGCAGGACTTGCCCAAGCGCGGGACTGGATGACCAGTTCGGACCCGGTGATCGTGGACGATGCCCGGGCAGTTTTCATAGACATCGGAGGGCATGAGAAGGACGTTCATGCGACTGAGCTCGCGCTCGATCACCTGTCGAAAGATTGGCTGAGATAGTCCCCGTAAATCGGCGCGGCTCCGCGAGGTTCAAGCGAAGTCGAACTGCCGTGCGTCGAAAAAGATCCGGGATTCTTCGCTGCGCTCTGAATGACACGGAGACGCGCTGTGAATGACACGGAGACGAAAGCGCTGGTGCTACTTCGGCTCGGATGATTCGTCTGCGGGCGGTGCCGATGGTGCATCAGGCGGTGCGGTCGGTGCATCTTCACGCTTCGCGCGGCTCAGGATGAAGTCGAGCGCTTTTTCGCGGCGCATCGTCTGGCGCATCGCTTCGAGATTTTCTTCCTTGCGGTAGAATTCGGCGGCGCGATCGCGATTGCGTCCGGCCTGCGTGACGATTTGCGCGACGCGATCGCCGAGCTCTTCGTCGTCGACTTCGATTTTTTCCTGCTCGGCCAGCGCGTCGACGATCAGCCCCGTGCGTGCGCGCTTCTCGGCGCGCGTCTTCAGGTCGTCGGCGCTCTGCTTGACCCGCTCGGTCGCATCTTCGTGCGACAGGCCGCCCGCTTCGAGCGTCTGATGCAGCTCGGATTCCATCGCGCTCAACTCGCGCGCGACCAGTGACTCGGGCAGCTCGACCGGATTGCGCTCGATCACGAGATCGAGCAATCCCTGCCGCGCCCGCGCGTCGGCTTCCTGCTTGGCGTGAGCGAGCAGCTCGGAGCGGACGCGGGTGCGAAACGCCTCGAGGTTTTCGTCGCCAAGATCTTTCGCAAAATCGTCGTCGACCGTCGGCAGCTCGCGCCGGTAAATTTCCTTGGGCGTCGCGCGCCATTCGATCGTCTTGCCGGCGAGATCTTTCTGGCTGTAGTCATCGGCGTAAGTCTTCGACGCGCGCATCTCTTTGTTCAGCTCGGCGCCCTTGAGCACCTCGAACACGCCGTGTGCGAGCGCGCGCTCGGAGACTTCGACCAGCCGATCGTCGGTCTTCGTCGACGACAGCGGCTTGCCGTCCTCGAACGCCTCGACCGAGGCGAGCGCATAGTCGCCGTCTTCGACGATGGTGCGATCTTCGACTTTTTTGAGCGTCGCCTGGCGCTCGCGAAATCGCTCGATCGCCTCCGCTACCTGTTCGTCGGTGACCGCGACCGTATCCTCCGATACCTTGAGACCTTCGTAGTCCTTGACCTCGATCTTCGGGCGCAGGTCGAAGGTGGCGCTGAACTTGAGCGCGAGGTCCTTCTGCAGGTCGCTCTGCTCGGTGACGATCTCGGGCGCGACGACAGGCTTGAGGTCGTGCTCCTCGAGCGCCTTCTTCGTGTATTCCTCGACCAGTTTCTGAGCTACCTCGCCGCGGACCTGCTCGCCGAAAAATCGTTCGAGCAGATTGCGCGGTGCATGGCCGGGCCGAAAGCCCTTGAGCACCACGCCGCGTTTGAGTTCGTTGTAGGCGCGATCCAGCTCATGCTTGATTTCGTCGGGTTCGACTTCAATCGTAAGTTTGCGCCGGAGACTGTTGGGTTCTTCGATATTTACATTCATGGCGATTTGAACCTGCTAGATAAACATACCGCGATTGCGGGAATCAACCGAGTGCGGTCTAAATGGTAGTCTGCTGGTCGGTAGATTTATTGGGGGGCGGCAATGGTAAAGGCATCGGTTTTTCTTCTTGCGACGATTCTCGCGTTCGTGAGTATCGCTTCAGGCGCGCAGAAGATCGAGGACATCCCGTGGGACCAGTCACATATCAAACAGCTTCGCGCAGCGAGCAAGCATGCGATGTTTCGCTTTTTCGACAAGCAGCAAGATCCCGACAACGACATGGAGTGGAACGAGTCCAGCATAAGTTGGGACTACGCGTGGTATCCGGCCGGCGCCGGGAAATATGAGCTGGCCATACACTCCCAGTCCGGGCCAGACGTCGGCTTTCTGACAGTCTACTGGCAAGATGCGCCCGGAAAGATCAAATCTCAGGCATTCGCCAGCCCCGCGGACGCGAGCGACGAGTGGTACTGGGACCAGAAGGGCCCGGACATCGTCGACGCGAATGGCGACGGCGTAACCGAGGTACTCGAGTTAGACGACCTTGACTATCACCCGCCAGAGCAGCGAACGAAGTTCATTCCCGGCGGAATGTGGCCGCGGGTTTTTCGATTGCAGGATGGAAAATACGTAGAAGCGAGCCCCGACTTTGCCGCTTTTTACGACAAAACAATCTTTCCGCTGATCGACAAAGCGATGGCCAAGGCTCAGCAGGACTTCAAGGATACCGAAACATCAATACTGGCTCCCAACATTGATCCAAACGAATTGCGCAAGGAGGCACGCAGGAAGCTGGAGCGAACTTTGGCGGGGATAACTATGTGTGGGGATAAAATACTGCGGGTGCTCGGACGCGATCCGAATGCCGGTCTGGCACAGGCGCGCGAATGGATGACCAGTCCGGACCCGGTGATGGTGGACAACGCCAGAGTGGTATTTCAGGACATCGGAGGGCACGACGACGAGGTGCGCGCGGCGAAGCTCGCAACGGAGCGCGCATCGAAAAATTGGCCCAGCAAGACTTGGGAGCACCCGTGATTGAATCTGAAACCACGGTGGTTTCAGACTTCCTCGGCAGGGCTGAGCCCTGCACCCGGTGTTAAGAAGAAAGTCGTACAAAGCGACCGGTATCTGGATGGTACCAAGGTCCAATTGCGGATCTGCCGCATTAAACACAGAATCGTTGACGCCCATGTTTTTTGGCGTGATGCTGCGTCAGCACAGGAGGACGAAATGAGCTTCAAATTTGCAGCTGCCGTTTGCGGGGTTGCGATGGGAATCACGTTGACGGTCGGCTCCGCTTTGGCGGACCCTTCCGCTGCGGCCAGTCCGGCCGCTGCGCCGGTCCAGGCTGCTCCGGTTCCGAAGATCGATCCGCATGCCGACGAACTTTTGACCAAGACTTGCGAGGCGCTGGGATCGGCCGACGCATTCAGCTTTCACGCGGAGATAATGTTCGACCAGGTACTGCCGCATCAGGTGAAGGTCCAGTACGCCGCGGAACTGAACTTCGCGCTGCAGCGGCCCGATTCGCTGATGGTCGATTACCACAGCGACCTCGGCAGCAAGCAGCTCTGGTATCAGGGTGACACGCTCACGATCTTCGACGGGCCGCACGAGGTCTATGCGAGCATGAAAGTGCCCACCTCGATCGACGCGATGCTCGATGAGGTGACGCAGACCGAGCATCTGACGATGCCGCTGTCGAACCTGGCGTACAGCGATCCATGCGCGAGAATTCGCAAAGCGATCATTTACGGCACTTACGTCGGGGTAAACGACGTCAACGGCGTCGATTGCGATCACATTGCGTTTTCGTCCAGCAACGTCGATCTGCAGCTCTGGCTCGACCGATCGGGAAAACCGGTACCGCGCAAAATCGTCATCAACTACCGCACCGTGCCCGGGTCGCCGGAGTACATCGCGGTGCTTTCCAACTGGAAATTCCCAAAACAAATCTCGAGCAGTAAATTCCACGCCGACCTTCCCAAGGATGCCAAGCGCATCGAGTTTCTGAAGGTCAAGGGGTCATAGCCATGAAGATCATTGTAGCGTCGCGCGTCGCAGGCAGAGTTTCGTTGCGAGTGTTGGCATTGACGGCTGCAATTGCTCTCGCGAGCGCGCCCGACGCGCTGGCAAGGTGGGGCGGTGGCGGAGGCGGCCGCAGTTTCGGCGGTGGAGGTTTCGGCGGCGGAGGTGGTGGATTCCACGGCGGCGGCTCTGACGGGTTCGACCACGGCAGCTTCGGATCAGAGGGTGGCCAACACTCAAGCAGTTCTTACGGACAGCATCCTAATAGCTCCAGCTATGGCTCCAGCGGTTCCCAGTACAAATCGCCCTCTGATTCCGGCAGCAGCTCGAGCTCCGCCAACAAGCAGGCGGACTACAACGAATACAACACCAATCAACAAGCGGCGAAGCAGGCGCAGTACAACGAGGCTAACCAACTTCAGGAAAGTCACGAGAACACCGAAAAGCACATGCAGTACCAGACCGACAGCACCATCAATAACAACGTCGGCAACACCAACTACAATGGCGGCGGAGGTGGCGGAGGCAACAACTACTACTATGGCGGAGGAGGCGGCGGCTATAGCGGCGGCGAAGTCGCGGGCGCGGCTGCTCTGGGAGCGGTCGGCGGTATGGCGGTAGGATCGATGATGACGGCTAGCGCCGCCCAGCCTTCGACGACGATCGTCGAGAACAATCCATACGGATACACACCTCCACCTTACGGGTATGCACCACCACCGTCATACGGTCCGCCACCGGTAGGGACGACGGTCTACACGCTGCCGCCGGGCGCGTACTCCGCCGACGTCAACGGACAGAGCTACATGTACGGCAACGGCGCGTACTACAAGACTTACTACAACGGCAGCCAGGTGGTGTACGTCGTCACGAATCCCTACGGCTAAATCGCCGGTTTCACTGACAGACAGAGGGGAGGCGCCGATTTCAACTGACAGAACCGGCTATCGAGAGCCGCGCGCCCGGCGCATGGTCTGGTGCTTGCTCGCGGCGATCCTGTGCCTGCTGTCTCTGGGGACAGCATCGGCGGCCGACGTTGTGCACAACCCGGACTCCCTGCTCGTCGCGCCCCAGGTGGACGGCAAGCCGGTCCAGGTGCGGGTGGCACTTTTTCTCAACAACCTGATCGACGTCGACGAAGTTAAGGAGCTGTTTCAAATCAGCGGCTATCTTTTCATGACGTGGAAGGATCCGCGATTGGTCTTCTATCCTCGCCCCGGCGCTACGCAAAGAGAATACACGCCCGATGAAATCTGGATTCCGAGCCTCTTGATGATCAACGCGACCGCGGGCAGGAACAAGATCACAACAAATATAAAGGGCGACCCCGACGGAACCATACATTACATCGAGCTGTTTGATGTGGAACTTACTACGTCATTCTTCCTGGAGCCGTTCCCCTTTGACAATCAGTCGTTGGAGATCTTCCTGCAGCCGTTCCTCGATGAGCACGATACGGTTGCGATGGCATACGACGAAACGAACAGCGGTGTCGGCACCGAACCTTTTGTCGAATTGGCCCAGTGGAAAATTCTCGGATTCAACGCATCCCAGCAGAGCCGCGAACTTGGTCGAACCGGCAAGAAAATTCCTGAGCTTGAAATCGATCTGCAGGTTCAGCGGCGGTCGCGCTACTACATCTGGAAAGTATTCCTACCGCTGATCGTGATGGTGGCGATTGCCTACTCGGCGTTCTGGATAAAGATTGGCGATTACTACACCCAGATATCGATCACGCTAACCGCGATCCTCACGGAAATTGCGTTTCTGTTTGCGATATCGAGCAGTTTGCCGAAGGTGCCCTATCTCACATTCATCGACGCGTTCTTTCTGGTCAGCTTTTTCTTCAGCTTCGTGTCGATGCTCGAGTTGGTCGTTGTGCACCAGGCGCTCGAGTGGGAATGGCCGGATCATGCGAACCGCATTCGCAGGATTTCTCAATTGATGTACCCGCTGATCTACGCTGCCTGTGTTGGGGCAGTCGCGTTGGTCTTCTTCGCATGACCTCGGGAGGGTCCGACCAAAAACTCTGCTGCCGCTTGCGCCAATAGACGATCGGAACCTCTTCAGCTGTCGGTATTCCAAGTCCTGAACTCGGCGCCGGCTCTTACCGGCACGGGTAAAATTTACCGCCTGATATTTCGCCACGATCTAGTGCGGGCCCAGCCAACCCTGTGAGCGTCGTTCGAGCACCCTCCGATAACTGGACATCGCATTCAGGAAAACCTAGACTGCGCCAGATACCCAGAGGGTAATCGCCCGGCTGTTATCGGCGCGATTCAATTGTACAGGCGGATACCGCCTCTTTATTCAACCTCGACTATTTTCAGGAGACTCGGATTACCGATGAGCGAATCGAATATCGTTCTGCCCACTTTAACCGGCGGCCAGGTGGCGATCCTGTGGTTGGTGCTGGTCTCGGCGCTGGTCGCGCTGGCCTACGGCGTCGTGCTGATACGCGTCGTGCTCGCGGCCGACCCCGGACCCAAATCGATGACCGACGTGGCCGACGCGATCGAGCTCGGCGCCATGGCCTATCTCGGACGCCAAGTCAGAACCATGGTCTGGTTCGTCGCCGTCATCTTTGTCGCGCTGTTCTTCATGTATCGCCAGGTCTATTCGGGCCTGTACCTGCCGCTCGGAATCTCGATCGCGTTTCTGATGGGCGTGGCCGCGTCGTACGGCGCCGGCTACGTCGGCATGTGGCTGGCGGTCAAGGGCAACGTGCGCAGCGCCAACGCCGCGCTCACCAGCTTCAAGGATGCGATGGAACTCGCGTTCAAGGCAGGCGGAGTCTCGGGGATGTTCACCGTCGGGCTCGGACTGCTCGGCGCGACCATCATATTCCTGGTGTTCCGCGAAAACGCGATGAAGGTTCTCGTCGGCTTCGGCTTCGGCGGCTCGCTTGCAGCCTTGTTCATGCGCGTCGGCGGCGGAATCTACACCAAGGCGGCTGACGTGGGCGGCGACCTGGTCGGCAAAATCGAGCAGGACCTGCCCGAGGACGACCCGCGCAACCCGGCCACGATTGCCGACAACGTGGGCGACAACGTCGGCGATTGCGCCGGCATGGCGGCCGACGTGTTCGAGTCGTACGAGGTGACGCTGGTCGCAGCGATAATCCTGGCGGCATACGCGCTGCAGGAGTCGGACTTTATCGCGGCCTACGGGCAGTATGCGGGCGCGTTCGCGGTCAAGCTGATCATGTTCGCGCTGATCCTGCGCGGCGTCGGCGTGTTCTCGTCGATCATCGGGATCATGGCGGTACGCGTGCCGGCCGGCAAAATGCTCGATCCGATGCGCCCGATCAATATCGGCTACATGACCTCTGCCGTCGCATCCGTGTTCGGATTCTTCGTCGTGAACTATCTCTACCTCGACGACCCGCGCACCGGCGCGACCGACTGGCGCTTCGCCTGCTGCGCGTCGCTCGGAATTATTCTCGCTGTCGTGACGCTGTGGCTCACCAACTACTTTACGCATCCTGATAAGGGACCAGTCACCGAAACAGCGATGGCGGCGCGCACCGGCCCGGCGACGTTGATCCTGTCGGGCATGGCCGAGGGACTCGAGTCATCGGTGTGGGCGCTGCTGGTGATCGCCGCGGCGATTATCGGCGCGATGGCGATTTTCCACGAGTCGCTCGCGCTGCAGTTTTACGGAATCGCGCTGACTGGCCTCGGTCTGCTCACTACCACCGGCTTCATCCTAGCGATGGACACCTACGGGCCGATCACCGACAACGCCCACGGCATTTTCGAGATGGGCGGAATCCATCAAGAGGAAGCCTCGAAGACGCTGTCGTGGATGGACGCAATCGGCAACACGACCAAGGCTCTCACCAAGGGGTTGGCGATTGCGACTGCGGTGCTCGCGGCGGTGTCGCTGTTCCGGTCGTTTATCGACGAGGCGCATCTCGGCGCGATCGGCGTGCAGATCAACATGCCGACCGTGTTCGTCGGCCTGATGATCGGCGGCGCGGTGCCGTTCCTGTTCAGCTCGTTTGCGATTAAGGCGGTCAGCCGCGCGGCGTATCAGATTGTGTTCGAAGTGCGCCGGCAGCTTCGCGAGCATCCGGGAATCATGCGGGGCGAGGAGCTGCCCGACTACAGCGCGTGTGTCGATATCGTCACGGCGGCGTCGCAGAAAGAACTGCTCGGGCCGGGAATCCTCGCGGTCTTCTCTCCCCTGCTAGTGGGATTCGGACTAGGCGCTGGCGCGCTCGGCGGATTCCTCGGCGGCACCATCCTCACGGGACAGTTGATGGCGGTATTCATGTCGAATGCGGGCGCCAACTGGGACAACGCCAAGAAAAAAGTCGAAGACGGATTCCTCGGCGGCAAGGGCACCGACGTGCACAAGGCGTCGGTCGTGGGCGACACAGTCGGCGATCCGTTCAAGGACACTGCCGGCCCGGCGCTGAACCCAATGATCAAGGTGATGAACCTGGTCGCAATTCTGGCGGCGCCGTTCACGACGGTCGCGCTCGGCGGCATAACTCCTCTGCGGATCGCAATCGTGGTGATCTCGATCATTGCGCTGGCAATCGCGGTGACCTTCTCCAAGCGCGGATCGATCGCAGAGGAAAGCCTGGCAATCGAGACCAAGCAAGCCGCCTGAACGATTTCACAGATCGGATTCTCGCAAAGGCCGGACGTTTTCACGTCCGGCCTTTCTCTTTTTTCAGCACCCGTCGTCGAGCGCTACGAAGCAGCCGGCCTCTCCGAACTACGGCGCACTCTGCGAAACAGGGCTATTTCCTAGAAACCAGACTCGAATGTTTTACGCCAAACATCTTTGGTTGGGGATTACTAGGATCTCCGCACCTGCGCTCGTTTGACTTGTCTTGGGCTGCGGGACAAGCCGGTGTTTAGGTTGATTGATTGAAAGGATATCGATCTCTCCCACCTCGGAATGGGCCATCCATCACTACAAAATCGCGAATGTCTGGATCGAAAAGGATTTGGAACGTTCTATAGATATCTTCCTTACCGAAACCGTCGGAGTATTCAAACTTTCCAAAAAAGAAAATCTCTTGAGTCCGAAAGTGAATACTATCGACCTCATCTGGAACAAGAGCTTCATCCGAATAGGCAATGTGAGGTTGAACAGCGCCGGCGCCGATAGTCGAGGTGATACGGCCTTCGATAGCAGGGTAGCCCTGAACAACGACTTGTTTACGAACAGGTTCGGGTCCCAGTTCGATCCCCTTGGGATTCCCGCGTCCATAAGAAATCGCAACTCTAATACGAAAATCTTGAGCGGCGGTGCGACCGCTGTTGTAGAAGAACAACTTGATAGCAAGTCGGTGTCCGATACTAGGCGGAAGAATTTCCGCCAGTATTCCATCAGGGCGGCCCAGAGTGACTTCAGCGCGCAAACTGCGCTCCGCAATATCAGCTTGGCGATGTATGGAGCGCCATTGGAGGGCGGCGAAGATAGTGTAGAGGGTTCCGACGAAAGCAAGCGCGACGTTGACCCAAAATGCTGGCGTACTCCAGTCTCTGTGATCGGCGCGCTCTTGTCTCTCCTTAGCGTATTCTTCGTTGCGAATGGAGCGAAGCGCTTCGAGAATTGCAGCCTGAAACGCCTGAGACGGAACGACGAAAGCATGTTGGTCATCTGCGGATTTATATTGTTCGCCGGACTCGTTGTGATGATCGCCGTCGTTCCGAATCTGCTTTGATGCCGCACTCAATAGCAGCGCCATCAAAGCAGCCCTACTAACATACTCAAACGTTTCATGGCGCCTGCGATTTACCAGAGCCAAGGCCGCAGCGAAAGAGGCGGTTAGCTCGGGAGAAAGAACGGCAAAGAGTCGTCGCCGGCCCTTCTTTGCTTCGGCGGGGCGTTCGCAATAATCTTCGCTCCCTAATGGCTATTGAATATCGATTGTTGGGGAAGACCGGGCTGCGGGTTTCTTCTCTTGGCTTTGGCGGATCGGAAGTCGGCTACCAGGCGGTCGCACAGAAAACCGTCGATAAAATCCTGAACACTGCGCTGGATGCAGGAATCAACGTGATCGATACCGCCGAATGTTATGCCGACGGCGAGGCGCTGGTGGGCAAGGCGATTGGCCGGCGTCGCGCGGAAGTTGTGCTGATGACCAAGTGTGGGCATGCGCGGCTCGAGTCCGCCTCGGCACGCGCTTCGGGGTACGCGGATAATGATTGGGAGCCTGCCATGCTGGTGCGGAGTATCGAGAGGAGCCTCAAGAATTTGGGGACCGATCACGTCGATGTCATGCAGTTCCATAGCCCGCCGATGGCGACGCTCAAGGACGGGCGCGTGATCGAAGTGATCCACAAGGCGCGCGAGCGCGGGCAGGCGCGCTTCGTCGGATGCAGCGCGGACTCCGATGAAGCGGTGTACGCAGTCGAGAGTGGCGCGTTCGACACCTTGCAGATTTCGGTGAGTATCGCGGACCAGGAAGCAATCGATCGCGTGCTGCCTAAGGCCGCCGCGCGCGGGATGGGCGTTATAGTCAAGCGGCCAATCGCGAACGCGGCCTGGCGGCATGGCAAGCGGCCGCCCTCCGACTGGTACACGCGGCCGTATTGGGATCGGCTGCAGAAACTTGATTACGATTTTCTTAAACGCGGCAGCGACGATGCGGCGGCGACTGCGCTGCGATTCACGCTCGGCACAGTGGGCGTGACGACGGCTATCGTCGGGACGACCCGCGTCGAGCGAATTGCGCAGAATATCGCGCATGCCGGTGCGGGCGCGTTGGCGCCAGCGGAGTATGAGGCGATTCGCGCGCGATGGCGGGCGGTCGCGCCTTCCGATTGGATTGGGCAGAGGTAGGTGAGGGATCCACGAGAATTAAAGTGAAACCCGCCTAGGGTTTCACACTTCCTTGGGCAGGAGGTGACCCCTGCACCCAGTGTTTAAAGAAGACGTCGGCGGAGAATCAGAATCCGCCGGGGTAGTAGCCGCCGCGGCCGTAGTAGCCGTTATGGTACATCTCGGTGCCGACGATGTAGCCGACGGCGCCGCCGCCCAGCCCGCCGATCAGTGCTCCCGTGCCGGGCGAGCCTTCGGCGCTGCCGATCAACGCTCCCGTGCCGGCTCCGAGTGCGGCTCCCGTGACGGTGTCGGTCGCGCGCGGGCTATAGCATCCGGTCATTGCGGTTAGAGCAACCGCGCCGCCGAGTGCGACGATCGCGGCGCGGAGAGTTCGTTTGGTCGTATTCTTTGAATTCATCTTCATCCCTCGAAAATGTATCCACCATGAATACGCGCGACGTGAGCGGTTGGTTGCGGTGTCGCAGCGGAAAGCTTTGTACTTTCTGCAAAGTAAATCGTTAAAGTTTATTTAGAATCTTGCGGGAAAAAAGACAGGAGACATTCGCCATGGAAATCGGATGGATTGGGACCGGGATTATGGGGGCGCCGATGGCGCGGCGGTTGATTGGCGGCGGGAATCGCGTGCGCGTGTTCAATCGGTCGCCGGAGAGAGCACGGGCGCTCGCTGCCGACGGCGCGAGCGTGGTAGCGGATGCGACGGCGTGCGTCGCGAGTGCGGCGGTGGTGTTTATCATGGTGCCCGACACGCCCGACGTTGAAGCAACGGTCGCGAAGATCGAGTCGGTGCTCAAGCCGGGGCAGATCGTGATCGACATGAGCACCGTGGCGCCTGCCGCGGAGCACGCGATTTCGGCGCGGCTCAAGGCGAAGAGCGTCGAGTACCTGGATGCTCCCGTATCGGGCGGCGACATCGGCGCTCGCGATGGCACGCTCGCGATAATGGTTGGTGGAGATGCGGCGGCGTTCGAGCGCGCGCGGCCGCTGTTCGAGCTGATGGGAAAAAGAATTACGCACATGGGTGCGTCGGGCGCGGGACAAATGACGAAGCTGGCAAATCAGATCGCAGTGGCGCTCGCGCTCGAGGCGGCGGCCGAGGCGATCAAGTTTGCCAACGGCGGCGGCCTCGATGCGTCGCGCGTGGTCGAGGCGATTGGCGCGGGCGCGGCGGGGTCGTGGCAGTTGTCGAATCTCGGTCCCAAAATTATCGCGGGCGACTACAGGCCCGGGTTTTTCATCAAACTGATTCGCAAGGACCTGCGGCTGGTGACCGAGGCGGCGCGCGAGTCTGGCTTGGCGCTGCCGGGGCTCGCGCTGATGGCGTCGATGTTCAATGCGGCTGCCGCGCTCGGCCATGACCTGGACGGCACGCAGGCGGTTGCGACGGCACTCGACAGATTGGCGGACGTGAAGTAGTACCAGAGTCGAGTCGCGGCGGCGACGGCGCAGTCCGGACGCGACTCCGTTGTCGCCGCGGGAGAACCGGTCGGCGGTCACCGTCGGCACGACGAACTCAAATTTTTGGAGGATTAAAATGGCGGACCTGCTGACCGAAGTTAAAGACCGCGTGCTGTACCTGACGCTGAATCGGCCCGACAAGCTCAATGCGATGAGCACCGAGATGATGGGCGGGCTGGTGGACAACCTGCTGCGCGCGGCAGGCAATCCGGAGATTGGCGCGGTCGTGGTGACGGGCGCGGGGCGCGGATTCTGCTCGGGCGGAGATATCGGCGGAATGCGCGCGCGCAATGAGAGTGCGGGCGCGGAGCAGACGATCGAGGATCGCGTCGCGGGACTGCGTCGCGGCGAGGAGGCGTCGAGGCTGCTGCATGAGATGTCGAAGGTGACGATCGCCGCGGTGAATGGACCGGCGGCCGGCGCCGGCTTGAGCCTGGCGATGGCGTGCGACATCAGGATCGCGTCGGACGCGGCGCGTTTCGGCACGGCGTTCGCGAAGGTCGGCTTCTCGGGCGATTACGGCGGCACCTGGTCGCTGACGCATCTGGTGGGCTCGGCGAAGGCGCGCGAACTGTATTTTCTGGCTGATGTGATCGGCGCGGACGAGGCGCTGCGGATTGGGCTCGCGAATCGAGTGGTGCCGGCGGCGACGTTCCGCGACGAGGTGCATATGATCGCGTCGCGAATCGCCAACGGGCCGACGATTGCCTACACCTATATGAAGGCGAATCTCAACGCGGCGATTAATCATGAGTTCAACGAGCTGCTCGATCGCGAGGCGTGGGGACAGACGATGACGGGGCGGACTGAGGACCATCGCGAGGCGGTGAAGGCGTTTCTGGAGAAGCGGGCGCCTACGTTCAAGGGGCGGTAGCGGACAAGAATCAAAGTGAAACCCGCCGTGGGTTTCACACTTCCTTGGGCAGGGGTGACCCTGCACCCAGTGTTTAGTTGCGAGGCAAGGCTCATGGAATTCAAGACCGTTATTTACGGGGCGCGAGATGGGATCGCGAAGATCGTTATCAACCGCGCCGAGCGGATGAACGGCTACAACGAGATGATGGTCAAGGAAATGTGCGCGGCGATCGATCTCGCGCGGCAGGACGACGACGTGCGGGTGCTGATTATCACGGGCAGCGGGCGCGCGTTCTGCGCCGGCGGCGATATCAGCGGCGCGCCCGAAAGCCGGTCGCGTTTTCATGGGCATCCGATGGGACACATGCTCGAGATGCGCGAGGGGTTCCATCAGCTGGTGATTTCGTTGCATCGATTCGACAAGCCTGTCATCGCGGCGATCAACGGTGCGGCGGTCGCGGGCGGGCTGACGCTCGCGCTGTCGTGCGATTTCAGGATTGCCTCGGACCAGGCGCGGCTCGGGGATACTGCACTCAAGTTCGCGCTGCTGTGCGACGAAGGCGGCGCGTACCTGTTCCCGCGCTTCATGGGACTCGACCGCGCGCTCAAGATGACGCTGCTGTCGGAGGTCTACGACGCGAAGACGGCGCTCGAACTCGGGCTGGTGACTGAAGTAGTGCCGCACGCGGAGCTCGAGGCGCGCACCAACGATTTCGCGCGGCGGCTCGCGGACGGACCGCCGCTGGCAATCAGGCTGGCCAAACGCATGATGTACAAGCAGCGCGAGATGACGCTCGAGAATGCACTCGAGGACGCGGCGCTGAACGTGATGATCACAAATCCGTCGGAGGACGTGCGCGAGGGGACGCGAGCCTTCCGCGAAAAACGCAAACCGAATTTCAAGGGCAAATAAGCATCTAACAGGATCAATTCGTGGCGCCAGAGGAGCCATCATCCGCATGCCGATGAAGAAAAAAGATATCGAGAAACTGCTCAAGAAGCCTTTGGTCGCGGTGGTCGCGGTCACTGCCCCTGACGGCGCGCCGCACGCCGTGCCGACCTGGTACGAGTATGCCGACGGGCAAGTCGTGTTTCACACTGGCTCCGAGTCGTTCAAGTACAAATGCCTAGTGCGCGACCCGCGCGTCACGCTGGTGGTCGATACCAAGAAGGCGCCGTACAAGACGGTGGTGCTGAAGGGGCGCGCGACGCTCGAGGAAAAAGTCGACGACAAGCGCACCGAGAGGATGGCGGTCGAGTACCTGGGCAAGAAGCTCGGCAAGGCGTACGCGAAATCGCTCAAGGGCAACAAGGTCATCGTCGTGACGTTCAAGCCGTCGCATACGGTGTCGTGGGACTACAGCCAGGAGCGTCCATAGTATTGGCGCGAGCGTTGGCGCGATGGATGAGCGGCTGAAAGCAAATCTCGACGCGTGGAACCAGATGGCGCGGATTCACGCGGGCTCGCGCGGATACCGGCTGGCGGAATTCAAGGCGGGCCAGAATGTTCTCAAGCCAATCGAACTGCGCGAGGTGGGCGACGTTCGCGGCAAGTCGCTGTTGCACATGCAGTGTCATTTCGGACTCGACACGATGTCGTGGGCGCGGATGGGCGCGCAGGTCACCGGCGTAGATTTTTCCGATGAGGCGATCAAGCTGGCGCGTTCTATCAGCGGCGAGCTGAAGATTCCCGCGCGATTCGTGCAATCAAACATCTACGACGCGCCCGACGCGGTGCACGAGCAGTTCGATATCGTGTTCACGTCGTACGGGGCATTGTGCTGGCTGCCGGATATCACGCGATGGGCGCAGGTCGCGGCGAGCTTCGTCAAGCCCGGCGGGTTTTTCTATATGGCAGAGTTTCACCCGCTCACGCAGATGAGTCGCAATGACGCCGCCTCGACCAAACTGGAGTTTGAGATTTCGTACTTTCACACGGCGATGCGCGAGGATCCGCCTGGACCCGACTATTCAGACCACACGAAGATTGTTTCCGAAACGCATCAATGGATGTACCGGCTCGGCGACGTCGTCAGCGCGCTGGCGGCGGCGGGGCTGCGAATCGAGTATCTTCACGAGCACGCCGAATGCATCTACCAGCATGCCCCATTCATGAAGCAGAGCAGCGACGGTCTGTGGCATATCGAGGGCGATCCGATTCCGACGATTTTTTCGATCAAAGCGACCAAGCCCTGAGGACAGGAGCTTCGGCCAATGCTGAAGACGAAATTCTGCGAGCTGTTCGACATTGAATATCCGATCGTATGCGCCGGGATGGGCACTATCGCGCTTGCAAATCTTGCGGCCGCGGTGTCGGAGGCGGGCGGCCTCGGCACGCTTGCGCTTCCGGGTTTCCCGCCGAATGAGATCGGCGCCGAGATCGCGGCTGCGCGGAGGATCACATCGAAGCCGATTGTCGTGAATCAGTTGATTCCGTTTCTTCAGCCAGGAACTTTCGAAACTCTCGCCACGCAGCCGATTTCCGCAGTGACGTTGTTCTGGGGCGATCCTGCCGAGCACATCCCGGCCTGCAAGAAGCTTGGCCTGAAAGTCATCTGGCAGTGCGGCTCGGCTCTGGAAGCGGCCGCGGCCAAACGCACCGGCGCCGACGCGATTATCGCGCAAGGCTTCGAGGCCGGCGGCCACGTCCGCGGCGTGGTAACCACGTTCGCGTTGGTGCCGGAAGTACGGGACGCGATTGGCGATTTGCCGATGCTCGCGGCCGGAGGAATCAGCGACGGCCGCGGTCTGGCAGCAGCGCTCGCGCTCGGCGCCGACGGCGCGGTGTTCGGCACACGCTTCCTTGCCTCGCGCGAGGCGTCGGCGCATCCGAAGTACAAGCGGGCGGTGGTCGACGCGCACGCGAGCGACACGATTCACACCAAGCTGTTCGATGTCGGTTGGCCCGACGCTGCCCATCGTGTGATTCGTACGCCGCTGGTCGATGCATGGCAGCGCGCGGGCAGTCCCGCGAGCCCCGATCGCGCGGGCGAGGGCGAAGTGCTCGCGCATCTTCATCGCGGAGGCGTCGACGCGCCGCTGCCGCGGTACTCGGTGAATCCTCCGTCGGATTCGGTCGAGGGCGATCTCAGCGGATTGCCTCTCTACGCGGGACAATCAGTGAGCTTGATCGAAAGAATCGCGCCAGCCGGAGAAATCGTGCGCCAGATCGCGACCGAAGCGCGCGACGTGATCGCGTCGCGCCTCGCGCCCCTCGCGCGGTAGCGTTCAGCGCCCGGATGCGGCCAGCGGGCGCACTTCGGCGGCTATCCTGGCGGCACGCTCGTCCTTGGTTTTGCGAAGTTCGTATTTAGTCTGCAGATTCATCCAGAACTCGGCGCTGGTGCCGAGATAGCGCGCCAGTCGCAGAGCAGTGTCGGCGGTGATTGCGCGCTCTCCCTTGACGATTTCATAGACGCGTGAAACCGGCACGTGGATATCCATTGCGAGCCGGTTAATGCTGATGCCCGCTGGAATCAGATAGTCCTCGTTCAGGATTTCGCCCGGGAAAATGGGGGATAGTTTTTTCGCAGCCATTATCGAGTTCTCCGAGTGTTCTTAGCGATGATAGTCGACTATTTCGACGTCGGACGCATCTCCGGTTTGCCATACGAAGCAGATTCGATACTGGTCGTTGATTCGAATGCTGTGTTGTCCCAGACGGTCGCCCTTCAGCGCTTCCAGATTGTTGCCGCGTGCAGCCGCGAGATCGCCTAGTCGTTGAGCCGAGTCCAACGCTTCCAGTTTCCGCCGTGCCGGACGCTCGATATGCCGCAAGGCTGGCACGTCCTGCTGTTCGAACAGAGCTTGTGCGCGGGTATCGCGAAAGCTCTTGATCACAAAAGCATGATACGCTGCTTCACGGTTACCGTCAAACGGTAAGCGAGCGCCGGAAGAGGATCGAGAATTTGAGATAGCTGGCGCTGCGTAATGCTTTCGACGCGCTAATGCATCTGCGATAATTGCATTAGTGGCACGACTGGTAACAAACGATGCAGTGATCGAGGCGCTGGGGCACGTGAAGTATCCCGGCTACGACGCCGATATCGTTGCGCTGGGGATTGTTGAGGATGCGCAGCCGTCGGAAAAGGGCGGCTATGCGATTACGCTGCGACAGGTCAGCGAGCGCGACGAGCTGATTCGCGAACTGGCGGCAAGCATCCATAATGCACTGACGCATGAGCTGGGCGTACCCAACGTCGAGCTGCGGGTGCATCGGATTGAGGCCGAGCTTGGCGAGAAGACCGGGCGCGTGCCGCTCGAGGGCACCAAACATATTATCGCGGTCGGTAGCGGGAAGGGCGGTGTCGGCAAATCTACGGTCGCGGCGAATATCGCTGTGGCGCTGGCGCGGTTGGGGCTCAGCGTCGGGCTTCTCGACGCCGATATTTATGGGCCGTCGGTGCCGATGATGTTCAAGGTCGGCGACGAGCGGCCGAAGTCGGCGGGCGGCCAGAATTTTTTCCCGATCGAAAAATACGGGGTGAAGCTCATCTCGATCGGATTTTTTCTCGGCGAAAAGGCGCCAGTAATTTGGCGCGGAC
>Ga0210391_10001002_pt1 | contig 26815 bp, 19 predicted proteins | sample IncBWC12OmetaG_FD_160573 | JGI IMG/M metagenome (GOLD analysis project Ga0210391, IMG submission 160573) | Forest soil microbial communities from Barre Woods Harvard Forest LTER site, Petersham, Massachusetts, United States - Inc-BW-C-12-O ... | reverse complement strand
CGATGCTGAGCGGTATTGCGAACGGTGGGGCCAAATCGCTGGTCCGCGTCGGCGCATATAATGACCGGTCCGGCATTCAGCAGGCGCTCGATCTGGGCGCCGATGGCGTCCTTATTCCTTACATCAATAGCGCCGAAGAAGCCCGCCAGGCGGTCAGTTGCACGAAATATCCCACGGCGGGCACGCGTTCGGTTTATTTTCCGCAGCGCAGCATGAACAAAGCGGGACTGCTCGGCTACGCCGGCAATTTCAACAATAACGGCATCGTCGCTCTGCAGGTGGAAACCGCTTCCTGCATCGAGCATATGGCGGAGATTGCCGCCGTTCCCGGTGTCGACATTCTTTTCCTTGGGCAAAACGATCTCTGCATGTCGATGGGTCTCTACAACAAGTACGAGTTCCCGCACATGTACACGTCGCCCGAACTCGACGCTGCCACCAAGAAGCTGGTCGAGGAAGCGCGCAAGAATAAAGTAATCCTCGGATTGTTCTTGTTCGGCACGGCCCGCGTCGGCGAATTTCTTGACAAAGGATTTACCTTCATCAGCGTGGGCAACGATCTGCACCATGTTCTCACGCAGACCGGCGCTTACGTCAACGACATGGAGAAAGTCTCGCAGGAAAAGGGCAAGCCCTGGAAACGCCGCCCAACCGCGCTGTTTTAAATTTTGGGTTGTGTGAGTCGGACACTCTTGTCCGACAGAGCGTGCGGATTAAAGGCTGCAGCGGATTTTCCTGGGTGAATTGTCGGTTCATGAGTCTTCTGTTAACCGTAATCGAAACTCGCGTTCTAGGCGCGTTGATCGAAAAGGACATCACCACTCCTGACTATTATCCTTTGTCGCTCAACGCTCTGGTTAACGCTTGTAATCAGAAGAACAACCGCGACCCGGTGATGACGCTCGACGAAGCGGCGGTGAGCGACGCGCTTTCCACTCTGCAGGAAAAACGTCTCGCCGGTCCGGCCGGCGGAGCCGACAGCCGCGTCACCAAGTACGAGCACCGCCTGCAGGAAGTTTTCAATTTTGATCGCCGCGAGATTGCTGTCCTATGCGTTCTTCTTCTTCGCGGTCCGCAAACTCCCGGAGAACTCCGCAGCCGCACCGACCGCATGTACCGCTTCGAGGCTCTCGACGATGTGGTCTCCACTCTCGATCGTCTGGCGCAGCGCGAACCCGCACTGGTAGCCGTTCTGCCGCGACAACCCGGCACAAAAGAATCGCGCTACATGCATCTTTTCGCGGGCGATGCGCCGCCCGCAGATTTGCAGTCTACGCGTGCGGTAAGCTCAGCTTCTACAGATGGCGACCGCCTTACCTACCTCGAACACGAAGTTCTGGAATTAAGAAAAGAAGTTACCGAAATCCACGAGCAACTCGCGGCCTTCCGCAAGCAGTTCGAATAATTCTGCGACCGGAGTATCCTAATAAAAAATCTGTACCGGTAGGAGATTCTTATGCAACGGCGCGAATTCCTCATTCGCTCAGCCACCAGCCTCGGCGCCGCCTGGCTCACCTCAAAAGACGTGCTGGCCGCGCTTGCCGTTCAGCCTCCGTTGAAAAAGTTTTCTGCCACCGATACGGTCACACTGGGTGGCACCGGCATCAAGACTAGCCGCCTGGCGATGGGCACCGGCACGGTTGGTTCCGGTCATCATTCGAACCAGACTGCACTCGGCGTCAAAGGACTCTCCGATCTTTTGCTGAATGGCTACGACCAGGGGCTGCGATTTTTCGACTCGGCTGATTCTTACGGGAGCCATGAACATGTGGCTGCGGCGCTCAAGCACGTGCCTCGCGACAAAGTCACGGTGCTCAGCAAGACGTGGGCGCGTGACCCTGCAACCGCGCGCGCCGATCTTGACCGCTTCCGGAAAGAGCTTGGCGTCGATTACCTTGACGTCTGCCTGATGCATTGCCTCACCGAAGCCGATTGGACCGAACGCTACAAAGGCGTGATGGACGTGCTCTCCGAGGCGAAACAGAAGGGAATCATTCGCGCCCACGGCTGTTCGTGTCACAGCATCGAAGCGCTGCGCGCCGCGGCGAAGTCTCCCTGGGTGGAAATCGATTTTGTCCGCATCAATCCCATCGGCTCGCATATGGATGCTGACCCTGCAACCGTGGTTAGCGTCCTGCGCGAAATGAAAGCTGCGGGAAAGGCTGTGGTCGGAATGAAGATTCTTGGCCAAGGCGATCTCGCCTTGCGGCAGGATGAAGCCATCAAATATGCTCTGTCGCTGGGAGTTCTTGACGCTTTTACGATTGGGGCAGAAAGTAAGGCACAACAGGAAGATCTGATTCGGCGGATCGCCAGCGCGTAACCTCGAATCCCGCTCTGCATCCACCCGAGCGTGTCCCGCAGCCCACACGTGTCCTCTGCGCCACGACCCAGCCGTCCCTGACATGGGTTAACCCTCGTAAAATCAACGTCCCGCGAGTTGGCCCACTCCCTGCAATCTCACCAGTGCTGCTCAGCAGCAGGAGGTGACCAACCATGAACCGCATCAACCTATTTCGCAACGCGTCGTTTCGCAGCACCGCAGAAACTCTCGATTCCGTTTCGTGCGCCAAGACCCACTTAGCTAAAAGTAATTTAGACACAACCGGCGCGCTGATCTTTGCCGCGCTGCTGATCGCCTGTTCATTCACAGTCGGATGCGCTAGTGACCAACCCAAACCCATTAGCTCCGCAAACCCAACTCCAATCACGCAACCTACGCCAGCCGTAACCACGCCCGCTCCGGTGCCAGTGCAGCAAGCGACCGTGAAGCCCGCGCGCAGGAAGGTTGTTCGCAAAGCGCCTGCGACTTTAACCTATGCCGATAAAACGTCTGGGGTTTCGTTCCAATACCCGTGCAAGTACGCACTCAAGACCGGTGACGCAGCCAACGAGCTGGTTGCATCCGGCCCCGTTCCCATGGACTTCACGCAGCCCGGTGGAATGGCCCTTGCGGCCGTTGCGCTTCCTGACATCGTCTATCCCAACAGCGACCTGGCTTCGGCTTTCTTCAATGTCAGCGTGAACAAGAATGTGACCGCAGACCAATGCGGAGAATTCTCCGTTCCGCAGCCGAACCCTGCGACCCCGGCGGACCCGGCCATTCAAGCCACAGCGCAGGTTTCGATGCCGCTGGTCTCCAGACAGCCTATGTCTAAGTTAATGATCGGCGATCTGGAGTTGCAGTCCACGGAAAACACGGCCAGCGGCGAAAGCGGCAGCGCAACTCGCGAGGCAACGTCGAAGTATTACCACGTCTTCCAGAATGGTGCCTGCTATGAATTCGCTCTGCAGGTCGCGACCAATAACCTCAAGGCCGAGACCAGCGGCGAGACAACACCCGCGACCGAAACCACGACGAAGCATATCGATCACGAAGAAGTCTTCAAGCGGCTGGAGAAGATATTGGCTACAGTGAAAATTAATCCGGTCGTCATTCCTGAAGCTAATGTCGAAGTGAAAGCGAACGCGCAACCCGCGCCAGCGCAGGAAACGCCGGCTCAGTAATCGTCACCGATACGGTTAAACAACGCGCCGGTCATGATTCCAGACCGGCGCGTCCGTTCTTAACTCCCGGTGAGCAACTCCACACCGAGCGTCGCCAGCGCAATATCTTCCGCTGACGACAGACCGCTGACCGCAACGGCGCCGACCACTTCGCCATTCTTCCGCACCGGAATCCCGCCACCCCATCCCACATAGTTTGGGTCGCCGAAGTAGGCGATGTCGTGACCTCTCTCCGGATGCTTAACCTTCTCGCCAATTTCTTTTGTTGGTTTGCGCTCGCGGGCGGCAGTCCAGGCTTTATTCATGGCGATTCGAATGGATGAAACGGGCGCGCCGTCCATGCGCGTGAAACAAATCAAGTCGCCATGCGAATCGGCGACGGCAACGGATGCAGCCTTCTGCATCGCGTAGGCCTTTTCAATAATAAGATCGACAGCTCGCTTCGCGTCAGAATAGTCGATGGTTTGAAACGTTCTCATGGTTAGAGATTAGCAGGTGACTGGAAGGCTGGAAGCCCGGCACAGGCGAGATGCGCGGCCGCCTAGCCAGCGTAATAAAGAAATTGACGTAAAAAGTTTTGGGCGGGAAAGTAAACTTTCCCGCCCATGGAGTTGCTCTTCAAGTCTAGAAAATGAACTTCAGTCCGAACTGCACGATGCGGAAGGTATTGTTAACCGTGTTCGTCACCTGTCCAAAGGTTGAGCTGGTTTCAACGTAGTTTGGCGGCCCGAACTGAGGGTGATTGAAGAGATCGAACATCTCGGCGCGGAATTCGACGTTCAACCGTTCCATAATCGTAGTCCTTTTGAAAACCGCGAAGTCGAAGTTGACTACGCCTTGCTGGCGGATAGTCGCATCGACGCGGGGTTCGTTTCCGTAGCTCCAAGGATTGACCGGTGTAGTATCCGAGGGGTTGTTTCCGCTTGGGGCAGTAAAGCAGGAGGTGTTGAACCACTCCGAAACTCGACGGAGGGAACTTCCGCCTACGTTCTTGTCGCAGCCGGCAACGTAGTCAGGTCGGAGAGTTCCGACTCCCAAGCCCGCTTCAGTGAGGGCGTCACCTCCGCCCCAGCTGATCTTCGCGGGGAAACCTCGCTGAAGAGTTGTGATTCCATCCAAGCCCCAACCGGAGACCGCAGCATTGGCGAAACCGCTGAGACCGGAGAGTAACCTTTTTCCGTGCCCAAAGGGTAGATCAAGCACGTAGCTGGCAACCAAACGTTGCGGAATATCCTGCGACGAAAGAGATCGCTCTCCCTTAAGGTTATTCCAATCCTGAACGGCACCAGTTCCACCTGTAGTGCCGCCTTCTAGCCAAGAGGTAAGCGTGTCCGTGTTCGACATGAGTTTGGCGTTGGTGTAGGAGACCAGCAGCGTGCCACCACCCTGGAAGCGCCGGGTTACGGTTGCCTGCAGAGCGTTGTAACTGCTGCCGCAACAACCGAAGGCGTTCAGATTGAGCCCCGAATATTGCGGGAAGGGCCGGTCGAGCTGGCCCTGTATTAGACCCGTGGGTCCAAGGCCTCCGGGAAGGGTTTGGCTGAATGGATAGATCCCCGCACATGAGGCTGGGGCAGGGGGGCAGACATGCTGCGCAATGGTTACAGCGCCTGCGCCGCCGGCGGTGTATTGGCTCGCCGCGTTAAAGATGAAGCTGTCCGGAATCTGGTTGATGTTGGTGTTCGACTGCTCCAGATGCACACCATGCGAACCGGCGTAGGCGACATCGGCAAAAAATCCGGCGGGCAGTTGGCGCTGAATATCCAAATTGTACTGCTCGAGATATCCAAACTTCTGCACGGTGTAGCCAGTATCCGAGAAATTACTCTGAGTTAGAGCGTATTGAGAGATATTTGGTTGCGGATTGCGCCCTGCTACCGCCGTGATAACGTTTGCGCCCGCACCCGCTACGGGCTGCCCGTTGGCAGCATACTGCCCCTGATTAAATGGCCCTGCCCCTGTGCAGACGAGGGTACCTCCACCAAGCACCGGCTCGGCACAAGTATTTGCGTTAAGCGTGGCAGCGGGGCTCACACCCTGATCGTTAGTGTTGTAGAAGTTTGAGGTAGCGCTATTCAGAATATCGTTGTAGGGGTTGGCATTGAATGATACGTAATTCGGGATAAAGAAAATCCCGTAGCCGCCACGCAGTACGGTCTTGGAGTCGACCGAGTAGGCGAACCCAAGTCTCGGCAGCACTTCTTTGTAGGAGAGCGGCAAGTTATTTCGGCTGCTATTCGCTCCGGTCCCCACCAGGAACGCATCGCCCGGACAAGCAGTTCCCGGGCCGCTGCATCCGGTTACGGAAGCGTTGGTTGCGGACGGGTTGAAGTAGCTTAACTTGTCATAGCGTTCTGACCATGGACCCTGCAGTTCGTAGCGCACGCCCAGATTTAAAGTGAGTTTAGGCGTTACATGCCAGGTATCCCCGAAAAATGGGGCGCGGTACGTTTGTTTGCCGGAAATCGGGCCCGAGATCACCAGGGAGCCGGTGGTCTGATTGCCGAAGGCGGCGCCCACGCCGTTACCGTAGCCAAGGAGAAAGTCGGCAAAATCTTCGCCGTTGCCCGCGCCGGCGCCCTGCACGTTGCCAGCACCTACTGTGCCGGGTACGGCCGAGGTCCAAGACCCGCCGAAGGAGATCAAGCCGCCGCCGGTGTTGGTCTGCAGATAATTGTCGTACCCTTCTTCGAGTTGCAGACCCCAAACGAAGGTGTGATGTCCGCGAATCATGGTTACCTGAGGTGAAATATTGAACTGCGTATTGAAATCGCCGATGGCGCTTTGCCCCTGACTACAGGTGACCAAAGAATCATTTTGGCCAAAGCACGGTGTCAGTGGAGTGCGCTCGATGCTGGGGACTAACGCATTGTAGGCAGCGGGCCAGCCCTCTTGCGTCATATCAAAACCGCTGTTGATAGGGTCGCGAAGGTAAATGAAGCGGCTGATGCTCGCGTTCAGGTTGAATATTGTGTTCGAGTTAATCGCAAAGTTGTAGCCAACAGCGACGCTCTTGCTCTTGGTATTTTCAGCGCAACGGTCTTTGCAAAGTCCGGTGCCGAAGGGATCTTGCGACAGGCTGAGCAGCTTCCAGTATGTGAACCGGCCAAAAATTGTCTGCCTGCTACTAATAGTTTGATCGACACGGCCAACGTATTCGTCGGTATCGCCACCGGTGCTGGCGTCCTTCAAGAAGTTAAGGACTGTTCCGCTGGTGGTGGGATTAGCGATCAGCTTATTCAAAAGATATGATGAACTTGGGTTGATGAGATTACCCACCGCCGGGGCATGACTCTGGCAAAACGGCGTGAGATCAGCGATACAGTTGTAGGCAAAGGGCGCACGCGTCGATGTCAAGGATGTGGCAGTCAGTGGGTTATAAATCTGGTGAACTGTGCTACCTCCATCAAGGCAGACTCCGGTCGCACTAAATCCGGTCAGGCAAAGATCGGAGAAATCTCCCTGACGCTCCTGGGCCGTTGGGACCGTCGTGTTAAAGGGGGTACCCTGCCGCAACCGAAAACCCTCGTAACTGAAAAAGACGAAGGTCTTATTCTTGATAACCGCACCACCGATGGCGGCGCCGAACTGATTCTGGGTGAAAGGAACCGGCTTGTTTGCCAGTCCGTTATCAATTTCTGACTCCTTATTGAAGAACTCGTTGGCATTCAAAACTTTGTTGCGCAGGTATTCGTACCCCTCACCGTGCCAGGTGTTCGTTCCCGATTTGGTGCTCATGTTGATGACGCCGCCGGCAAACTTGCCCCACTCCGGCCCGAGGTTGTTGTCCTGAACTTTGAACTCTGAAATCGAGTCCTGAGTCGGAACCAGGAATGGCAAGTTGATGTAGCCGATGTTCAAGGGCTGACCATCGAGGTACTCCGCGCCCTCATTGGCGAACGCGCCGCCGATCTGGTAGTTGGCGAAGTCGAAGGGGTTCTTGCCCACGACGTTACCTTGGGTGCTGCCCTGAGGAATCACAGACGGGGTGATCGTCGTCAGGTTGAAAATGTTTCGGCCGTTCAGCGGAAGTTCATTGGCTTCGCGTTGGTCAACAACGGTGCCAAGCGAGGAGGTCTCCGCTTGCAGCAACGGTGTCGCCGAGGTGACTTCAACGACCTGGCTGACCTCGCCGATCTGGAGCGCAGCATCGACGCGCGTGCTCTGCTGCACGTCGACCGTGATCGCCGTCTGGGCGAAGTGCTTGAAGCCCTGCTTCTCCACGTCAATCCGGTACTGGCCCGGGAAGAGGTTCACGAAATTGAACAGCCCGTCAGCGCCGCTGGATTGTGTCCGCTTTTCCTGCGTGCCCAGATTGGTCAAAGTCACCGTGGCATCGGTAATCGAGGCTCCGGAAGTATCCGTGACCGAACCTGCAATCGAACCGTAGGTGGTTTGGCTGTAGAGAGAAACCGAGGCAGAAACGATCATACCCAGGGTGACAAGCAGGCTCCAAAATATGCGTCTTGGCATACAAGTGACTCTTTCGCGTAGCAGAAATTTCCCTAAAAATCCCCAAACATCGGTGGCCGGGATTCTTGAATACATGAGTGACCGTTGTCAAGCGCAAAATGAATGATTCCCATTTGAATAATCGTTAACCCAACTCGAACAGTGGTATGCTTCCACCGCATGACCACGACGATGATGGACATCGCGAGAGACCTCGACGTCTCGGTGGTTACCGTGTCGAAGGTCTTACGTAACCAGGGCAGAATCAGCGACGCTACCCGCAAACGGGTACTACAGCGCGCCAAGCAGTTGAATTATCAGATGAATTGGGTGGCCCGCAGCCTGGTGACGCGACGCACCTACACGATCGGTCTTCTACTGCCCGAATTTGGACACCCCTTTTTCGCGGAAATTGCCCGCTCGGTGGCCCAAACGGTACGGAATCACGGTTATCACGTGATTGTTTCCTGTTTCGAAGAAGATCCCGAATTGGAAGTGACTGAAGCCGATTCGCTATTGGCGCGTCGCGTGGATGGCCTAATCATTGCTTCGTCCCAGTCGCGGCAGCGGCTCGCTTTGTTCAAACGAGTTCAACAACAGAAGGTGCCATTTGTATTGATTGACCGCCCGATTTCTGGACTGCGTGCGTGCTTCGTTGGGGTCGATAACCGTGCGCTCGGCAAATTGGCGACGGAACACCTGATCGCACAAGGTTGCAGCCGTATTGCTCACCTGCGCGGTCCTGAAGTGGGAATTGCGACCGAGCGTATGGAGGGATATCGCCGCGCGCTCGCCAAGCACGGCTTTGGTCCAAATACCCATTACGTTGTCGACGGTGGCCATGGAGAGGAGACGGGATACAAAGGGATGCAGCAGTTGCTACAGGTGCGTCCTATGATCGATGGAGTTTTCTGTTACAACGATCCGGTGGCGATTGGCGCGATGAGGGCGATCCTGGAGGCTGGCCTCAAAATGCCCGAGGATATTTCTGTGATCGGCGCCGGTAACGTTCACTATTCCGACGTTTTGACAGTTCCCTTGACCACGGTCGATCAGGGAACCTGCCGCATGGGCGTGCTCGCAGCGGAACTACTACTTGCGCGAATCGGATTGAAACGAACGATTCGGCCAAAAACGATATTGATCCCGCCCCGGCTCCTCGAGCGCGAGTCGACTCGACGGCGACGGTAAGACTCAGCTCCAACGGAGTGCAACGAACGCCACGAACGCGATATGCTGGGCCACTGAAGGAAGCTTAAGTTGCGGAACATTTTGCTGCGCGTGTCATGTCTTCTGACCTTGGCGTTGTTGGCTGCTGCCGTTTCCGCACCCGTCTTCGAGGTCAAGGCGCCGCGTGGCCTGGATTTCACGTTGCAGAATTCTCCGACTGCGCAAAAGTATCTGATCGAAACAATGCCCGGCGGAGTGGCTCTGCTCGACTACAACAACGATGGATTGCTGGACATTTTCCTCGTGAACGGCGGCCGCATCAAAAATCCCATGCATGCTCCCGACAATTTCGATCGGCACGATCCGCGCTATTGGAACCGGCTTTACCGGCAAAATAAGGATGGCAGCTTCACCGACGTGACCGAACAAGCCGGTCTCGCAAATGCTGGAGATGGAAACTATGGCATGGGTGTTGCCGTCGGTGATTATGACAACGACGGTTATCCCGATCTCTACGTGACCAGTTATGGAAAAAATATCCTCTATCACAACAATGGAGACGGCACATTTACTGATGTGACGGCCAAGGCCGGAGTCGCGGGTGGCGGCTGGTCGGTTTCAGCGGGATTTTTCGATTATGACAACGACGGCAAGCTCGATCTGTTCGTCACCCGTTACATGGAGTGGGACACTCAGCACAGCAAAGATTGCGGCGGGAACTATCACACCTATTGTCCGCCGGGAGAATTTCCCCGCACCACCAACATCCTCTACCACAACCGCGGAGACGGAACGTTCGAAGATGTAAGCCAGCGATCGGGGATCGCGGCGAAAAAAGGCCACGGTCTCGGAGTGGCGTTTGCGGACTACGATGGAGACGGATTTACCGACATTTATGTGGCGAACGACGGCATGCAGCAGTATTTGTTTCACAACAATGGCAACGGCACATTTACCGAGGTTGGTCTGCAGGCCGGTGCGGCGCTCAACTTGGACGGCGGGCCCTTGTCGGGAATGGGGGTCGTGTTTCAAGACTACGATAACGACGGCAAGCCCGACGTGATCGTCACCACTCTGCCGCGCCAGACATACGCCGTCTTTCATAATGATGGGAACGGTTCCTTCAGTGACCGCGGATTGCAAACCGGACTAGCCATGCTCTCGGGAGTAACTTCAGGTTGGGGCGTCGGTCTCGAGGATTTCGACAACGACGGTCAGAAAGATTTGTTCATCACTCAGGGGCACGTGCTCGACAACGTGGAAACCATCGATCCTTCTCTGCACTACCTCGAGCCAACACTTCTGGCGATGAATCATGATGGCCGCTTCGAACGAGTCGATCCGGGAATCGACGCGCTGGTAGCGGGACGCGGCACCGCATTCGGCGATCTCAATAATGATGGTTGGATCGATGTTGTGACCACAGTCCTCGGGGCGCATCCTCAGGTCTTTTTCAATCGTGGCGCAGCTAATCACGGGGAGGGTTCGCATTGGCTGACGATCACGCTACGCGGTGCGCGCAGTAATCGTGATGGCCTTGGAGCGCGCGTGCAGGTGAACGGACAAACGCGCTTCGCGACCACTGCCGGCAGTTACGAATCCGCCAGCGACAAACGTCTTCACTTTGGGCTCGGCAAAGCCGAGAAGGCGCAGGTCGACATCAAGTGGCCCTCCGGTATTCATCAGATTCTGAATGATGTTCACGCCGACCAGTTTCTCGAAGTGCGTGAACCGGAGAAGCCGTGATCCGCGCAATCTTATTCGTGTATCTGGCTGCGCAGATTGCGTCGCCGCAGGTCGCCGAGCACATGCAAGCCGGAATCACTGCCGAAAAACAGCGACAATTCGACGTTGCTGTCAAAGAGTTCAAGAAAGTCACGGAACTTGATCCATCGTTCGCCGATGGCTTTGTAAGCCTCGGCCAGGCTTACATGGAGAATGCCGATTACACCTCTGCCGCTGCGCCGCTTAAACATGCGCTGGAACTGAATCCGGATTCGCAGCAGGCTCACCAGTTGTTGGGTTATGTACTACTCTCTCAAGGTTACCCAGCAGAAGCGATCCTGCACCTCGAACGCTCGTCTGATAAAACGGCGCTCGGAATTGCGGAGATCCAGACTGGGCAACTCACTGAGTCGATCGCAACCCTGCAAGCGGCGCTGGCTGCGCATCCCAACGATCAGGACCTCCTTTATTATCTTGGCCGCGCCAGCGGCTTGCTCTCGAAACAATCGATCGAGACTTTGCTGGCGGCTTATCCTGACTCCGCGCGCGCGCATCAGGCGATGGCAGAAAACTATTTCGTGCTGCGGCGCATGCCGGAGGCGGAAAAAGAATATCGCGAAGCTATACGGCTGCGGCCCGGCCTGCCCGAAGTTCACCTTGCGCTGGGCGAGGTGTATGCTGGCGCATCGCAATGGGCCAAAGCGGAAGAAGAATTTCGGTTGCAAACCAAGCTGCAGCCGGGCAACGCCGAAGCTGCCTACCGCCTGGGAGCGGCGTTGCTCGAACAAGGCAAAACCAAAGAAGCGAGGATCGAACTGGTTCGTGCCGACCGCCTGATGCCGGAGATGCCGGAGACGCTCTATTCGCTTGGGAAAGCCGCATCGTTAGAAGGTGACACCGCTGCCGCCGAGAAGGCCTGGACCAAGTTGCTGTCCATCGAGCAGCAAAGCTCGCTCGCCGCGCAGGCACACTTCGGACTGGCAGGACTCTACCGCAAACAAGGAAAGGCCACCGAGGCGCAGCATGAAATGAAGGAGTTCGAACGCTTGAAAAATAGTTCGAACACGCCGCCAGCATCCGACAAGTAAATTACAGCATTCGCATTCGTGCCATTCATTACTTAGATAGGAGCTTTGACACATGGGAACGAACCGCCCTGGATTCCTTCACGCTCTGGCAGCTGCTGTATTTTGTCTTCTCGGATTCGTGTTGTTCTCTTCCTTCGCAGTGTTGCCGCTGCGGGCGGCTGAGCCTTCTTCGCGCAACCTGGATTCCCGTTGGCAATTTCGCGCCGTGGCAAACGCCGATCAATCCGATGTGAAGGAATGGCATCCAGCGCAGGTTCCCGGTGTGGTTCAAACCGATCTCTTTGCTAACAAGCTCATCCCCGATCCCTTCGACAGAGACAACGAATTCCAACTTCAATGGGTCGGCCTCGCCGACTGGGAGTACCAAACTACGTTTCAAGTCGATGCTGCCGCGCTTGCCCACGAGCATGTCGATCTGGTCTTTGACGGGTTGGATACTTTTGCGGATGTATATCTGAATGAGCAGTCGATTCTTCACGCCGATAACATGTTTCGCCGATGGCGAGTCCCCGCAAAAGCAACGCTGAAGCCCGGTTCCAATACGCTACGTATCGTATTTCATTCCGCCGTCGAGAAGATGATCCCTTACGCCAAGTCGCTGCCTTACATTCTGCCTTCGATCTCGACTCATAATTACGGCAACGAAGAAAACATCGCTACCGCTCCTTACACGCGCAAAGCTCCCTACAACTATGGCTGGGATTGGGGCCCGCGCTACATGACCGAAGGCATTTGGCAGCCCGTACGCCTCGAGACCTGGGATGCGCTGCGCATTGAGAATTTTCACATTCACCAACAGAGTATTACCTCTGATCTGGCGAATGTTACGGCCGAGGTTGAGATCGAAGCCAGCAAGCCAACAACAGCTGCGCTCTCGCTTGCTCACGATGAAATGTCTGGACCGGAAACATCGGATGGAACCCAAACGCTCCAGCTCAATGCCGGCATCAATCACGTGTCAGTCCCCATTCGCATCCCCGCGCCAAAGCTTTGGTATCCGGCCGGGTATGGTGCTCAAAGCAGATATCGCTTTTCGGCCGCGATCCGCATCGGCCGCGACACCGCAGCCCACGTCGAAGTAAAAACCGGTCTCCGTTCCATAGAGCTGCGCCGCGCCGCCGACGAATGGGGGAAGAGCTTCGAGTTCGTGGTCAATGGAATTTCTGTCTTCGCCAAAGGTGCGGATGTTATTCCCTTCGACAGTTTTCCGAACCGTGTGACTCCGGAGATTCATCGCAACATTCTCCAGGCCGCTCGCGATGCGCACATGAATATGGTTCGCGAGTGGGGCGGCGGTTACTACGAATCTGACGATTTCTTCGATATCTGCGACGAGCTTGGCATTATGGTGTGGCAGGAATTCATGTTCGGCGGCGACATGGTTCCCGGCGATGTTGCCTTTCAGGAAAATGTGCGGCAAGAGGCTATCGATCAGATCAAGCGACTGCGCGACCATCCCAGCATCGTCGTGTGGTGCGGAAACAACGAAGTTGAAACTGGATGGTGGCACTGGGGCGATCGCCAGGAATTCAAAGCGTCCATTTCGCCGGATACTCGCGACCGCGTCTGGCAGGATTATGTAATTCTCTTCGGCGACATCCTTAGAAGCGCGGTCACGCAATACGCCGATCCCGTGCCGTACACGCCGAGTTCTCCCAGCGCTAATTTCGAGGAAATTCCCGACAATCAGCACAACGGCGACATGCACTACTGGCAGGTCTGGCACGCGCAGGCGCCGGCCTCGGATTACACCTTGCAGTTTCCCCGCTTCATGTCGGAATACGGATTTCAATCCTTTCCTGAGATGCGTACCATCGCAACATTCGCCAAGCCTTCCGATTACGACATCCGTTCGACCGTCATGCAGGCGCACCAAAAGAACAAAGGAGGAAATGAACGCATCCTGACCTACATGTTGCGCGAATACCATGAGCCGAAGGACTTCGCGTCGTTCGTTTATCTCAGCCAGGTGCAGCAGGCGGAGATCATCAAGATCGGTGCCGAACACCTGCGCCGGCAGAGGCCGCGCACCATGGGTTCTCTGTACTGGCAATTGAATGACTGCTGGCCCGTCGCCTCATGGGCCAGCATCGATTACTACGGGCGCTGGAAAGCTCTACATTATTACGCGCGCAGATTCTACGACGATGTGTTGATCTCGCCTTTCTTGCACGATGACAAAGTGGAAGTGTACGTCGTGTCGGACAAACTTCAGCCGCTTTCCGGCACGATTCACATGCGGCTGCTCGACTTCTCTGGAATCGTCCTGCTCGAGCAAACCAAAGACGTGCAAGTCCCCGCGCAATCGAACGCGGTCTATTTCAGCGTCGATAAATCCGCGCTCGCGGCAAAGGGAGATCTTCGCAAAAGCTTCCTTGTGTTCGACTTGGAAATGAGCGGGAAGAGAGTGTCCCGCAACCTCGTCTTTTTCGATCGGGTGCAGAACCTGGAACTGCCAGTCATGCCTAAGATTGAAGCGAGCGTGAGCAAGAGCGGCGACGCATACACCATCACCCTGCAATCTGCAAAGTTGGCCCGCAGTATCTATCTCTCGTTTGGCGATCTCGACGTCCAAGCCTCCGATAACTATTTCGATCTGCTTCCCGGAGAAACCGCAACGATCACTCTGAAGTCGCCCGCAACCCTGGATCAAATTAAGAGCGGGCTGAAGGTAACATCGCTAACAGACGCTTTCGCCTCAAATTGAGGCTACGGTATAATCAAGCAATCGTAGGCGCGTAGCTCAGTTGGTTAGAGCGCTACCTTGACACGGTAGAGGTCAGGAGTTCGAGTCTCCTCGTGCCTACCATTTCTTTCAATCACATAGCCACTTTGGCCTCGTACCGCGAGGCTCCAAATGGCTCCATTAAGCGCACCCAGGCGGGCAGGGAGTAGAGGAGAATGCTCCACACTTCCCAGAAGCCGAACTTCCTGGTATCGCCGTCCAGAGCCGTCCGGTCCCTGTCTCTAGCTTCCGGTTAGACCATTCCACTCTGTCTTACCCAACAACAAGCCGGTGTAAACTTTGCCGAATTTCATATTCGGCCCTCAGTTAAGCACCCTGTTTACGACGTCTTCCTCGTTACGCATGGACTGATGGCGAATCGCCTTCAGCAAATCGCTGTGGTGCTGGGCTGAGGGTTTGGTTCGATGCGGAAGGAATTGGAGACTTCGCGAGCATCACCCTGCGGTCATCGAAGGTCTGTCACGGTGCGAACTCGTTCGCGCCTTTACTCCACGACTTATCCCTTCCGCCGCGCCTTCAATGGGAGCATGTGATGGTCGCCAGAGCAAGAATTAGGGTGAGACAGATCCTCAGGGTGTATTTGAGGACGACCCCGAACCCAAACCCAGCCGAATATATCGCGGCACCGAACACATCTTTCGCCTGCACGGTTCTGATCGCCCGTCATCACGGTGCATTTCGATAGACAGCCGCACCCCAAAAGAAGCCCGCCCCAGCCGCAGCGAACACCACGGTTTCGCCGGGCCGAACTTTGCCGCAGCGCAAAGCGGAATTATATGCGAGCCCCAGCGAGGCCGTGCTGGTATTGCCTGTATTCTCGATCACCGTGTGAGCGCGGCTGACATCGACGTTGAGCGCAGACATGCAGTGATGAATCATTCGCAAGTTAGCTTGATGAAAGATGAATATTCCGATGTCTTCAGGCATCATCTGGGCGAGCGCGAGCGCATTCGTCACACTCTCCCTCATGCCTTTTGTTGCGAGGTCCCAGACCGCCCGTCCGTTCATATACAAGCGATGTGCGCCCGTTCCGAGATCGTCAGGAGTAAGGGGACGCTTCGAGCCCCCTGCCGGAACACAGAGGTCCATCGAGTGCTGTCCTCGTAGGTCCCAGGCGATAAACCCAGTATCCTGCTCTCTGGCCGGGAGTAGTAAAAAAGCACTCGCGGCGTCACCAAAGAAGACGCTATTCGCATTGAATGGGTTCGATAGGCGCGACATCACATCCGCCCCTATTACAAGTACATTCCGGTATAACCCAGTCTGCAGAAAGTGAGTTGCCAGGAACAGCCCGAACAGAGTAGCGCAGCATCCATATTGATTTAAATCCAGGACGAATGCACGATCCAGGCCCATAGAGGAGCGAACCATCAGAGCCGTCGAAGGAAGCAAGAAATCAGGTGAGTTAGTCCCGATTATTAGGCAATCCACCGCGGATGGCGATAGGTTACACATCCCCAATGCATCCACACCGGCATGGCAACACATGTCTGATGTTGCATCCGATTCATCGAGACGACGGCGCTCACGGATCCCCGTCTTTTCCTCGATCCAGTCACTTGTATCTCGATCGGCAGATGGTTGGCTTCGTGCTCGCATTTCCCTGTAAAGATCCTCATTGGTGATTCGGCAGCTCGGAAGAAAGACACCGCTCCCAGCGATCTCTACGCCGATATTGGAAAGTCCAGAATATAGGGTGGTCATATAGTTTGGTTGTCGTGCGGCGATTCACGTCTCGGGTGTCGACGGACCATTCTGGTTCTCTGACAGTGCCACCATGTGCGAGAAGTATCTTTATCGCAAGAATCGACGCCATAATAATGATGACGTGCGGCGAGGGAGAGCATGCTTTTTGGCAATAGTGTGAGGAGATCCTCGAACCTGTATTGTCTGATCATGACATTACACGCTGGAAGTGAAACCTGTGCCACCCAAACCACTGTGCCGGATGCGCTTGAATATGGAGATCGAGTACTCGAAAGAGCTCTCTGTTTACGACTTTTGCGTGATCCGACCGATCACATTCAGTTGGAGCCACGATCGGAGGCTCGATTTTTATTAGGAACTGCCCACTTTTGACCCGGAGCAGCACTACAGGAAGGACGGGGGCACCGGATTGTGCCGCTAACCACCCGGCCCATTCGTTCATTCGTGCATCGCTGCCACCGATAGATGTTGTGATGGTAGGTGGTTGAAAACCAGAGTTAATGATTCCGAAGAAGGCGCAGCGTTTCCGTGTCTCCTCATCAGAATTGGGGTTGATGGTGTGCATGTCTGGAAAAGTCAACACCGCTTCATTTCGGGCTAATGCAGCCAGCAGTTGCTTCACTGACAGGAGGTCCACATTTGGAATTTGCCGGAACTTTCCTCCCGCGGGATCGAGAGAGCGAAATTTCTCATGCCAACGGATGCTCTCAGCGAGATCGACATTGGGGCTAGGCGTGGCGGTCAGGTTGATATCGAGTCCGCGGGACACCAGCAGGGGTGCGACCAACCGGCTGGCGCTGAAGTGAAACCCGGCATATATTACGCCCTTCTGCAGAGATCGAGCCCGCTCTATGTTTTCCAGGCCATCCCATTGCACGCGCTGATCGAACCAGCGCCGCGCTTGAGAAGGCGGGGACGCCAAGACCGCATCCGTATCGGCAATATTCCATAACAGGTGGTGAAGATACCGGGTCCGAAAGCATTTTGGCACTTCTAATGCTGTAGTACGGATGTTCTCCTCGGCAGTCCGGGCCCGCCGTCTGAGAGGGCGACCGTGACCGAGATATGTCACGGCGTAGAGGGACCATCGTTGAAGCAGAATCGGACATTGCCGTATCACCGCCAAACAATGTGGCAATACATGAAAGCGAAACAGAAATCTAGCGATGGCGAACGGATCGAATTCCGACTTGGAGACAGACAATCCATTCATGGTCCGAATAAGGCCTGCCCCCAATAAGGCTTGCAACAACGGGTGTAGGGAGACCATCCTCCCGCTCGGGTCGAGCGCTTTACACACTTCGCCGACGGATCGCCCCGACTCCAAATCGCGAATCGCAGCGATCCCCTCTTCTCGGGTTGCAAGTTGCGATTTTCCTCCCCATCGTCTTACGTAATACACCCCCTCGCGGCCCCTGCGTATAAAAAGCCGGTGAAGGCATACGACCGTGCTTGGGTTTATTTCGATGCTGGATCTATTACTTTCGATTGGCATTTGAAGTTTCGCACCTCAATTCCATGAGGAAAACATCACGACCTTTCGTTCTCGACCGTAGTTGATAGACCCATAGATCACATTGAGCGTAGTAACTCCATCGGGTTCGCACGAGATGCCTGCCGGGCTGGCCCCCAGGTAGCCAACAATATGCTGAGCAGTTCCACAATCAAGACGCTAGATACTATGGTCCCAATGTGCGTAACTTTGCCTCGGAATACACTGTCCAGCAGATGTATCAGGAGAGGTGTCAGAATAAGACCGCATGCGATGCCTATGCCCGTTAACAGCGCGCTCGTTTTTAGCACGTAATAAGTAAGTCCTCCACGCGTGCTGCCAAAGGCCAGCCGTAGGCCGAATTCCCGGCGCCGCATTTGAATTGTGTAGCTAAGTACACCGTAGACACCTAGACTGGCCAAAACGACGGCAATCGCGGCGATAAAAATTAGGATAGTAAGCAGGACGACTTCGTCGGATTGCTCGAATTCCAAAGCACTTCGATATGTCGTTACGCTATCGATGGGCTGGGACGGTTCGATTGCTCGGACTGCACTGCGTATGATCTGCGCCAAGTTCGCGGGATCGAGGGTCGAGCGTATGACGATCAATGTATCAACCGAGGGCGCCCCGGAGTATAGTCGGTATAGGTCCGGCTCATCGCCGGGCTCGCCAAACCAGTGCTTGGTGTTACCGACAACACCGACAACACGATAAAAAAAGGCGGCGCTATTATCGCCTTCTCTCAGCCGTACGCTCTGATCAAGGGGATGCGCACCGAGAAATCGAGCGGCAAAAGCATCGTTCACGATTATGAGACGATCCGAATCATTCTCCCGTTCCGGGAGATCCGTACCATAGAGAATCGGAATCTTGAGTGTGGCAAAGAAATCAGGAGACACTACCCTCGCCTTTACGGACTGCCACTGCGTTCCCTGCCTGTCGGCGTCCATTTGCATTGAACCGCCGCCAAGCATTGGCACCGAGCTTGCCGCGGCAACTGACTGCATGCCAACCTGATTCCGCAAATGTTCCAATAATAGGTGGATGAACTGGGAACGACGAGCGGCATCCTCGAACCGCTCCCGTTCGATTGTAAAACGCGCAATGATAACGTTGGAGGAATCGAATCCAACTGGGGCATGTTTAGCCACGACGAATTTCACGACCATGGCACTTGTGAGAATGAGCAAGATTGATGCGCATACGGCTTGCATCATCACGAGAACGGCTCCCGAACGCGCCCTGCCTCGGGTGTTCAACACTTCTCGACCGCTTTCTCGGAGAACTGCGCCGATGTGAATCGACCGAACAAACATTCCGGGAATTGCTGACAGGAGAGTTACAAGTATCAAAACAATTCCAAAGCTAAACAAGATAGTAGGAGCATCGAGCTCTAACTGCAGCGCCGCAACGTAATCGTTGAATGTCAACCGGGACTGGAGCATCCGAATGCCCCAGGAAGACAAAAGGAGGCCCATCGCTACGCTGGCAATCGCGATTAACACACTTTCGTAAAGCACTCCAACGATGATGCGACGTTTAGGGGCGCCAAGGGAGAGTTGGAGGGCGAGATCAGCAGTCTTTGCCGACATGCGGACAAACAAAAGATGGGATACGTTCACGCAAGCGATTAGAAGGACCAGCACCATTGCGCCCATCAGCAGACTGACAACCGGTTTAATGCCCGCGGACTCGATGATGTAGTTCTGTAGTAACATTACCCGAGGCCGAACCCCGCTTTCCTGCTGATTCATTTCTGAAGGCAACGAAAGAGAGATTGCTGTGAGTACCTGCTCGGCTTGGGTTACATTAACGCCGTGCCGAAGTCGCGCGACTACTTGCAATCGAAGTGCACCAGGTTTCGTGTTTTTCCAATCAGCATCTTGCAGAGGCACCCATGCTTCTGGATCCAACGATGGAATTCGGAACTCGGAAGGCATAACGCCAACGACGGTATAGGGGTGACCTGCGGAAGACACGGTCTTGCCGATAATGCTGCGGTCACCACCGAACTCCTGAATCCACAAGCGATGACTGAGCACAATCGATGGGTTTCCTGAATCACTGCCGCCGAATGTCGCACCTCTCGCGGGGCGCGTTCCGAGTACATTGAAGAAATCGGGCGTCACCCTGGCAATAGAGATCCGTTTCGAGCCACCGTCCCATACTATCGTTGCGAATTCGATCCGTAGAGCAGCGGACGTGTCGAACGCCAATGACGAACGCCACGCTATGTACCGGGAGGGCCGAACGCTCTCGGGAACCATCCCATCACTTTTGCGCAACTCGATCGCCACCACGACTTTGTCCGGGTCATTGACAGGAGGCTTACGAAGTACGGTCGCACTCAAGAGCGACATAACCGTCAAATTCGCGGCAACGGCTAATGCAAGGGTTAGAATCACCGGCGCTATGAACGCTGGACTTCGCAACAGTCCTCGCAAGACACGTTTCAGCATCACAATATTCCATGCACTCTACACTCTTAGTGACAATGTGTGTCTGTATCTTTCTTTAGATTTGCCGAATCCTCCTCCGATTGAACGACACAACCACCGCTAGCTGGAGTCAGGCTTTCACTCGCAGATTCCACGGTTCGCGGGTGGCCTGCCATCTCAGAGTGCAATAAGCCCTCGAGCTTATCAAATGAAGCTGGGCCTTCGAGCACTGTGCTTCCGATGAACAGTGTGGGTGTAACAGAAACGCCCAGAGCGCGTCCGTCCTGCCGGTCCTGGACCACGGCCGCAAGACCCCTGCGCTGACTCATGCATGCCATGAGCTGGGGGGTGTCCGCCCCGAGTCGCGTTGCCCACGATCCCAATTCCGTATCGTCGGGAACTGAGGCAGCCCGATACAGTTCCGCAGCCGCCTCCCAATACTTTCCTTGGTCGCCGAAGCATTCCGCAATCTCGGCTGCGCGCTCGGCTTGCGGGTGACGTTTTACATTAGGGAATTCGCGCTGAACCAGCCGAACAGTGCCGCTATACTTACTTACTAGTTTGCGCAAATCTGGAGCAACATGTCGGCATGGGGGGCATTGGAAATCGGCGAACTCTATGATTTGGACCCGCGCTGAAGTTGAGCCGAGACCGTGGCTCTGCGCAGAGACTAGCAAGCGCGAATCTTGGTCGCTCTGCTTTCGTACTCGGTGTATTCCGCCGGTCTGCATTAGATGCCATGAGAGTCCGGCGACCAGAACGGCTCCTACGGCCGCACTGCCACCCTGAAATCTGGTTTTCGGATATCCGTCGGTCGCGGCCATGAATACTCCTGTGCACAGCAGCAAAGAGGATAACCAACTGGCCACAACACAAGACCACGACCAGCCGTGGAGGAGAAATGTCTCGATTGCAGCTATCCGCAATGTAAGCACAAGACCGCCGATACAAACGCCCAGAGTGCAGAAGCGCCCAATCGTCCCGAGCCGTTTAGGGCTTAACTGTAGCACGGTAAGGACAATAAACAGTAGCACCGCTCCCAACAGGACAATTGCACCCAGTGGTAAGTCAGAGATAGCCGCGTAACTAGCGGCGTAACGAAGCTGGCAAATCAGATCGCCACAAGTGATCGATCGAGCAGCTATTTGATAGATACTAACTATCGACACTGCACACACTACAGCGGCCGTCCACAGAAACAATCTTCGAGTACTCTCTCTCATGCTACCTCCCTTGGTGCCGCATTCAATTGCCGGCCCCGCAACATTCGCCACGTAGAACGAGCGATAAGAATGCCGATGGGTAAGACCGTCAACCACAAACGCACATCCGATACGGAATGGATAGAGCGCACACACCTGAACAGAAATATCATCGACGTGCCAATGGTGGTCACCAAAAACAGCACTGTGGTGATGGTGAATCTGCTAGGCTCACGTTTAAACAAGCGGACAAATTGGCGCCAAGCATTCGAGCGAATGTTCACACTTTTTGTCAGGGTTGCCAAGATGAAGTAACCATCCGTGGGCAAAAACGGAAATAGGTTTACGATGCCGAGCCAATAGTTCGCTACAATTGCCACGAACATCACATGTGCAGCTCCACGGGGAAATGAGACTACACGCAGCAGAAGCGCACATGCTGATGCAAAGGTAAAATTCCACCAAACTCCCGCAAACCAGACCACGATGCGCTGCCATTCAAGAAGCGTATAGGTACCGCCAATGCGAAGATATATCATTGGCAAATACCCCAAATATAGTCCCAGGCAAAGCCTCCTTGGTAAGAGTCCAAAGTACGTTGCAGCCAGACCATGCGCGAGTTCGTGGAAAAAGAACGAACAAAACAAAAATGAGTAGTACAGCAAGATATCCGTCTTGATGCCTCCGCTGCGAGACATCAGACGCAGAGCATCCCGTGCATAAGTTGCGTCAAAACATTGAACGAAAAGGCCGGCAAGAATTAATACCGCCGATAAGATAGCGAGCACCGGGACAAGACTCTTTGCACGACAGGCGATCATCCGGAAACAAGGCTGAATATCGATGTTCAGCAGGGTGAGCGACATTGATTCGATATCACCGCGTTCAACGTGTTTCGGGCGGGGCCTCGCGATGAGCCCATTAACTGAAAGGCGCTCGTAGAGGCGGGCAATATCTACATTACGTGCATGGCGCTGTTGGATAATACATGTGATGTTCTCGATGGAATGGTTTCCATCGAATAGGAGAAGTGCAGCATTGATAATTGTAATTGCCGTCGCTGGGATCACAATGAAGCGATCTACTTGAGGGCTGCCGAGAATGTACACGGGGGTTCCCGAAGATCCACGCTTGTACAAAGTCCAGACACCTAAGTCCGGTACTGCCTTGGGGCAGATTTCCTGTATACGAGGGCAATTCGCCGTGTCCTTTCTCTCCGGCGCGACCGTCTGCAGTCTGTCACAGGATCGATCGGACATTGCGGCACCTATGTAGATGCGACAGCATCGCATCCGGAAGCCTCCAGATCTCGCATCTGTCTCCCGCTCGCGATGTACTTGCGCACTTCAGCGTTATGGCTGGCTTCTGCGTATCCTACGATTGTCTGTTGTGCTATGGCACGAACCGTGTTACAGAAGGCTGGACTCATCTTCTCGATGGCGCCAGTGGCGATTCTGTTGTTCCCGAGACACGCATTGCACAGATGACGCGCATAGCACACGCGACAGTCCTCGTTGTTCGCTTTACTATTTGCATAAATGCGTTGCAATACTGGACTGTTAAGTGTGGCCTCTCCATCCACAGAGGCTATGTTCCCGATGCGATAAGTCTTGTCGCCGGCAAACATCCAGCACGGATAGATGTCGCCGGCGCTGTCCACCACAAGTTGAGTCGTACCCGCGGGACACATTTGAACGCTCCCACGCCGGGACTTCAGCCTGCGCAGCATGGCTGTAACCAAATCCATCGCTGCTCCTTGGGTGGTCCGGCCCATCATTCGGTTGATAAGTCGCTCTACGCTGGCTGCAGCCGCTTCGGCAAACTCCAAGTGATACGCCCCACCTTCTTGACCGGGGTTCAAAGGACTGTCCGCCGACAGCCCAGCCACAGCAACATGTGCTTCATCCACACCGAATTCCCTGCCGAAGTAGTCGAGGAGCGACGAGATCGATAACTGCGCCTCGCGGTGAACCGACGTAACAGTACACTCTATGGCCACCGGCGCGACATCCAATTCCCGGTAACGCTGTATGTTCTGACTGATCGTAACGAAACTGGGACTGTTGTCGTGATGGACGCGCAATTGATCGTGGACGACAGGTGGGCCATCCACGCTGAACGTGATTTGGATTCGGAAGCGGGCGACGGTGTCGGCTAGTGTTGGAGTAAACTTGGTTCCGTTGCTGATCATACAAAAAGCCGGGGGGGGCTGGCCCTTCTTCTGTGCAATGGCCGTCGCTTGCTCGCAGATGAAGTCGAGAATATCCTCGCACAGAGCTGGCTCGCCGCCGATAAACATAATTCGCTCGATCTCGCTGAATATGTCGCTCATCGTTTCGATGGCGGCTTTGGCCAGGTCTTTCGGCATAGTTGTGGGAGGCTCGGTGAAAACGTTCTCATGCTCGTAGCAATACCGGCATTTCAGATTACAAAAATTATTGACCATGAAGACCAATTGGGGAAGCTTGCCTCCGGACTTCAATGTGCGCGGCGCAGGAAGGTCTATATTCTTTTGGTCCTCCTCCAGGATTTCCATGGTGTGACCCAGGAACGCACGCACCGTTTCGGCAGTACAACCTAGAGTCTGAGCAGCCATATCGGAGGAGCACCCTTCGCGGACGAGGCGAAGAGCACGCGCAGCCTCTGCTGTGAGACAGTACACCCCCAAGTTCGCTGGAACGAATAGCACAGGAACCCGGCCATCGAACAGCGTCACTTCCTCTCGCCGGAATCGGTCTTCTATTGTTGTCATCGAGCGACCCTTTTCTTGTTGCGTTTATCAGTCGATAGAGGGCCGGCGTTGCTATTGCCGGCCCTTTCTCTGTTACGTCATCCTCAAGCTTAGTCGCTTTTGCAGGTGCAGCCGCAACCCGTGCAGGGCACGATATCTTCTTCGAGCGCATCGAGATCGCCAAGATCAACAGCCTCGATTTCAAACTTCAGATCTTGACTTTCCAGAGTATTTGAACGGAGCTCCATATTATTCACCTCCTCCCATTTTAGAGTTAGCTTCACTAAGTCGTGGTGTCGACCGCCAACCCTCCAGTGCACACACAGAGGCGTTCTTTGGCTTCAGTCAGCGCTATGATTGCGTCGGTAATTTGCTCAGGCGTGCGAAGTGTATCTAACGTCATATTGGGCAAATCGACCTCAAAACGACTATTGAGGGCGAGGACGATGGTCACGGCATCCAAGGAGTCTATGGACAACTCAGAAGCCAGATCTGAGTCCGGACGAACTTGGCGCAGCGCGAGGGGATCAAGTCTTGCAAGTTCGGTACAGACACATGTCAACACTTCCGTCCGGCTTAGAGTTTCGGCGTGAGGCTCATTTGATCGTTGCGACATAAGGAACCCCTTCTTTCGTTCACTAAATATACTGACCTAGCGATAAGAGCGTGTTATCAAATGATAAGTAAGCTATATTGGTCCGTGCGGGATAATATCGGCGGTGTGACGGTGAACACTCTGGGAGCTAAGATGATATATCCGGCCACGCTGTGCGATCATGCCTGCCTGCACTAGAACACGCTTGGTGCGACTGAAGTTAGGAGCTTCCAAATCAAGAAGGTCAGCAAGTGCGACGTCCGACTCTATCCGGACAACGACACCATCCTGGCAGCGTTCACCCACAAGAGTACTCAAAGAAGTCAGTAACGAGAGCAAGCGATCGGCGGCACTGAGCGTCTTAGACTGTGCGAGATGGTCAGCAATCCGGCAGGAAAGTCTCCAAATCCAACGCGAATAGAACTGAGCTGCGCTCGGTGATGACATGAGCGTGGACGCTACCGACTCCGCCGTCGCATACTGGAGCATGAGATCGGAGAGAGGCTGGGCGGTGTAGTAATACTTGCGGTTATTGGCATATCCTTCCGCTCCGATGACGTCTCCCGGACCGAATAGGCCTAAAAAGGTGGTGCCACCTTCTGTATTCTGGTGCGTCAATGCTGTCGCCCCGGAAATGATCACGGCGATGCGCTTCCACGGGGTCTGCTCCAAGAAAGTAGTCGAGTCGCGCTTGTGGCAGGTGCTCGGGCCAAATGGAAATTGCCGGCGCCATTGTTCGAAAGCGCAAGTTACTGCGTGTGTGTCAGACCGTTCAACGGGTGCGTGGGAATACGAGCACTCACCTAGTTCGAAATGAGTGGACATTTTGGCTCCCCTGGCAAAGCAGTCCGTGCTGGCCAAGTCGCACTCGGACGACTGTATCAGGCGCACCCCATCGGGATGCTAGTGAAGTCTTAGTATCATACCTAGCTCGTAATCGGTTAGGATTTCAACGTGTGTACGGATTTTGTAAACATACAAAAACCCGCTGGGTTCTTTTGGACTGTAAAGATTTTGTAACGTGGCCAGTCTCAAGCACTTCCCGCCTGCAGAATTCAATTTGTAGGAAGAGCGCAAATCCGATTCGGAAAGGGGTGGAGTCAGGGAAGCCACAGCTTTCTGCCAAGACCGAACAACGCCACCGATGCTCTTGCTGACGGCTCAGGCCGGCCTGCCGCACTACCAGTCCTCGTTTTGAACTAGATGAGGTGACGCGCACTTAACGAGCGTATGGCGACATTGGAAACGCCTGAGCGCCGGACTCAGACGGTCGTTGCTGATAGGCCTAGCAATTGATTTACTAGGCGTTGTTGCCGCAAAAGTTTTGCCATGAGCTGCGCGCAGAGTCCCGTTCTTTGCGAGAATCAGGAACTGGTCCACTTCGGTTGCCTCGCGCTCCTGAGGAAGGATCATCTCAACAATCCGACGCTGGGCCTCCCGCTTCGCTTGAATTCGGGCCTGAGAATAGATTTCCAGTGTGCACCGGCAGTTCGCGTGCCGCATGAGTTCCTGCACGACCTTCACGTTCTCTCCATTCGCCATCAACATCGTTGAGAAGCTGTGCCGGAACGTGTGCCAGCCGATGTGTTTTTGAATTCCTGCACGCGCTGCTGCAGGCCGGATAACGCGAGAAAGTAATGATATCTGGCCAATAAGGGCTCTTGCCATGAGTGTGCGGGCTTGCGAATACCCAATCATTCTGTTGTCCATAGGAGCTGTCCCGCTTCCACGCCCAGAGTTCCGAGGCGAGAATCGGGTCCATGGGGACAGGTTTTCTTGAGGCCTCGGTCTTGCAGTTGCCAACAAGATTCATATAAATCGAACGCTGAACGTTGATCTGAAGATTGTCGAAGTCAACGTCCTGCCATTTCAGCGCAAGGAGTTCGCTGCGTCGTAATCCAGTCGTTGCATCCAGGAAAACCATCACACGAAAGCCCCAGTCGAGTTGTCCCAGGAGAG
>Ga0210391_10001000_pt1 | contig 26882 bp, 32 predicted proteins | sample IncBWC12OmetaG_FD_160573 | JGI IMG/M metagenome (GOLD analysis project Ga0210391, IMG submission 160573) | Forest soil microbial communities from Barre Woods Harvard Forest LTER site, Petersham, Massachusetts, United States - Inc-BW-C-12-O ... | reverse complement strand
GTTTTTATACACGCCTACGTCAACAGAGACGATGTCACCGTCCTGAAGGAGAACGTCATTGGGAAAGCCATGCACTACCGCATCGTTCACCGACATGCAGGTGGCGAAGGGGAAGCCCCGGTATCCCTTGAAGGAAGGCGTGGCCCCGTTATCGAGGATGAAGGTTTCTGCGATCTTATCCAATTCGCGGGTGGTTACCCCGGGCCTGATGGCCTCCGCCACGGCAGCAATAGCCCCGCCCACGAGGAGTGCGCTCTGGCGAATGAGCGCAATCTCAGGTTCCGACTTGTACTGAATCATCCTGCAAAGTTACAAAAAAACCCTGGCCTGGACGCACCACAGGTGTGTCGCCCGAAGGGCCATCATTAGCCTTGCCAGGGTTGGAATACGTTGGGTTGGGTGGCGTTAGAACACCCCGCCGGAAGCGCTGGGAGCCGTGGCCGTGGAGCGACCCTGGATGCGTCCGGTCTTCATGAGGCCGTCGTACTGACGCATGAGCAGGTGGGTTTCGACCATCTGGAGGGTGTCCAGGATGACCGCAACTTCGATCAGCAGGCTGGTCCCACCGTAAAAGGTGGAGAAGCCCGCGGTGACGCCGAGGTTCCGGGCAATACCGGGCAGGATGCCCACGATGGCCAGGAAGATAGCGCCCGGAAGGGTGATGCGGTCCATGATCGTCCCGATATAATCGGCCGTGGGCTGACCCGGTTTCACACCGGGGATGAAGCCGTTGTTCCGCTTCAAGTCGTCGGCAACCTGCTTAGGATTGAAGATCAATGCGGTATATAAGAAGGTAAAGGCGATGACGAGGACGCTGTAGATGACCATGTACCAGATATTCCCGTGATCGTTGAATATCCGGGCGAGTCCGGCCGTGGGCTGGAAATTGGACAGCAAACCGGGAATGAACATGATGGCCTGGGCGAAGATGATGGGCATTACCCCGGAACTGTTCACCTTCAGGGGCAGGAACTGGCGGGCTCCGCCGAACTGCCGGTTGCCGATGATCTGCTTGGCGTAATTCACCGCTATTTTTCGCGTTCCCTGGACCAGTACGATCAGGGCCATGATGGTGACGACCAGCAGGGCGAGTTCGATCAGGAAGATCAGCAATCCACCGCCGCCCCTGGCATTCTTATTGGCGAATTCCTGCATCATGGAAGCCGGAAAGCGGGCCATGATGCCCACCATGATGATAATGGAAGTACCGTTCCCCAGCCCTTTGTCGGTGATCTTTTCACCCAGCCACATGACGAAGAGCGTACCCGCCGTCAGGAGGATGACCGTGGAAAAGGGGAACAAGAAGGCGAAGGAGTCGTAAATCGCACCCCCCGCGATTTGACCGCTTTTCAGGTAGGTCACGTAGGCGCCGCCCTGGAAAATGGTCACTATGGCGGTCAGGTAACGCGTCCATTGGTTGATTTTTTTGCGGCCGCTTTCCCCTTCCTTTTGAATCTTCTGCACCTGGGGCACCAGGATGGATACCAATTGCATGAAGATGGATGCGGAAATGTAGGGCATGATGCCCAGGGCAAAAATCGAGGCGTTCGAGAAGGCACCTCCGGCGAAAGAATCGAAGATACCCAGCATGCCCTTACTGGCAGCTCCCTTCAGGTTCCCGAGGGCGGAGGGATTGATGCCGGGGAGAACGATATAGGACCCTATGCGGAAAACGAGTAACAGTAGTAAAGTGAGGATGATCTTATCACGCAGCTCGTCAATACTCCAAATATTTTTCAGGTTCTGTACAAACTTCTTCACCTTGGAGAGTGTTTTAGGAAAATAAAGGTCCGAAAATTATTTGACAATCTCGACCGTGCCGCCCAATGCCTCGATGGCCGTTTTTGCGGTCCCGCTGACGGCATGAACCTTGAAGGTGAGCTTGGCCGTCATTTCTCCGTGACCCAATATCTTGATCAGGTCCGTCCGGTTTGAAAGGCCGTTCATATAGAGTGTTTCCGGAGAGAATTCGGTAAGACCGTATTTTTCAATGAATTGATCGATCTGACTCAGGTTGAAAACCTTATAGGAAACCCTATGTGGGTTTTTAAAGCCCCGCTTGGGAAGGCGACGCTGGATGGGCATCTGGCCCCCTTCGTGGCCCGTTTTAGTCTTAAAACCACTGCGGCTCTGGTGACCTTTATTCCCCTTGGTGGAGGTTCCACCCTTACCGGAGGCTTCCCCGCGACCCAAACGTCTTTCCTTGTGCGTTGCGCCTTCGGCGGGCTTCAAATTGTGTAGCTTCATTTTTTTGATTTTTTGAACTTACGGGGGAATCACCCCCTCGCGTTTCGTTATTAAATTTCCTCCACCTTGATGAGGTGGTTCACTTTGCGCACCATACCCAGGATCTGGGGCGTCGCCTCCACTTCCTTCACGGCATGCATTTTATTGAGACCAAGGGCCTGCAACGTCAGCTTTTGACGTTCCGGACGGTCGATGCCACTTTTCACCAGCGTGATCTTGAGCTTTTTCATAACTATCCGTTGAATACTTTTTTCAATTGTATCGTGCGCGTCTTAGCAACTGCAATCGGTTCGCGGAGTAAGCTGAGCGCCTTGAACGTCGCTTTCACCACATTGTGAGGGTTAGCCGAACCCAGGGACTTGGCGAGCACATCGGTTACCCCGGCGCTTTCCAATACGGCGCGCATGGAGCCCCCGGCGATCACACCCGTACCGTGAGCGGCGGGTTTGATGAGGACCTTGGCGGCGCCTTGCTTAGCCCATTGATCATGGGGAATGGTTCCCTTCATGACCGGCACCTGGATGAGGTTCTTCTTGGCATCCTCGATCCCCTTGGTAATGGCTTGCTGCACTTCCTTGGCCTTACCCAGCCCGTGTCCAACCACACCGTTTTCGTTTCCGACCACGACGAGGGCGGAGAAGCTGAAGGACCGGCCACCCTTGGTGGTTTTAACCACGCGGTTGATTGCCACCACTTTTTCCTTCAACTCCAAATCACCGGCCTTGACTTTGCTTAAGCTAATTTTTGCCATTTATTCGAATTAAATGTGTTTTAAAACTGGAGTCCACCTTCCCGGGCGCCTTCGGCAGCCGCCTTTACACGTCCGTGATATAAGTTTCCGCCCCGGTCGAAGATGCAGGCCTTCACCCCCAGCTCCACCGCCTTACGACCGAGGGCCGCGCCGGCGAGCTTGGATTTATCGATCTTGGTGCCGCTCTGCGCCTTGATGTCCTTGTCCTTGGTGCTGGCGGAGGCCAGGGTCCTGCTGTTCAGGTCGTCGATCAGTTGCAGGTACAGGTCGGTATTGCTGCGGTACACGGACAGGCGGGGCCTTTCCGGTGTTCCGGATACCTTCTTGCGGATGCGGAACTTGATCTTCTGCTTGCTGCTTATTTTCGCTTCCATTGTATATTCCATTTACGCCTCCGATACTGCCGGAGACCAGGTTTGATTATCGATTTATTTGCCGGCGGCCTTACCTGCCTTGCGGCGAACCACTTCTTCCGAATACTTCACCCCTTTACCCTTGTACGGTTCGGGCTTGCGCAGGGACCTCAGCTTGGCTGCCACCTGGCCGACCAGTTGCTTGTCAATGCTTTCCAGGGTGATCGTGGGGTTCTGGCCCTTTTCGGTAGCCGTGGCCACCTTGATCTCCTTGGGTACCTCGAATACGATGTTGTGCGAATACCCCAGGGACAGGTCCAGGAGGTTCCCCTGGTTGGTGGCCTTGAAGCCTACCCCTACGAGCTCCAGCTTACGCGTATACCCCGTTGTCACGCCCTTGACCATGTTGGAAACCAGGGAGCGGTACAACCCATGCAGGGCACGGTGGCGGATCTGATCGGTAGGACGACCGAAGGTCACTTCCCCTTCATTGACGGTAACGGTGATATCGCGGTCGATGGCTTCCTTCAATTCGCCCTTGGGTCCTTTCACGGAAATCACATTATCGCTTCCCACAGATGCGGTAACTCCTTTTGGCAGGACGACCGGTTGTTTACCTATACGAGACATAGTTCAAAACTTTTGTTCTAGTGAATGTAACAGAGGACCTCTCCCCCTACGTTCTGTTGCCTTGCGTCTTTATCGGTCATCACCCCCTTGGAGGTGCTCACGATGGCGATTCCCAACCCGTTTTTCACGCGCCTGAAATCACCCGGTTTTGCGTATTGACGAAGACCCGGACGGCTGACGCGCTCCAGCGCCTGGATGGCAGGCTGCTTGGATTGGGCATCGTATTTCAATGCGATCTTGATCAACCCCTGCTTCTTGTCGTCCTCGAACTTATACTTCAGGATGTACCCCTGGTTGTAGAGTATCTCCGTGATACGCTTCTTGAGGTTGGACGAAGGGATTTCCACGATGCGGTGGTTAGCCAGCTGGGCATTCCGCAACCTGGTCAGGAAATCTGCTATAGGATCAGTTACCATTGTCGATGAATGTTTCTCGTTGAATAATATGTTACCAGCTCGCTTTCCTCACGCCCGGGATCTTCCCCGCCAGCGCCATTTCACGGAACATGATACGGGATAACCCGAAATACCGGATGTATCCGCGGGGGCGGCCCGTAATCTGGCAACGATTTTTCAGGCGGACAGGAGAAGCATTGCGGGGGAGCTTGTCGAGCTCCTGGTAATCCCCGGCGGCTTTCAGCGCGGCGCGCTTTTCGGCGTAGCGGGCAACTAATGCTTCGCGCTTCCTTTGTCTGGCTTTTACTGATTCTTTGGCCATATTTGTTTGTTTTCGGTCGTGGTTCCCGTTTCGAGTGGGCCTGTGACCATTTTTTAATTTTCTTTTCTAATGTTTTTGAAGGGGATTCCGAGCTCTTTGAGGAGCTCAAAGGCCTCTTCGTTATTGGCTGCGGTCGTCACGAAGGTGATGTCCATCCCCGTGATCTTGTTCACCTTGTCGATGTCGATCTCCGGGAAGATGATCTGCTCCTGGACGCCAAGGGTATAGTTCCCCCTGCCGTCGAAGGCCTTGTCGCTGACGCCCTTGAAATCCCTGACGCGGGGCAGAGCCACGGAGATCAGGCGATCCAGGAATTCATACATCTGCGCACCCCTTAGCGTCACGCGTGCCCCGATGGGCATGTTCTTACGCAACTTGAAGTTGGAGATGTCCTTCTTGGAATAGGTGGGCACCGCCTTCTGACCCGTGATCATCGACAGTTCTTCCACTGCTATATCCACCAGCTTCTTGTCGGCAACGGCCCCGTTCACGCCCCTGTTCAGGCAGATCTTTTCCAGCCTGGGGACCTGCATGGTCGATTTATACGAGAACTTCTTGTGCAGGGTCGGTACCACTTCGGCGCGGTACTTCTGCTGCAATCTCGGCTTATAATTAGTCGTGCTCATTATTTAATGACCCCCCCTGATTTTTTAGCTATGCGAACCAATTTCCCTTCCTCACGGTTGCGCTGTACCCTGGTGCCTGCACCTGCCTTGGCGTCCCAAATCATCACGTTCGAAATATGAATAGGCGCTTCTTTCTTGATTATGCCCCCCCTGGTGTTCTGGGCGGAGGGCTTGGTATGCCGGGACACGATGTTCACTCCCTCTACGATCAAGCGGCTCTCGTCCACGAGGACTTCCAGGACTTTGCGGGGCTTCTTCGGATCCTTGTCGTCTCCGGTGATCACCACCACGGTGTCTCCTTTTTTAATATTGTACTTAGGTTTGAATCTCTTTTCCATAACGTATTATTTGTCAAAGGGGGTGCAAAGATACGATCTTTTACAGAACTTCAGGAGCCAGGGAGATGATTTTCATGTACCCTTTATCCCTCAGCTCGCGGGCTACAGGACCGAATATGCGGGTTCCCCGGGGCTCGTCGGAATTGTTCAACAACACCACGGCGTTGTCGTCGAAACGGATGTAGGAACCGTCCTTGCGGCGGAGTTTGTTCTTGGTCCGTACGATGACCGCTTTGGTCACCGTTCCCTTCTTGATGCCGCCGCTGGGAAGTGCGTCCTTCACCGTCACCACGATCTTATCGCCAATCTTGGCATAGTCCTGACCGGAGTTACCGAGCACGCGGATCACCAACACTTCCTTGGCGCCGCTGTTATCGGCCACATTCAGTCTGCTTTCTTGCTGAATCATCTTTTAAATTTTACGGCCCTGGGGCCTGTTAAACTCGGGTTGTAAAACTTTGAGTTATTTCGCACGCTCGACGACCTCGATGAGCCTCCAGCGTTTGGTCTTGCTCAAGGGACGGGTTTCCATAATCTTGACGACATCTCCGACATTGCATTCGTTCTTGTCGTCGTGGGCATGGAACTTGGTGGTCTTCTTCACGAACTTTCCATAGATGGGGTGTTTCACCCTTCTTTCCACCGCCACCGTGATCGTCTTGTCCATCTTGTTTCCGGCGACGACCCCGATCCTTGTCTTACGTAAATTTCTTTCAACCATTTTACTAACTTTTATGATTTTCGCGCTTGGTCAACTCGGTTTTCACGCGGGCGATATCCTTACGCAATTCCCTTATGCTCATCGGGTTTTCCAGGGGAGAGATGGCATGGCCGAATTTCAGCTTCCTGAGCCTCAGCTCGTCCTCCTGGATACGCGCCTTCAGATCGTTGCTCTCAGCACCCTGAAGACCCTTGTTATAATCGACTTTCTTTGACATCGTATCAGGTTTTATTGTCCCGTATAATCGTGACGAACGACAAACTTGGTCTTGATCGGCAGTTTATCCGCCGCCAGTTTAAAGGCCTCTTCCGCAACCTTTTGGGGTACGCCATCGGCTTCGAACAGCATGCGTCCCGGTTCGACCACTGCCGCCCAGTATTCGGGGTTACCCTTACCCTTACCCATACGCACTTCGAGGGGCTTCTTGGTAATGGGCTTGTCGGGGAATATCCGGATCCAGACGTTCCCTTCCCGTTTCATGTGCCGGGTCATGGCCTGGCGGGCCGATTCGATCTGGCGGTTGGTCAACCATATCGGCTCCAGCGCCTTCAGGCCGAAGGTGCCGAAGGAGATCGCCGTACCACGCTTGGCTACCTCGCGGATACGTCCCTTCTGGGCTTTCCTATGCTTTGATCTTTTTGGCTGTAACATCTTATTCTACTTTTCCGGTTTATAAATTGTTTAGCGCCTGCCTCCACCACCTTGACCGCCACTCCGGCCTTGACCTTGACCGCCACTGCGACCCTGGTTGCCACCGCTACGGCCGCCACCCTGGCCACCGCCGCTGTATCCGCCGCCGCCGCGTTGTCCGCCGCCGCCGCCCCGGTTATCCCGGTCTCCGCCGCCCCTGGGCCTGTCGCCATGGGGACGGTCGTGGCCGCGGTCATGGAATCCGCCATCCCTGCGGTCCCTGCGATCGCTAACGTCGCTCTTACCACCGATGAAGTTCGGGTTCAAATCGCGCTTGGCGAGGACTTCGCCTTTACTGATCCAGACCTTTACTCCAATCTTACCATATACCGTCAACGCAAATACGTTGGCATAATCGATGTCCATACGCAGCGTATGAAGGGGCACGCGCCCTTGTTTGATCTCTTCGGTACGGGCGATTTCCGCGCCACCCAAACGACCGGCTACCTTGATCTTGATCCCCTCGGCACCCATGCGCAGGGCGCTGGCGATCGCCATCTTGATGGCACGCTTGTAGTTGATGCGGTTTTCGATCTGCTTTGCGATCGTATCTGCCACGATATTGGCATCCAGCTCGGGACGGCGGATCTCCAGGATGTTGATCTGCACATCTTCCTTGGACGTCAATTTCTTCAGTTCTTCCTTGATCCGGTCGACCTCGTTCCCACCCTTTCCTATGATGATCCCGGGTTTGGACGTATGGATGGTGATGATCAGTTTGTTCAGGGTACGCTCGATCACGATCTTGGCGATACCGCCCTTGTTGATACGTGCATTCAGGTACGTCCTGATCTTGTTATCCTCGATCAACTTGGTAGAGAAGTCCTTTTTGTTCCCGTACCAGTTGGATTCCCATCCACGGATGATCCCCAGCCTCGCACCAATAGGATTAGTTTTTTGACCCATATAAGGTTAATTATTTGTGTTTTTGCTGTCTACGATTACGGTCACGTGGTTGCTGCGTTTGCGCACACGGTACCCGCGGCCTTGAGGTGCGGGACGCATCCGCTTCAGCACACGCGCTCCGTCCACGAAGATGGTTTTCACCACCAGCCCTGCATCTGCCGCGCTTAGTCCGTTGTTCTTCTGCTCCCAGTTGTTGATCGCCGAACGGACCAGTTTGCCCAAAGGAGTGGCCGAGTGCTGCGGATGGTTCTCCAGGAGGGCCAGCGCCTTTTCTACGTCGATTCCCCTGATCGCATCCGCCAGCAAGCGCATCTTGCGGGGGGAGGTGGGATAATTCTTCAGTTTAGCTACAGCTTCCATGTTAACTTATTTTTTTGCTGGAGTGTCCTTTAAAGTTGCGGGTGGGTGCGAACTCGCCTAGCTTATGACCCACCATGAATTCCGTCACGTAAACCGGGATGAACTTGTTCCCGTTGTGGACCGCGAACGTATGGCCCACGAACTCCGGGGTGATGGTCGAACGGCGGGACCAGGTCTTGATAACGCCTTTCTTGCCCTTCCCTTCGTTGATGGACAACACTTTCTTTTCCACATTGGCGTCTACGTAAGGACCTTTTTTAATCGAACGTGCCATATACTATAATTTTTTACCGTTTCTGCGTGTAAGAATCAGGTTATTGGAGCCCTTGTGGCGCTTGCGCGTCTTCAGACCCTTGGCGTACTTACCGGTCCGGCTGCGGGGATGACCACCGCTGGCCTTGCCTTCACCGCCACCCATCGGGTGATCCACGGGGTTCATGGCCACACCGCGGTTGCGGGGACGGATCCCCTTCCAGCGGTTGACACCGGCTTTACCGGCCTGCTCCAGGTTGTGGTCCCCATTGGATACCACGCCTACGGTTGCATAGCAGTTCACCAGCACCTTGCGGATTTCACCGGAAGGCATCTTTAGGACCGCATATTTCTCTTCCTTTCCCGTCAGTTGAGCGGAAGTGCCCGCGCTGCGGACGATCTTTCCACCCTGGCCGGGTTGCAATTCGATGTTGTGCACGTTCGTACCGAGGGGCATGGCCTTCAGCTGGAGGGCGTTCCCGATTTCGGGAGCCGCGTCGTCTCCGCTGATGACGGTAGCGCCCACCTGCAAACCCTGGGGTGCGATGATATAGCGCTTTTCTCCGTCGACGTAGTTCAAAAGGGCGATGAATGCCGTACGGTTCGGATCATACTCGATAGACGCCACCTTGGCGGGGATACCTTTCTTGCCACGCTTGAAATCGATCTTGCGGTACATCGTCTTGTTGCCGCCTCCGATATAGCGCATGCTCCGGTGACCCTGGGCGTTGCGTCCACCCGTACCACTCTGGTGTTCCAGGAGGGACTTTTCGGGCTGGTCCGTCGTTATCTCCGCATATGCGTTGCCGATCCTCCAGCGAGTCCCGGCCGTCATGGGTTTATATTTCTTAAGTGCCATTGTCTAGTCGGTTTATTGGTTTATACGTTAGCGTACAGGTCGATGCTCTCCCCTTCCGCTATGGTCACGGTAGCCTTCTTATAGGCTGGCTTGCGTCCGTTGATGACGCCGGCCTTGGTAAAACGGCTCTTGTTCTTACCGGGCACCACGAGCGTATTCACGTCCTTCACCGTCACACTGTAAAATGCTTCCACTGCCCTCTTGATCTCCAGCTTGTTCGCTGAGCGAGCCACCCGGAAGGTGTACCGGCCCGACTTCTCGGTCTGCTGGTTGACCTTTTCGGTCAGGATCGGTTTGATCAGTACTTCTGTAAGTTTCATATCTGACTCGTTTCTTCTTCGATGAATATTTTGGCTGTCTCTTCGGTCAGTACCAGTACCTCGGCATTCACGATGTCGTAGGTATTGATGTCGGCCAGGACCGTGCTTGCCGCGTTGGGAATGTTCCTGCAGCTCAGGTAGAAGTTGTCGTTGTACTCGGGGAGCACGAAGAGGGCCTTCTTATCGGAGACATTCAGGCTGGTCAGCATGTCGTAGAACTGGCTGGTCTTGGGTTGTTCGAAGTTCACGGCTTCGACTACGTACAAGGCTCCGTCTTTTACCTTATGGGACAAGGCGGAAATCTTGGCGAGGTCTTTCACCTTCCGGTTCAGCTTGAAATCGAAGCTCCGGGGCTTGGGCCCGAAGATGGTACCACCACCCTTATACAAAGGGTTGCGGATATTCCCCTTACGCGAGCCGCCGGTACCTTTCTGGCGATGCAGCTTCCGGCTGGCCCCCTGCACTTCGGCGCGGGTCTTCACCTTGTTGGTCCCCTGGCGCTGGGCGGCCAGGTACTGCTTCACGGCGAGGTAGATCACGTGATCGTTCGGCTCGGCGCCGAACACTTCGTCGGGCAACTCTACCGTGCGGCCGGTCTTCTTTCCTTCTTTATTTAAGACATCTACTTTCATGTTACTTCTGGATTAAAACGATGGAACCATTGTGGCCGGGAACCGCGCCACCGATCAGGATATAATTCTTATCGGCGAAAATCTTGACGACCTTGAGGCCTTTGAGTTTCACGCGGTCGCCGCCCATACGGCCGGCCATGCGCATACCCTTAAAGACCCGGGAAGGATACGAAGAACCGCCCACGGAACCGGGGGCGCGCTGACGGTCGTGCTGACCGTGGGTGGCTTCACCGACACCACTGAATCCATGGCGCTTTACGACGCCCTGGAAGCCTTTACCCTTGGAAGTACCCACGACGTCGACCTTTTCGCCTTCGGCAAAAATGTCTACGGTGATGGATTCACCCAGTTGTTTATCGACAGAAAAATCGCGGAATTCTTTAACGAAGCGTTTGGGAGAGGTTTGAGCCTTGGCGAAGTGATTGATCTCAGGTTTGGGGGTGTGTTTTTCCTTCTTGTCGCCAAAAGCCAGCTGGAGGGCTTTATACCCGTCGGACTCCGGGGTTTTCACCTGGGTCACGACACAGGGACCTGCTTCTATGATCGTACAGGCAACCTGTTTGCCGGAGGGATCGAAGATGCTGGTCATCCCGATTTTTTTTCCAATGATTCCTTTCATTGCATCTGCAGTTTGTGCCCTGCATGGTGTAGAGGACAGCCAGCTTGGAAAATGCGGCTTCAATCCCTGTTTGCTACCGACCTTTTCCTTTTTATTCCAACCTTTTGGATTGGATTCGGAAGTACCGGGAGTAAACAAACCATGAGAGGCTTGTTTATATTTTTTTATCTGTTACTCAGCGCTCCTTTGGTCCTTTTCGGGGTTTGGGAGATAAGTTTTCTGTCAGGCCTTGATCTCTACGTCGACACCGCTAGGCAGGTCGAGCTTCGAGAGGGCATCCACCGTACGCGAAGACGAGGTGTAGATATCCAGGAGGCGCTTGTGGGTCGCCAACTGGAATTGCTCCCGGCTCTTCTTGTTCACGTGCGGAGAACGCAGTACCGTAAAGATCTTCTTCTTCGTGGGCAGGGGAATGGGTCCCGTAACCACGGCGCCGGTGCTACGCACCGTTTTGACGATCTTTTCGGCGGATTTGTCCACCAGGTTGTGATCGTAGGACTGCAATTTTATTCTGATTCTCTGAGACATATCCTAGCTTGCCCATTTACGAATTGGGAGTGCAAAGCTACGAGTAAGGTTCCGATTTTACAAGAATCCCCACGATTTTTTCAAAAAAAAGCGAAGCCAGACCTGTCGTCCGGCTTCGCTGTCGCTGAAATCCTCTTTGTTTGCTGCGCTCTACCTCCTCCAGTGACCGCCAACCCAGTAACTGCCGCGGGGTTCCCTGACCCAATAGCCTGCAACCCAGGTATGGTAACGGTGGGGAGGGATGGCCCAATACCCCGGGTGATGCACATAGGCGCCGCCGGACCAGACCCACTCGCTTTCCACCCACACGTGGCGGGGGGAGGGGCACGCAGGATGCGCATAGTACGGAACGGCCGGCTGAACGCTCACATAAAAGCGCTGGGCGTCGGCTTTGTGGGCGGCCGTCAGGAGCAGACCCAGGGAGAGCATCGATAGTAGTAAGAACTTCCTTGATTTCATAAAAGGTGGTTTCCATATAAGACAGCCCCGGAGGTAAATGGTTGAATGACAAAGGCGTCCATTAGGACGCCTTTAACTTTTTTCAGGGCCAGGGGCTTTTAGCGCCTCCAATGACCACGGACCCAGTATTCACCATGGGAAGTGTGGACCCAGTGGCCGGCTATCCATACGTGGAAACCTGCCGGGGGTTCTTCCCAGTGCGCCCTGGTTTCGACATACTGGCCATTTACCCAGCCCCATTCGGCATCCACCCACACGTGGCGGGGAGAAGGGGGAGCGGGGCGGACCACCACGGTGGCAACGGGGCGGACATGGACATAAAAATGCTGGGCCGAAGCACCCGATGGGGCGAAGCACATCCCTGCACAGAGCAATAACAACGATAAGAGTTTGGTCATGAGGTTGTAATTTATTGGGTACTAATCTAGGGCAAAATTCTAAAAAAAAAGCCGCCGATTTTAGGGGCCGCATCAGACGAGGCGCCCGGATGCAAAAAAGCCGCATCCGACCGACGGCCGGGTGCAAAAAAAACCGCCCCCGAAGGAGCGGCCTTTGGTATATCTAAGGGATTTTTAATCGGCTTTAACCTTGCCCTTAACCTTGGCCACGACTTCTTCGGCGATGTTTTTCGGCGCCTCGGCATAGTGGTGGAATTCCATGGTGGAAGTGGCCCGGCCACTGGACAGGGACCGCAGTTGGGTGACGTACCCGAACATTTCGCTCAGGGGCACCTTGGCTTTGATCACCTGGAGATTGCCCCGGCTGTCCATGCCTTCCAGGACGCCCCGGCGGCGGTTCAGGTCACCCGTGACGTCCCCCATGTATTGCTCGGGAGTTACCACTTCTACGCGCATGATGGGTTCCAGCAGCACGGGCCTGGCCTTGCGACCGGCTTCGCGGAAACCGGACCTGGCAGCAAGCTCGAAAGACATGGAGTCGGAGTCCACCGCGTGGAAACCTCCGTCGAACACGCGTACTTTCATGCTCGCCAGGGGGAAGCTGGCCAGGACACCGGTGGTCATGGATACCTCAAAACCCTTCTCGATGGCCGGTACGAATTCCCGGGGAATCGAACCTCCGAAAAGGTCGTTGACGAACTGGAAGTGCTCGCCGGGATTTTCCTTCAGCCATTCTTCGTCGGCAGGTCCTATAGAGAACTGGATATCGGCGAACTTACCGCGTCCACCCGTTTGTTTCTTCAATACTTCCCTGTGCTCGATGGTTTGAGTGAAGGCTTCCTTATAGGCCACCTGGGGCGCGCCCTGGTTGACTTCTACCTTGAACTCCCGCCTCATGCGGTCCAGGATGATTTCCAGGTGCAATTCGCCCATCCCACGCAGGATGGTCTGGCCCGTCTCTTCGTCGGTATTGACGCGGAGCGTGGGGTCCTCTTCCACCAGCTTGGCGATGGCCATGCCCATCTTGTCGACGTCGGCCTGGGTCTTGGGTTCGATCGCGATGGCGATCACGGGCTCGGGGATGAACATATTCTCCAAAGCGATGGGATGCTTCTCGTCGCAAAGGGTATCCCCGGTCTTAATATCCTTGAAGCCCACCGCAGCTCCGATGTCACCGGCTTCGATGAAGTCGATGGGGTTCTGCTTGTTGGCAAACATCTTCATGATACGGCTGATGCGCTCGTTCTTTCCACTGCGGACGTTCAGCACGTAGCTGCCCGCATCCAGGTGCCCGGAATAACAGCGGAAGAAGGCCAGACGTCCGACGAAGGGATCCGTCATGATCTTGAAGGCCAATGCGGCAAAGGGCTCCTTTGCTTCAGGTTTCCTGACCTCGACCTCGCCGGTATCAGGGTTCGTACCTTCCACGGCATCGATGTCTATGGGGCTGGGCAGGTAACGGCAAACGGCGTCGAGCGCGGTCTGCACACCCTTATTCTTGAAGGAAGACCCGCACATCATGGGAACGATGCTCAGGTCGATCGTTGCTTTACGTATAGCCTCGTGCACTTCGTCTTCGGAGATCGAATTGGGATCTTCGAAGAATTTCTCGAGGAGCTTGTCATCGTACTCGGCAACCGCCTCGATGAGGTGTCCCCTCCATTCCTTGGCTTCTTCCAGCAGGTCAGCCGGGATTTCAATCTCTTCGAAGGTCATCCCTTCGGTAGCCATATCCCAGATGATCCCTTTCATACGGATCAGGTCGACCACCCCTTTGAAATCATCTTCGGCCCCGATGGGCAGTTGCAAAGGCACGGCCTTGGCGCCCAGCATTTCCTTCACCTGGGTGACGACCATCAGGAAGTCCGCACCGGCCCGGTCCATCTTGTTGACGAAACCGATACGGGGGACCTTGTACCGGTTGGCCTGGCGCCAAACGGTCTCGGATTGGGGTTCTACCCCATCCACTGCCGAGAAAAGGGCGATCAGACCATCCAGGACGCGCATGGAGCGCTCCACCTCGATGGTGAAGTCCACGTGGCCCGGAGTGTCGATGATATTGAAGTAATATTTTTTCGTATTGGCATCCACTTTGCCCTTATCCGTCGGGAAATTCCATTGGCAGCTAACCGCAGCGGACGTAATGGTGATCCCCCTTTCCTTTTCCTGCTCCATCCAGTCCGTGGTGGCAGCACCGTCATGCACCTCCCCGATTTTGTGGATCATACCCGTGTACCGCAAAATTCGCTCGGTAGTAGTGGTTTTGCCGGCATCGATGTGCGCCGCAATTCCGAAATTTCTCTGAAACTTTAAGTCTGCCATGACAGATTTGTTATGTATACGTTTTGGAGCGCAAAATTACGCTTTTCCGGCGACCTAACCAACCGTAGGGCCAAAAAAGCCGAAGGCCCCCATTTGGAGACCTTCGTTGAACTTTATGTTGGAGATACTTAAATCCTAAAATGCGAGAAGGCCTTGTTGGCATCCGCCATGCGGTGGGTGTCTTCCTTCTTCTTGAAAGCGGCGCCTTCGCCCTTGCTGGCTGCCACGATCTCTCCGGCCAGTTTTTCGGCCATGCTCTTGCCGTTCCTTTCCCGGGCGTAGCGGATCAGCCATTTCATGCTCAGGGAAACCTTACGATCCGGACGGACTTCCGTAGGGATCTGGAAGGTAGCCCCGCCGATGCGGCGGCTGCGGACCTCTACCGAAGGGGTCACATTGGCCAAAGCCCGGCGCCATATTTCATATCCGTCCTCGTTGGTTTGCTTGGCGACACGGTCAACGGCGTCGTAGAAAATGGTCAGAGCCACGCTCTTCTTGCCTTCCCACATGAGATTGTTCACGAAACGGGTAACCAGCTTGTCATTGAACCTCGGATCGGGCGCGAGGGGTAATTTCTTGGCTTGTGCTTTCCTCATTTTTAATATTATTTTTTCTTGAGCGGCCCAGCGGCGTTACTTTTTCTTGGCCGGAGCGGCTGCGGCGCCTTTTTTCGGCAGCTTGGTCCCGTATTTGGAGCGGCTTTGCTTGCGGTCCTTGACCCCGGCGGTATCCAGGGCGCCACGGACGATGTGGTAACGTACTCCTGGCAAATCCTTCACACGACCCCCGCGCACCAGCACGATGGAGTGTTCCTGCAGGTTGTGCCCTTCCCCGGGGATATAGGCGATCACCTCCACCTTATTCGTCAAACGGACCTTGGCTACCTTACGCAGAGCAGAATTGGGCTTTTTGGGCGTGGTGGTGTATACGCGGGTGCATACCCCACGGCGCTGAGGGCAATTACTCAGGGCCCTGGACTTGCTTTTGGCCCGGATAATTTCTCTACCTTTTCTTACTAACTGCTGTATTGTAGGCATTTTGTCCTTGTAAATTTAGGACGGCAAAGTTAAGTAGCTTTATTTGGATTAGCAAAAATGGGGGTTTAAATTTTTGCACGGCGCCTTCCCTTTCGCGCCACCGCGGCCTTTCCGACGGTTTTGATTCGCTCAAATCGCCTCCTGGATGGAATTTACAAAGAATCCATACAGATTGGAGTTTACCAATTCCCTGATTTTCAGCAAGAAGACTACATATTTGTCATAAAGTTCGGGTTGCTGGTCCTGATAGATGTATATCTTTTGGTCAATCATGTGGTTTTCGAAAAGGAGGATCCGAATGAACCCAAAATTATCCTTATCGACGTATTGGCCAATGTGGATCGGTCGGGGTTGGGTTAACCTAAACGACATATCAGAGGTGGCCTCGGACCATCTATCCGGATGTTTTTCCGTGACTTCATATAGCCGTTTCAATAAAATATTGGCGGGTTCCATATAGTTTATTTTTTACACTTGTTTATAGCTTCCGCAAAGACCTCTCTTGTTTGATCCAAGGTACTGCAAAATTTAACTGGCTTGAAAGTTGGGTCGTCAGGATTAATCAGGCTTTGGTTTATATTTTCCTGATAATCTCTAAAGGCATCCAATAATTGGTCAATATTTTTTGTCTGCTCGGGACAAAGAGTTCTGCAATGGTATAGTTCTTCTTTCAAATCAGGTATCCTCTGGCCTAATAAGGAAAGCTCTCCCTTAATCGCCAACATTTTGTATCCATAAATTGCCTCTCTGGCGATACTGATACTGATGGCATGGTCCACAGTCTGCAGCCGCCCCACCGCCCGTTTAGTGGCAAAAGCAATCTCCTTTTGCCTCGACTTCAACATTAAAATCTGCCAAATGGTGATCATGAAACCCAGCAAAGTGACCCCAAACCCCAGGTCATTAAAAAAATCCGGCAACCATCTCATTAAACACAGGTTTACCATGCAAAGATATCAACGGCTTTTCTTTTTTGCAAGTGGCCGTTAATATATATTATTGATTATCAATAATATAGAAACAAACTACTCATGCAGATAACATATAGGAATCCGTAGAAAAAAGGAGGGAAAAAGGGCTTTTCGGGGAGGCCGCGCAGCGACAAAGCGCCAATCAGGGCGCAAAAAGAAGCAGCCCCTGGAAAGGGGCCGCGTGTCAAGAACTGCTGATTAACCAATTCTACTACCTACACACTTACTTGTGAAGAACGACAAACTCCGTTCTTCGATTCGTTTGGCGGCCGGCGGGGTTATCCTTCCCGTTGAGGGTCTCCGGCGCGATCGGGCAACACTTCCCGAATCCATGACTGGTCAGGCGGGCGGGATCGATCCCCTTGCTGATGAGGTAATCCACGCAGGATTGGGCCCGGCGGGCAGAAAGGTCGAGGTTGTATTTGACGCCTCCGATCCCGTCGGTATGGGCGCCCATTTGGATGGTCATGGTGGGGTTTTCGTCCAGGATGCCGACCAGGGTGTCCAGGACAGTCATGGACTCGGGACGCAGGCTGGCCTTATTGTAGTCGTAGAAGATATTCTGAAGGACGATGGGCTTTCCGGGCCCGGGATAATACTTCAGGCACAGTTGGATGTTGTACACGGTATCGGCGGCTTCCATTTCTTCCGAACGAACGCGGAGGCTCTTGGTGAAATAGTTGTCCTTTTCGGCAATGACCTTGAAATTTCCGGGGTCGTCCAGGTCAAACCCATAAGTACCGGACGCGGTAAGGGTGTCCACCGCGAGAACCCGCTGAGCGACGGTGTCCACCAGGGAAACTGTAGCCCCCAACAGGGGCTGACCCGAGTCGCAATCCGCGACCTTGCCGCCGATGTGCTTGCCCCGGCGTGTCACCTTGAACAGCTCAAGGCAGCACGTGCTGGCTCTGTCCGAGCTGATGTAGGCCTCCTTGAAGAGTTTACCCGCGGCGTGTGTGCTGGTGAAATACATGTCGTCCTTGGGGGAGTTGATGGGGAAGCCCAGGTTGACGGGCGTGCTTAGATTGGACAGGTCGCCCGTGCTTTGGAACAGGTCGAAATTACCCATGCCTACCCTTCCATTGGTGCTGAAAATCAAAACCCGTAGCCCGGAGTCGTAATAAGGCGCTTCCTCATCCCCCGGGGTATTGATGCCGGGCCCCAGGTTGACTGGAGTGCCGGGATTCCCCAGGGAATCCAGGGGCGCATACCACAAATCGAAGCCTCCCGAGCCACCCGGGCGGTCGGAGGCGAACAACAACACGCGTCCATCTGTGCCGAATGAGGGTTGCATGGTAGAAAAACCGGGCACGTCCAACGTCGAAATCCGGGCTGGTTCCGTCCAGGAAGTGCCGCGACGGTCGCTTCGGTATAGATCAGCCTGCTTTTTCCCGTCCTTTCCAAGGACCCACTGTGTGAGATACATCGTCAGGCCATCCGGGGAGAGGGTGGACACCCCTTGTTCCATCACCTGGCCCGGGAGCTCCAAACGACTGGCAGTGGAACCGGAAAACGAATACAAGTGATTGATGAAAGGATCTTTGCCGCCCTCCGTTTTTGGATTGGGCGCTTCAGACCGGGAGGAAGTGAAGAACAGTTGGTTCGTCCACCAAACGGGTGCATAATTGGCGCCGCCTTCATTGGCCCCACTCCCCAGTTTCATCACCGTGAAGGGCGAGCCTGTAAGAGCCTCCTGCGCAATCGCAAACCGGCAGTCGCTGATTTCCTTGTCCGCGGAGGCTTGGTATTCATCATGGGCTGTATAGGCAGTTTGGAACAGTTGGAATTGATTCAAGGCTTCGCCGAACTTCCCGTCGGAGTGGAGACATATCCCGTACCAGTATCGGGCCAGTGGGTATTCCACCGGGCTGAACTGGCTGGCCTGCTCATACCATCTTTCCGCATTGGCGTAGTCACGGTAGCCCCTGTAGGACTCCGCCAGGCGATACACGAGTTCCTCATATTGGTGCATCTTCGAGGACTTGTTGGGACGGCGCTCCTTATCCATGGCATACGGAAGGAAGCTGGATTCCTTGGCGGGTTTACCCGCCAGGGCCTTTTCATAGTACAGGGCCGCGGAGTAGAAGTCCTGACGAGCGAAGAACATGTCGGCGGTGCGTTTGTAGTCGGCAACGAACTGAGCGTGCACACCCAGAACGAGCAGCAGGGTCGGCACGGGTATCAAAAGAGCGGCCAGCCATCGGGCAAAAAAGGATCGAATAGTGCTCATGGGTCAAAGTTTACAACCTCGGACAATAAAAGTGTTCCTTAGGAAATACCCGTTTCTTATGGGAGGTATACGAAAGCGACAATTCAAAGGCATTGCTCCCGCTTGCCAACTGGGACAAGTTGCTGGCATTCACATCGTAGCTCACCCCAACCGTTATGTCCTGGTAGCGGAAGCCCAGGTAGGGCACCACTGCCGCTTTCAAGCGGTAATCCACTCCCAGCAGGAGGTCGCTGATATCGGTCACGACCAATTGCGCGTATGCCCCGGCCATCGCTTCATCGGCGTTCCCCTGGCGCATGTACAGGGCGTTGGGGGTGATGCTGAGCTCATCGGAGACGATGAACCTGGCGCCCCCATGGACCGCAAAGCGCATGGGTAAGTGGTAATTGTTCTCCGAGAGGAAGGGGTCGGATGGTTGGGTGAGATGGGCGACAGACCCTCCGATGAAAGCATTCACCTTATGGTTTGGATTCCCATCATACAACAGGGCTCCGAAATTTGCGTCGAACACGTTCGAGGAGCTTCGCGTGATCATCTCGTTGCTGGGAGCGTTGGGATCGTAGCCCGTCAGGGGATTATACTGGCTTCCCCACTGGAATTTAGTGGGATCGAATTTACGGCTCAGTATCCCCGCCTGGATACCGAGGGTCAGGTGGGTGGTTTGCTGGGCTCCGAACTTTACCCCCGTATATGCCACTGAGGCGTAGCCGTTGAAGTAATTATAACCGGCGTCGCCCGCGGATTGATCGAGCAGGTTCAGCCCCAGGTTGATGTTCTTGTCCGTGACCCCTTCCACCGACACGCCCGCCGTGGTGAAGGGATTGGTAATGCTATTCCACTGATTGCGGTAATTCAGGTTGACGCGCATATCCCCGTCGATCACGCCGGTCATGGCGGGGTTGAGCCACAGGGGATAAGCATAGTATTGGGAAAAGTGAGGATCGACCTGGGCTTGCCCCCTGGTCAGGAGGAACATGCAGCTGATGATGATTGCTTTTCGCATAAACGTTAGTTTTTAGCGGATCAGGCTTACCGATCCCTTTTTATTCACAATAGTGCCATCCTGCATGGTGGCTTGCAGCACATAGATATACACGCCCACCGGCTGTTTCTGTCCGCCCATAGTTCCATCCCAACCGATATTGATGTCCCTCGACTCGAACACTTCCTGACCCCACTGGTTGTAAATCCGGAAGACCATCGAGGCGATGGAGGTGCTGTATACATATAGGATATCGTTCACGCCATCCCCGTTCGGGCTGAACACGTTGGGAACGAAGATGTAGTCGCCGAGCGGATTTCCACTGACTCCGCTGGCCAGGGCCGAGGCCGTGCTGTTCTGGCAGGATGCAGCGCCCAGGGCTTCCACCTCCAGGCTGACCGACACATTGGGCAGGAGGCCGTTGATCGTTTCGGTCGTACCGGTGGGGCCCGAGGTTGGGTCCCCGAAGGTGGCCCCGCTATCCAGGCTTACCTTGTAGGCCACGGCTCCCGGAACCGCCGTCCATTCGAAGGTCACCGAGGTCGGGGTGCGGTTCAGCACGGTAACCGTCGGGGCCGCCAAGGGATTGAACTGCCCAATGGTGATGGGTACCCTGTCTGTGCTGGGACAGCCCAGGGGCGTAGTCGCGCTCACATAGAAGGTGGTGTCGCTGGTCAGGGGTCCTGACGTGAAGGCAGGGCCTGCGGCGATGGGGCTTCCACCAGTGTCGGCCGCATACCAGTTGTACGTGGCGCCGGCCGTCACCGAGGAGGCCAGCAGGTTCGCCATGTCACCGGGGCAAACAGCCGTATCCGAAGCCGTCACCGTGGGATCCGATGCGGCCGCCTCGATGTTCACGGTCACCAGGGTCCGGGAGGCGCTGCTGCACCCGTTGTCGGTAGCTTCCACGTAGTATGTGGTGGCGGCGGTAACGTCGTTCAGGTTAAAAATCGTTCCGGTATTTACTGCAAATCCGCCCGAAGCCGATGCGAACCAGGTGTAGGTCTCCCCGCTCACCGGGTTTGAGATTTGGAGGGATGTGTTCCCTCCTGCGCAAACCTGGGCGGCGCCGGATACCAGGGTTGGCGCAGCGGGAGCGGGCGATATCGTCAGGATAGCTTCCGTCCGGGTGGCACTCGTACAGGTCCCTCCGGAGGCGGTGGTAGAAACATAGAAAGTATCGCCCTGCAGGGGGTTGTTTATGGTATAGGTGGTCCCGGTGTTCACCAGGCTGCCGCCCGTGGGATCGGTGTACCAATTGTAGGTGGCGCCGCCCAGGGGATTCGAAATGATGAACGTAGCCGGTTGACCGTTGCAGGCCGGCACCTGGGAAGCCACCAGTTGGGGAGGCGTCAGGTTGTTGGAGACCGTAGCGCTCACCATCGTGAGGCCCGGGCTGCTACAGGCGGAGGCACTCGTGGCGCCCACATAATAATTGGTGCTGGAAGTAAGCACCGGCGAGGTAAATGAGGACCCCGTAGTTAATGGGGTACCTCCGCCGGAAGTGGCATACCAACTGTAGGTAATGCCCGGCGTGGGATTGGTCACCGCAAAAGTAGCCGTGTTATTCGAACAGATCGTGACCGAAGGCGTCTGCACCATGGGGTTACCCGGAACCGGGTTGACCGTTACCGTACCCAGAGCCTGGCCCGTACTCGAACATCCACCTGAGGTGGAAGCGGATACATAGTAATCCGCCGAGGCCGTGTCTCCGGGTATCGAATATAGCGTGCCGGTGAACACGGGTGTCGCGGCCGTCGGACTACTGTACCACTGGTAGTTGATCCCGGCCTGGGGGCTTTGCACCTGCAGCGTAGCCGTATTCCCGTCGCAAACCGAGACATTGGCCGCCGTTAGAGAGGGGGTGGCCGGACGCAGGACGATGGCGACCGAGTCGTAGGTCCGGGTCGACGATGCACCGCAACCTCCCGGATTCTCCGATTCCACATAATAACCTGTAGGACTATTCAGGACCGGCGTAAGAAGGGTATCCCCGGTGAAAACAGGAGCACCTCCCGTGGGCGTCGAAAACCATTCGAAGGTAGCCCCGGCCGGGCCTGTAGCGATCAGCGAAGCCTGTCCGCCGGCGCATATCGTTACAATCCCGCTTTTTACAGTGGGCGCTCCCGGGGCAGGCGATACGATCACGAGGGCCGGGGTCCTTTGGGAATTGACGCAACCATCGATCGTGGCCGTGCTTTGGGCATAGTATAGGGTCGTATCGGTGAGCACCGGTGTTTGGAACGTGGCGCCCGTAAAGACCGGGGTGCCCCCCGCCGGCGCGGTATACCAATTGAAGGTGGCATTCGGAGGTGCTATGGCCTTCAGAGTTGCCTGTCCGCCCGAACAAATCGAGACCGTGTCGCTTTGCAGGACGGGCGGCGGTTTTGAACTGGAGGCGTAATCGATATTGATCTGGGTCAGGGCCCCGGCAGTTCCCGCGTTCAATTCAACCACCACCCGGTCGTAGGGGCTCGAAGGTGCATAGGCAATAATGGCCGAATCACCGCCCGAGAGCACGCTGACTTTGACCAGGGCGGAATTGACCGAATGCAGGTCATTATTGGAAGTGCTTCCGTCAAAAGTTTCCAGTTCCACAGAGCTCAGAACCGGAAGGCTGAGTGTTTGGCCCGTAGCGACCACCTTGATATAGATGCTGTCCCCGGCGTCCGCGACGAAGGGGAAGATCAGGGTCTGCTGGACGTTGCCGCCGAGGGCTCCCAAGGTCACGTCCAGGGTGGAGCCCGTATTGGCATTGTCGTCCACGGCCAGTTTGTCGTTGGCAACGCTGCAACCGACGCAGACTCCGTTTATGGAGGTTGTGTCGCTGGTCGCCGACCCGCAAGGCACCGCGGGGCCGCCGCCGGACAGCACGGTCACGGTGACCGGGGTGCGGGCAGCGGTACAACCGGTGGCCGGGTTGACGGCGCTGACATAATAGGTGGTCGTAACCGACGGGGACACCATAAACGTGGCGCCCGAGAAAATGGGGCTGCCCCCGGTGGCCTGAGCATACCAATCAAAAATTGCACCCGGGGTCGCGGAAGAAGCCGTCAGGGTGGCCGTCTGCCCCTGGCTGATGGTGGTCGCCACAGGGTTTACCGTGGCAGGCTGTGGGGTCTGGTTCACATTCACCGAATCGGGTACGAGCGTTGTACTGAGACAGCCGTTCGCAGCCGTTCCGGCATAATAGATCGTCGAATCCGTCAAGGCAGGGGTGGTGAAAGCGGATCCCGAATCCACCGGCGTGCCTCCTGTCGACTGAGTGTACCAGCGGACCGTTACTCCCGGTGGGGTGCTGGCCGACAAGGTTGCCGAATCCCCGCTGCAAATCGTCACCGAGGGCGCCCCCAGGGTAGGAGGTGCCGGCGGTGTGGTGATATCCACCATAACCGGAGTCCTTACCGCATTGGCGCAACCAAATTGGGAGGACTCCAGATAATAGGTGGTATTGGATGAAAGAACGGGGGTCACGTAGGTAGTTCCCGTGGCGAGGGTTGTTCCCCCCGAAGCCGTCGGGTACCAGTTGAAGGTGGCGCCTGCCGGACCCGTGGCCTTCAAGGTATCGGACGCCGGACCGCAGTTATCGATGAGGGTGCTGGCGGCCGTGGGCCTGGGGACCAGCGCCGCCGCGTCGAAAACTTCCAGGGTGGAGAGGAGGCTCACATCACCGCTCATGGAAATCAGCACGGCATTAAAGGTATACTGCGTGGGAATGATGATTCGGAACCTGCCTGAGCTGTCGCTGCCCAGGAGTTGCAGCCGGATAGCGGTATCATTGAGGGTTTGCGCATCGTTGTTGGCGGTGCCGTTCAGATAGGTCTGCACCTGGATTCCTCCCAAGAGGGTGGTGGAGAGATTTCCGCCCGGAATATCCAGATCCACGATGATGCTGTCCCCTGCCGGGTAGGTATTGGGGAAACCGAGCAATTGTCCCACGGATCCCGTCGCACCTAAGGTGGTGCTGATAGTAGAGGCCGTACTGGGATCCCCGTCTACGGCCAGGGGGCCGTTGGAAACCGTGCATCCCAGACAGACCCCGCTGATGATAGGGCTTTGCTGGGTGGTCGCCAGACCACAGGAGATACTATCGGGTGTAAGAACAATCACCACCACCCTGGTCCGCGAGGGACTGGTGCAGCCCTGGTTGGACAAGGCGCTGACGTAATAGCTCGTGGGAGCGAAAATGGCCGGCGTGGTAAAGGTGGAACCCGTACCTACCAGGTTCCCTCCCGAGGGCGCATCGTACCAATTGTAGGTGTAAGCCGGGTTCGGAGTATTTACGGAGAAGGTAGCCGTCTGCCCCTGGCTGACCGTCAGGGTATCCGGTCCCGAAATCGTCGTGGAGTACGGAGTCGGGTTGACCGTCAGGGCAGCCGTTGTCCTGGAGGCGCTGGCGCAACCGGAAGAGGCGGCGTCGGCCTCGACAAAATAATTTTGGGAGTTGGTCGCTGAAGGGACCGTAAACGAAGTACCGGCAGCGATGGGTGTTCCCCCCGTATCCACGGTATACCAATTGTAAGTGGTGCCTGCCTGCGGGCTGAGGATCGTAAACGTTGCGGGGTTGCCCGAACATACAGTGTCTGCGGCATTGACCAGGGCGGGTGTGGCAGGCCGGGGATTGACCACCACCTCTACGGCCGTCCGGGCAGGACTGGAACACGAGCCCAGGTCGCTTTCCGCGTAGTAGGTCGTTGTGTTTGCCGGAGTCACCGAAAAGGTGCTCCCTGTAAAAACGGAACTGCCACCGGTGGCTTGCGTATACCAGTTCACGGTGGCCGAAGTATTATTGGGAGAGGCCGTCAGCACAGCCGTACCGCCGCCGCAAAGCGTCACCGTATCTCCGCCTGACAGGGTCGGGGCGGTAAGGATCGTTTTATCGGTGAAGGCGTAATACAACCGCAAACCCGACAAGACGCCTGCTACGGAGGAGTTCAAGGTGACCCTTACCCGGTCGAAGGGTTTGGTCGGAACGAAAAAAGTCAGGCCCTGGGAACTATCGCTGCCGAAGATGCTGAAGTTGGAAACCGTCACATTGGTCACATCTCCATTGGGTGTAGAACCATCATATGATTCGAGGGTGACCCCATTCAGGAGCGCGGCCGACAGAATAGCGGCGTTGCCTCCCAGATTCACAACGATCGAGTCGCAGCCGGGGTCGGCATTTACCGAGGGGAAAATCAGGTCCTGGTAGACACTGACTCCTCCCAGGCCTATCGTAATGTTGAAGGTCGAATAATCGGTGAGATTGGCATTGTTCACCGGGTTGTTAGGATTGCTGACGCTACAGGCTAGACAAAGGCCCGTTACTCCATTGTCCTGGGAATTGGCGTACACCTTTTGGGCGCTCACAGGGGAGGAGGGTTTCAAAAGGGTACCGACAAGCAAGGTTATCGTCAAAAGAACTCGAAAAGCAGTCGTCCTTTTGCACGAAACAGAGCCGTTAAAAACGTGCATAGGTTTATTAGTTTGGGTTCCACAGAGTTTCGCAATTACGAAAATAGACCCCGTTCCTATCTATAGGTAATGGCAGTTCATTCACCTTCAATAAGATACGTTCATTCTGTTCATTCCTAAAATTTAATATTCAGTTTGTTAAGAATTATTAAGAATTTTTTTACTTTAGCATTGCAATTGCATCATAACCTTTTCCTGTCTAAGCCTTATATCCTTAATCATTTATTGGCCACCTTATCCTCTTTGGAATTCCTTAGCCAAAGAAACCCAATTTATTAACCCGATTAAGCTAGATTATGAGGCTCGCACCCATGAAAGCCATCCAGCAGTTGCAGCTGGAGGTTTTGACAAAATTCGGCACTACGCCCTTACAACCAAGTGATTGTAAGGATCTTTCCAGTATCGTCCGGGATGCTACCGGGAAAATCGTCAGCGAAACGACGATCAAGCGGTTTTACGGATTTGCCGCCCAAACCTTCAATTTCTCCGTGTATACGCTAAATGCCCTGTCCGAATACGCTGGTTTCGGGAACTGGGAATTTTTCCTTGAACACTACAGGCAACAACAGTCTCCCCAAAAAGAACACCACCCCAAGTGGCAGGAGGTGAAAAGCAAGACGGGGAAAATCTCCTTTTTTACGACCGAGACCATCAAGAACAACTGCGGTATGGACTTCGCCAGGACCGCGCCCAGAATCGATGAGCTGCCCATGCGTTCCTTCCTGGAAGAGGGACCCGTCGTCTCAGTTCTGCTCGCCCCGGCGGCCTGTGGGAAATCCATTGCCCTCGCCCAGGCCGCGGAAACCCTGTGGCTCAGCGAATCGTGTCTATATCCTAATGACATCTGCCTGTTCCTGCACATCCATCATCTCAATACCCTGGTGAACCGGGGATTTTCCATGGAAGACTGGCTCGACAACCAGTTGAACCTGGGGGACGGCGAAAACATTTTGGACTACTTCGAGGAGCACACCGCCGAAAAGGACGGCAAGTTCATCCTCATCGTGGATGGACTGGATGACCGGGTCATCGCCAGCGACAAGCTGAGGATCATCTATTCCAAGCTGATGGACCTGGTATTTTCCAGGGTCCATTCTCCCTGGTTGAAAGTCATCCTGGCCGCAAGGCCCGAGGCCTGGAACATCCTGTATACACCCATTCCCCAGGACCCCATACAGATCATGCATCTGCCGGAACTATCCGCTCAACAGGTGAAAACAGTTCTCCGGAACCATGGCTTGTCGGAGGATTCGGTATCGACACTGAAAGACAGCTTCGTAAACCTCCTGTCCTTCCCTCCATTCCTCCAGGTGGCTTGCGCTTCCCTAAACAACCCCCTCAACGAAGAATACCTTACGTATCATATCCTTGGCCAGTATGCCCGCACTAAGGTCATGAACAGCCCCGATCACGGCCTGAAAATGGCCATACTCAGAAGGATCCTCGACGACACGCATAATTTACAGGCAAAGATGCC
>Ga0210391_10000999_pt1 | contig 26884 bp, 16 predicted proteins | sample IncBWC12OmetaG_FD_160573 | JGI IMG/M metagenome (GOLD analysis project Ga0210391, IMG submission 160573) | Forest soil microbial communities from Barre Woods Harvard Forest LTER site, Petersham, Massachusetts, United States - Inc-BW-C-12-O ... | reverse complement strand
CCGAAAGCAGCACCAGTAAAGGCATCTACGCTTATCGTTACGACCCCCACGGTTCGACGCTGACGCCCCTTGGCTTGGTCGCGGAAACCACAAATCCATCATTCCTCGCCGTTCATCCCAACCATCGCTTCCTTTACGCGGTCAATGAGACCGGCGACTACAAAGGCCAGAAGAGCGGAGCTGTCACCGCCTTCTCCATCGACCACGTGACCGGAAAATTGACGCAGCTAAATCAAGTCGCGTCAGGCGGCGCTGATCCCTGTTACATCACCGTCGATAACACTGGCAAGTATGTTTTGGTAGCGAACTACACCGGCGGAAGCATTGCCGCGTTTCCTGTGCTGGCCGATGGCAGGCTCGGCGAGGCCTCGGCTTTCATCCAGCACACCGGCCACGGCACGAATCCGAAGCGCCAGGAAGGACCCCACGCGCACTCCATCGACTTATCGTCCGACAACAGCTTCGCCATCGTCGACGATCTCGGCCTCGACGAAACTCTTGTCTACAAATTTGACAGCGCCAAGGGCTCGCTCACTCTGAACGATCCGCCGTTTGCCCAAGCTGCAGCCGGAGCCGGTCCGCGCCATTTCGCGTTTCATCCCAATGGAAAATTTGGCTATGTCCTCGACGAAATGGGATCGACGGTTTCGGCGTTCAGCTACGATGGCGCAGGAGGCGACCTGCATCCACTGCAAACGATCTCATCCTTACCCAAGGGTTTTACTGGACACAATGACGCCGCCGAAATCGAAGTGCATCCTTCCGGAAAATTTCTTTACGCCTCTAACCGCGGCCACGACAGCATTGCCCTCTTCTCCATCGATCCGAACAAGGGAACCCTGAAGCTGATCGAATACGTCCCCACCAAAGGCGCGAGTCCGCGGAATTTTGCGATTGATCCTACAGGGAAATTGATCTTTGCCGAAAACGAAAAGTCAGACAACATTGTGCTGTTCCGCATCAACCCACAATCCGGCCGGCTGACGCCGACCGGAAAGGTGTTGGATATCTCTCAGCCGGTCTGCGTGAAATTTGTGCCGATCGATTGAGTGCCCCGGCCGGGAAAAGCCCTCCGTTCAATTGGCCGTCACCGGAGTAGGCGCACCCTTTGGCGTGCTCAGATATCCTGTGGCTTTATTCTTGTCGACCGTCCAAACCACCAACTCAAACAGCAAGTGATCACGCCCCGCATAGAACTGGATGGGTTCCGCAACGGTTCGGTCTCTCTTCTCGATGGTCTTATCGTCGGCGGTCACATTCACCGTAAATTTCCCGTGTTTGCTGTCCGCTTTCTTAAGCTGCAGGCTCACAGTCGCGACCGGTTGCGGCTTTGCTCCACGCAACAACGTGAATTCGTAATAGTTTCGATCGCCCTTGTGCTTAAGAACTTCCAGGTCGCCGCGCGTGTTAGCAATCAATCCGCTCTGCACCCCGAGGTCGCCCACGGCACTCTGCAGCTTCGCCTTCGTCGCTTCCAGATCGGCCTTGGCTGAAGCCACGTCAGTCTTCACTCCGCCAACGTCAGTCTTCACCCCAGCCACTTCCCCACTCACCTGGCCGATTTGTTCTTTCGACGCTTTCTCTTCACTCTCTAGACGCGATTCAGCAGCCCTCTGTTGCGCTTGCAGTTCGGCGGCGCGCTGTGACAATTCTTTCTTGGTCATGCCGAGCTTCTGCCCTAGCGTCTCCTCCTGCGCTTCGGCGGACTGCATGCGCTTCTGCAACTCCGCAACCTGCGCCTGACTATTGCCCAAGTCAGCCGTCAGCTTCTCGACTTTCTGCTGCGTGTTCACATAGCCATAAACGGCCGCCGCGACAAAGGCAATCGCCACGAAAACCAAAATCCACTTGCCCGTGTTTGACTCATGCTCCACTTGTACGAGTTCGCCTTCATCCGGCATAGCCCCTCCCAGAGTTTGACCACGATTTGATTGTTGGATTCCTTACAATTGTTGTAGCACAAGGCATGAAGTGTCAATTAGCTCGCAGGATGCGGACGAGGTTAAAACCTACTCATGCAGATTTATCGGCGCAGTGCCAGCGCTTCCTGCAAGCCTGGGTCGAGATTGCGGCGGATGGCTCCTGCTTCGCTTCCTACGCGTTTTTCGGCTTGTCCGGTGGCGTCGGCCAACAATTTCCGCTGCGATGCGTCCGGAATAGAATCCTCGAGACTTTCGGCCTTCACCAGGCACGCATAAACCAGCCTGGCCGGGAACTGCGCGTGGTCGAGGAAACGTCCGTAGGCAAACCAGTCTTCGGCGCTCGATGTCCGGTCACCGATCGCATCATCCAACTGGAGCGCGTGCTGATACAGTCTCAGAGCATCGCCCACTCGACCTGCCTCGGCCTTCAGCGCCGCTTCATTCACGTTGGCAATGCTCTCCAATTTGCTCTGCTTTGTCTCGGCGGCAATCTTCGTTGCCAACTGATAGGACTGCACCGCCTCCTCAGATTGGGACGCGCGCTCCTGACAGTCCGCCATGCGCAGCACAATCGCAATCGTCTTTTCCGCCTCCGGACGCTTTGCCAACGGCTGCTGCGCGATTATGTTCAGAGCCATTTTGTATTGCGTAGCCGCAATTTGCGCCTTGCCTTCATGATCGAGTTCGTTTGCCAGATAAAGATGCGCGAGCAGTTGCGCGGGATCGACTGCAATCGCGCGCTTCCAACTCTCGACCGCTTGATCGGTGTACCCCTCGCGTAGCGCTAAAAGGCCGCGGTCCACGAGAAGATTTGCATCCCGAGGCGAATAGTGCAAAGACGATTCCGTCAGGTCGTATGCCTCATCGAACCGCTTCTGCTCAACCAGAAAGTGCAATAATTCCTGCCGCGGCGCGGGGTCGGCTGGATTCGATTGCATCGCCTTTCTCCACGCCGCCTCCGCTTGCCCGGGATGACCATCCTCCATCTCACGATGGCCCAGTCGCGTCTGCAATGAACTATCAAACGAGTCGAGCACCGCCGCCCGCTGGAGATCGCGCGCATTCTCGGACCGCAATGCCAGGTAGTAGCGCGTCTGATCGATCGTCCCCCAAGCCAAAAGTAGAAGCACCGCACCCATTCGCACCAGGCGAGCACCCAGCGCACTTCCCGAAAACCATCCCCATATCTCGGCTAACCGTCCTCCTGCGCCAGACGCGGCGTTCGCCAGGCGCACTTTCGAATTCAGCAACAGCGCCGCGATGCGGCCATCACGTAGCTTCCAGATTGCACCGTCGAGAATGAAGTGATGCAGGTTCACCAGCGCCGTAAAGATTAGAAAGCTCGCGGTGAAATCGTGATGGAAAACGCGACTCGCCAGCCACGGCCCGGGAACAAACAGAGCAATTCCTCCCGCAATCAGCACCGCAAAATAAGTCCATGGACGCCAGCTTCGACCCCGCTCTTCGCCGGCCTCACGCCGCGCGTAATAACTCGTAATCCAGAGATACTGCGCCGAGTGCATCACGGCCAGCACGCCTGAACTGTAGCGGCTTTGTGGAATTTCCCATCCTTTGATGAGCGCCATCACCGTGGGCAGCAAGAACCACAAAAACTGTGACGAAAATAGCGTGAGGCACGGAATCATCTTTCGCCATTCGGTGGCTCGCAGAAGCCTCGTCAACCCATAGCCGGAGAGCGCAAGAAAAAAAATCCCAAGGGCGATCTGCCCCCAACGACCCGCCGTCGCGGGGATTCCCAATGAAATAAATAGCGGATCGGACGAAGACCCGGTGTGGAATCCGAGAAAAAGGATGAGATAGGAAACGATGAACGCGCCATAAAGCACACGCCGTTCAGCCTGCGTCAGATTTGCACCGGCGCGCCGGGCGAACATCATGAACAGTCCGTAGTTTTGACCGCTGTAATGCCACGGACTCCAAGTGAGGTAAAGCGTGAAGATGAACGGAAGAACACCCAGCCAAAAATGTGAAAGCAATCCAGTCAGCAGGAGCAGGCCAGTCGTATAAACGGTGAAAATTCGATACTTCCGGAAATCTTCGATGCGATGGTAGGCCCGATAAATCGTAGCCATGTAATGCGGATAGTTGAAAAGAAGCGCCAGCGCATAAAACACGACGGACCAGGTGCGAGTGCTGGAAGCGATTGCAAAATACGAAATCAGCAATAGAGGGGCCGACCACGCACCGCAGCCCACCACCAGATCGAGGGCTGGACCATAGATCCAGACCGATGGTGCCGCGGCACTACTCGATTTTTCCTGGCTCGACCTCGTCATAGCTCTCGCCAAAAATCCTGCAAACTGCCCGAATTATAGGTGGCTGAAGCCGCAGATCGTATAACAAGAGGTATGCGTCCTCGGTCACGAAAGTAACAAGGCAGTACTCGGAGCGGCCGAATCGCCCTTGAAATCCTCGCCCCAGCACAGTCAAAGAGGAATCGCTCTTTTACAATGCGGAAATGAAGAATTGGGACGTGATCGTAATCGGCGGCGGAATTATCGGCCTTTCGCTCTCGATCGAGCTCCGCAAGAAAGGTGCGAGCGTTCTGGTCATCGATCGCGGCGAGCCGGGACGCGAAGCCTCCCACGCCGCGGGCGGAATGCTCGTCGATTGCGGATTGGAGACTCCCCCAGCCCTGCGACCGCTAGCGACCGCCAGCACGCGCATGTACCCCGAATTTGCCCAGGAGTTAGAAGTTGAATCAGACACGAAAGTCGATCTGCGCGATCAGGGTACGATTCTGTTTCCTCCCGCTGAACATGCGACCCCTTCAGCATTTCCAGCCTTGACTCCCGCACAATTAACCGAGCTGGAACCCGCGCTCTCCGGCTTAAATCATCCAGCATTTTTCTTGAAGGAACGCAGTGTCGACCCGAGAGCGCTTACTGCAGCGGCCATCAAGACCGCAAAGAATCGTGGCGTGGATTTTTCTTCAGGTGATTCCGTGACCGCAGTTAACCTGTCAGATGGACATGTCACAGGAGTGACCACAAACAAGACATCTTTTCTAACATCCAAAGTCGTGAACTGCGCCGGGGCATGGTCGGGTCAGGTCGGTCCGGTCGCCTTCCCCACGCGCCCAGTCAAAGGTCAGATTCTTTGCCTTGTTATGCCGTTGCGTATGCTGCTGAAACATGTCATCCGCTCCCCTCAGGTCTATCTCATTCCGCGCAGCGATGGCCGCCTGCTCGTGGGTGCGACCGTCGAAGAGGCCGGGTTCGACAAGCGCACCGATGCATCCACCATTCAGCGTCTGCATCAAGCCGCCATCGCCTTGGTCCCGAAACTACTCGACGCACAAATTCACGACGCTTGGGCTGGCCTGCGTCCCGGAACGCCTGACGCCTTGCCGATTCTCGGCGCAACCGAAACTCCCGGCTACTACGTTGCTACCGGCCATTTTCGCGACGGCATTCTCCTCGCACCCATCACTGCACAAGTCATGGCCGAAGTAATTACCGGAACCCAATGCAACTATGACCTCACACCATTCTCGCCACGGCGGTTCTCGCCATAAGCGAGTGGAACTTTTGCGCGTCGGGATTCGTTCCTCCACTGGGCTTACAATCGCGGCTCAGGATTCGCGGAGGATTTTTGAAACTGGTGATCGACAGCGTTAGCAAGCAGTATGGCCGTGGCCCTTGGGCGTTACGTGACTTTACTCTCGAGATCGACACTGGTGTGCTGGGCCTGCTTGGACCAAACGGCGCCGGCAAGACGACTCTGATGAGTATCCTCGCCACAATCACTCGCAGCACCCAGGGTCGAATTACTTGGAATGGAGTTGATGTTGCCGCGAATCCTGACGCGCTGCGCACAGTCCTCGGATACCTTCCTCAGGATTTCGGCGTTTATCCCAATCTCAATGCGGTTGAGTTTCTCGAATATCTGGCTGCAGTCAAAGGCCTGGATGCCGCAGCATCCCGCCGTCGCATCGATGAGCTTCTGAATTTGGTGAATCTCACCGACGTGCGCAAGCGGCCGCTGGGCGGCTACTCCGGAGGCATGAAACAGCGCGTTGGAATTGCGCAGGCTCTTCTCAATGATCCTCGGTTGCTCATTGTGGATGAACCCACCGCCGGCCTCGACCCCGAAGAGCGCGTGCGCTTCCGCAACTTGCTCTCGGAACTTTCCGGTGAACGTATCGTCATTCTTTCGACCCACATCGTTTCAGACATTGAAGCGACCGCTACCGACATCGCCCTGATTTCACAGGGCGCGCTCGTCATGCATGCTTCGCCCGAAGATCTTCTGCGCGAAGTGGAAGGCAAGGTGTGGGAGTGGGTTTTGCCAAGCACCGATCTGAACGCCGCCCGCCAACGCTATCTGATCGGCAATACAACCCGGCGCAGCGACGGCACGCATGCCCGGGTTCTCGCGGACACTCCGCCGCCGGGAGCTCAGCCCGTCCCGCCGACGCTCGAAGATGCCTACATGTTCTGCCTGTCCCGTCACCGCGCTGGAGCCGCGGCGTGAGCTATACTCGCGTGCTTTATCACATGGCTCGCGCCGATTTTCTCGAGCGCGTTCGTCGCTATAGTTTCTTGCTGACCCTCGCCGGTACCCTGTATCTGGCGTATGCCGTTGCCACGGAAAAAATGTGGATCCTCGTCGGCAACGAATACCGTGGGGTCTACAACTCGGCGTGGATCGGCATGCTGATGACGATTTGTTGTTCCACGTGGCTGTCTCTGGTTGGCTTTTACATTGTCAAGAATTCGATTCGACGCGACTCCGACACTCGGGTGGGCCAAATTCTCGCTGCGACCCCCATGCCCAAGGCGATCTATACGCTCGCGAAAACGCTCAGCAATTTTGCGGTGCTGGCATGTATGGTTCTGGTCCTCATGTTGGCTGCGTTGGCCATGCAATTCTTGCGCACGGAGGCTCGGCCCATTTCTCTGTGGCAGCTCTGGTCGCCGTTTGTCTTGGTTGCGCTGCCGGCAATGCTGCTCACCGCCAGCCTCGTCCTTCTGTTCGAAACTTTGCCTGTCCTGCGCAGCGGCGTCGGAAACGTTCTTTATTTTTTTCTCTGGATAGCATTGCTGGCTATGGGCGGCACCGGCACTTGGGACGATCCTTCCGGACTTCGACTGCTCTATCGCAGCACGCGCGCGGCTTTACATGTAGCTGATTCGAACAACCCCTCCGATTTTCAATTCAGCTTGACCATCGGCGGCACACACGCCGCTCGCACTTTTATCTGGAGCGGCATCGACTGGACTCCTCCACTCCTGCTGAACCGTTTGCTCTGGGTAACTGCGGCTGCCGGGCTCGCGATTCTCGCCTCCGTCTTCTTTACCCGCTTCGACCCTGCAAAAGAATGGTTCCGGCGGCGCGCGCGGTCTCTTGCAACCTCGCCCGCGCTGGCTATTTCAGAGGAGACTACACCCACGTCTTCTCCCGTGGTCGCAATCACCTCAACTCACTTGACCCCGATGTTGCGAACCTCAGCCCGGCAACGCTTTCCGCAACTTGTAGTCTCCGAGCTTCGCTTGATGCTCAAGGGTCAACCCTGGTGGTGGTACGTAGTGGCTTGCGGATTGCTCATCGCCGAACTGACAGCCCCTCTATCCGCCGCGCGCCAGGGAGTCCTGCTCGCCGCCTGGATCTGGCCGATCTTGTTATGGTCGCAAATGGGCTGTCGCGAAACTCGTCACGCTACCACGGCGCTGCTGTTCTCCTCTGAGCGCGCCCTCACTCGCCAACTACCGGCACTTTGGGCCGCGGGTGTTTTGGTCACGGCCTTGACTGGCGCAGGCATCGGCATTCGACTCCTGCTCATCGCAGACTGGCAAAGCCTCGCGGCCTGGATCGCTGCAGTCTTGTTCATCCCCAGCCTCGCCTTGGCACTCGGCATCTGGAGCGGCAGCAGTATTCCCTTCGAGGCTTTGTACACCGTTTGGTGGTATGTCGGGCCAGGACATCAACTTTCCGGCCTCGACTTCATGGGAACGACTCTTGCATCGGCCCGTCCACAATCTTTCGCGTTCGCGACCGCAATCCTTCTCGCCTTGTCCTATTGGAGACGCCGCACTCACCTCGGATACGCGTGAGTTATACTGGACCGTTTCCGCAAACGCAGCAGTCCACACTGTTGCCTCCCCGCATCAGAAAGGAATGTGCCATGGCTTCCCCCGCAGTCGATTTTGCCCGCAATAATCAGCAGCGCTTTCTTGGCGAACTGAAAGACCTCCTCCGCATCCCGAGCGTCAGCACTCTTGACGAACACAAATCCGACGTTCAGAAAGCTGCCGACTTTGTGGCCAATGAACTCCGCCGCATCGGCATGGAGAATGTCGAAGTCATCCCCACAAAAGGCCATCCCCTCATTTACGCCGATTGGCTGCACGCCCCGGGCAAGCCCACCGCGCTCTGCTATGCGCACTACGATGTGCAGCCGCCCGACCCGCTCGACGAATGGCACACTCCGCCCTTCGAGCCCACGGAGCGCAACAACAACATCTATGCTCGCGGCGCAGTCGACGACAAGGGCCAACTCTGGATGGAAGTAAAAGCTCTCGAATCGCTGCTGAAGTCCGGCAACGGCAAACTTCCCATCAACGTGAAAGTAATTTTCGAAGGCGAAGAAGAAGTTGGCGGCGAGTCGATCACCGAATACGTGCACAAACAGAAGTCGAAGTTAAAAGCTGATTTCGCTCTCGTCTGCGACACCGAACTTTTCGCTCCCAACCTTCCCACGTTGTGTGTAGGCCTGCGCGGTTTGGTCTACACCGAAATCGAAGCTGCAGGCGCCAAGATCGACCTGCACTCGGGCATCTATGGCGGGGCCGCGCCCAACCCCTTCTTCGCTCTCATCGAAATCATCAGCAAGCTGAAAGACGCGAAAGGAAAAATTTTGATCCCGGGCTTCTACAAAGGCGTGAAGGCGCCCAGCAAAGACGAACTCAAAGCCTGGAAGCGCCTGCCCTTCAACGAAGAGCATTACCGCAAAACCGAAGTCGGTTCGAAAGTTCTCACCGGCGAGCCCGGCTATTCGGTTCTCTATCGCACCTGGGCGCGGCCAACGCTTGAAGTCCACGGCATGCCCGGAGGTTTCATCGCCGCCGGCGCCAAGACCGTAATCCCCGCAAAAGCCGCGGCTAAAGTCTCCATGCGCCTTGTCCCCAACCAGGATCCCGACGACATCCTCAAGCGCTACACCAATTTCGTAAAAAAGCTAACGCCCAAAGGCATCGAGACAAAAATCAAGGTGTGGAGTAAAGGCCCGGCCTCCGTCGTCGGCACCGACAATCCTTACATCAAAGCCGCCACGGAAGCGTTGCACGATACCTTCAAGAAAGAAACGGTATTCATTCGCAGCGGCGGATCGATTCCCATCGTCAACGATATCTATCAGGCTTTGAAAATCCCGAGTGTCATGATGGGCTTCGGCCTGCCCGACGACAACCTGCACGCCCCCAACGAAAAATTCCACATCCCGAATTTTCACCACGGGATTGAGACGATTTGTTTGTTCTTCGAAAAGCTGGGAGAAAAGTAAGGCGGAAGAAGATCGGCAAGAACCATGTAGGGACAGCCGCGCTCGGCTGTCCGCCGAGCGCAGCGAGGCCCGCGTGCGAACCGAAACTTATTCCGCCGCTCGCAGTCCAATCCGAGCGGCACTGTTCAGTACAACTAAAATCGCCAGCCTGTCGATCCGTGGGGAGTGCAAGAAACTGCACCACCGTCGATTTTCCAAAAAATCACCGCTGCTCGCATCAGTGCTGCCAAGACCTGTGATATATTTCCGCCACGGTCGTCCTCCCCGGCCTGTCGTCGTGTACCCTTAGGTCATGACTAGGCCTACGAATTCTCCATCCCACTCGCTTTTATTAAGGAGATCATTCATGCAACGCCTCAAACATTTCATCGCTCTGAGCGCGATCTTTGCGATCTGGACTGTGATCTTGTGCATGACCGGCATGTCCGCGTCGGCCCAGCAATTAAAAGTCTTGGGTAGCTTCAACAACAAGAACGGCGCCAATCCCTATGCCGGCCTAGTTTCCGACGCCGCTGGCAATCTCTACGGCACCACCTGCTGCGGAGGCACTTACAACTACGGCACCGTCTTCGAATTGTCGCCGAGGGTGGGCGGCGGCTGGGCCGAGAAGATACTGCACAGTTTCAACGACAACGGCAAGGACGGTTATGGCCCCGCAGGCAACCTCATCTTCGATTCCGCGGGCAATCTTTATGGCACCGCATCCGGCGGCACTGGCCTGTGCAAGCAGGAAACCTACGTGATCGGTTGCGGCATGATTTTCGAACTAATGTCCCAGCCCGATGGCAGTTGGAAGGAGAAAGTTCTGCATAACTTCTTCAATAGGGGCGAACAGGGGCTGGATCCCACCGGCGGCCTAGTCTTCGACTCCGTTGGCAATCTCTATGGCACCACAACCTACAGCGGCGTCCCCGACGGCGGCGGGACAGTCTACGAATTGTCCCCCACTGCGGGCGGCGACTGGACCTTCGCGGTACTCTATTACTTTGCCACAGGGAATCCCGCAGGGAGTCTCATTCTCGATGCCCAAGGCAATCTTTACGGCACCGCGAACTATGCCGGCACTTACCTTTACGGGATGGCATACGAGCTGTCGCCCTCAGCTGGCGGCACGTGGACCGAGACAGTGCTCCACAGCTTCGATCAAAACCAAGCCGGTACCGACGGTGCCTGTCCGTGCTCCAGCCTGATCTTCGATTCTGCCGGAAACCTCTTCGGCACCACAGTCCGGGGCGGTATCAACGACACCGGCGACGGCACGGTTTTCGAACTGTCCCCCGCTGGCGGAAGCTGGACCGAAACCATTATCCACAATTTCGATTGCCATACCGACGGTTGCGCTCCAAACGCCGGCCTGGTCTTCGACGCCGCTGGAAATCTCCATGGCACCACCACCAACGGCGGCGCCGGATCTTGCCCATACGGCAACGGCTGCGGAACGGTTTTCGAGTTGTCGCCCCAAACCGGCGGCACTTGGACCGAGACCGCGCTCCACAGCTTCGGGACAGGTGCCTACGGAGCCATTCCATTCTCTAACCTGATTCTCGATGCCGCCGGCAATCTCTACGGCACAACTTCCAAAGGAGGTTCCAGCAAGGACGGTACCGTCTTTGAAATTACGCCTTAATCAGAGTCGCTCCTCCTGACTGGACGATTACGCGTCGCTTTGCGCGAGCTAGAACAAGCGCGAACTGCGGACGAATCAACCGCATCCACCAGTCGGGACATTGCTTGTCTGCTGAGACTAGAATACGGACCCATGCTCGAAATTCTCATACGGTTAACACGCCTGGACAATATTGACTTGGGTCGATTCTTCGTTGCTTCGTCTCCACGATTGCGTTAGCCTTATCTTGCTCTCGCGCTTCTCCCGCCTCTTCTTCTCCTAATCCCGTAAACTGCATAACTGCTGCAATGCTTGTGCAACCCAACGCGGTCGGTCGTAAGGTCATACAATATATAGTGTTATATTGCTTGACCCCGCCCCGTTTTCACCGTTACAGTAGCTCTAATTTGTGCCAGCCCCCAGCCGGGCAATCAAGCATCAATCGGAGCCTGCATCGTTTTCGGCGACGAGGTATCAGCCTAGTAAACAGCTCGGCAAATAGCAGAACCGGCCAGTGGTCATTGATCAATGACCACTGACCACTGTTTCTCCCAAGGAGTCAACGTTGCTTAAACTGAAGCGCCTTCAGATTCTCGGCTTCAAATCGTTCTGCGACCGCACCGATCTCAAGTTTCACGGGGATGGCATTGCCGCCATCATCGGCCCCAACGGCTGCGGCAAATCCAATATTGCCGACGCCATCTCCTGGGTGCTGGGCGAGCAGTCCGCCAAAACCCTGCGCGGCTCTCGCATGGAGGATGTGATCTTCGCCGGCACGCGCGACCGCAAGCCCACCGGCATGGCCGAGGTCTCGCTCACCTTGATCGATCCCGAGCAATATCCCGGCACCGATGCCGCCGCGCCTACAGAGATCGACATTCAGGACGATCTGCCCAGCAATGATTCGCCGGGTGAGGAACTGCCAAGCGCCGCCGCGGTCTTGAGCGAAGCTGCCGACATGCCCGACAAAAACTGGGACGAAGCCGCCATCCGCGCCCGCGCTGCCGAAGAGACTGAGCGTGCCGTCGAAGAAGCTCAGCCCGGCCTCACCGAAGAGGTTGAGGTTCCCCGCTCCAAAGTAAATGTAATCTCCATCGCATTTCCGGACGATGAACCGGCGTTCGCTCTGCCCATTCACGCAGTCGCTCCCGTCGCTTCCTCAGCCGCGGTAAGCGGCGCGCCGGTCGTTGTGCTCAAAATCCGCCGCCGCAAATTTAATCAGCAGCAGTTTCGTGCCGGAGAAATCGTGGTCACGCGCCGCCTGTTCCGCTCGGGTGACAGTGAATATCTTCTCAACGGCAAACTTTGCCGCCTGCGTGACATTCAGGAACTCTTCATGGGCACCGGTCTCGGCCCGGAGACCTACGCTCTCATCGAACAGGGACGCATCGGCCAGATCCTCAGCAGCCGTCCCACCGATCGCCGGGCGATTCTCGAGGAGGCAGCCGGCATCACAAAATTCAAAACCAAGAAGCGCCTCGCCGAAGCTCGCCTGGAAGACGCCAAACTGAACCTCTCGCGCGTGAACGATATTTTCGACGAGGTCACGCGCCAGATGAATTCACTAAAGCGCCAGGCCTCGAAGGCCGAGCGGTACGCCAAACTTCGCGACGAGATGCGCGCCCAACTGCGCATCGTGCTGGCCAGCAAGTTCGCCGCTATCGAGCAGGAGAGCACCGAACTTGACGCCCAACTCAACGCGCTCGCCGAGGACATGCAGCACCGCACCGAAGTCGTCCAGCAACTGGAATCGGAACACAACGAAGGCACCGAGCGCGGGTATGCAATCGAAACGGAGCTGCGCGAGAATCGCGACCGCCTGAGCCAGATCGATCTGGAGATCGATCGCGCCCGCGCACGCCGCCAACACAACGACGAACGCTGCGCCGAACTTGTTGTCCGCATCGCCTCAGCCGAAGCCGAATTCGCCCAGGCCCGTCATCGACTGACTTCGCTGGAGGCCGAGCGCGACTCCAACCGCCAGATGCTCGAATCCGCCGCTGCCGATCTCGCTGCGGCACAGCATGAACTTGCTCTCTCTCAGCAGGAAGCCGCCGCGGCCACCGCCGCCCTCGCTGAACTCGAACACCAGCAGGAAGAATCCCGCGTCGCTATTTTCGACACGGTTTCGTCGGCGTCGCGCTTGCGCAATCAATTGGCTCAAGCCGAAGAGCGCCTCGCCGGAGCGGACCGCGAAGCACAGCGTTTGCAGGCCGAAATCGCCAATGCCAATCTTCAAGTGGAAACGTTCGGCGGCCAGCGCGGACAACTCGCCCTCGAATTCGAAAACGTGACCCAGCGTGTCACCGGGATCGCCGAAGAAATCAGTCAGCTTCGTCGCCTCATCGAATCCAAGCGCCTCGATGAGACCAGTGCCAAGACTCATCTCGATCTTCTTCGCGCCGAATTCGCAACAGCTCTCGGCCGGAAAGGCTCGCTCGAAGCCGTGATCGCGGAACATGGATACTCCACCGAATCCGTCCGTCGTCTTTTCCAATCAGGAGTGATGCAGAGCGGCCTCGCGCCGGTCGGTGTCCTCGCCGATTTTCTCGAGGTCGAGCCCCGCTTCGAGCGCGTGGTCGAGGACTTCCTGCGCGACGAACTCAACTACATCGTTGTCAAATCCTGGGACGCTGCCGACGAAGGACTTCGCCTGCTGCGCAGCGATGTCGACGGCCGGGCAACTTTCCTGGTTCATCCCGAAGACTCGCAGGCCAAGTTTTCCTTCATCCTCGACGAAGCCGCGCACTGCGCGCCGCCCACAGCTTCCATCGTTCCGCTGAAGAATACGATTCGTGTTCTGGATGGCTTCGGCAAATCGCTGGAAGTGATTCTCCCCAAACTTCGCGATGGCTACATCGTTCCCGGCTCCGACACCGCGCGCGGCCTCGCGCTGGAAAATCCCGACGCCTTCTTTCTCTCGCAATCGGGAGAATGTTTTCACAACGTTACGGTCACAGGCGGCAAACAGCGCGCCGAAGGCCCGCTCTCCATGAAGCGTGAACTCCGCGACGTTCTCCGCCAACTCGAAGAACTGGAACGCGCGCTTCGCGAAGAAGAGATGCGGGTGCTCACGCTCGGCCGGGAAATCAAAGACCTTACTTCCCTTCTCGATCGTCTCGATGGAGAAAAGCGCGAGGCCGAGCATCAGTCGATGACCTCCCGCCATATGCTTCAGCAGCTCGATTCGGAGATGTCACGCGTCACCGAACGTATGACCATTGCGCAGGCTGAGTCGCAGCGCCTTGCCGCCGCGCGCAGCGGGCAGGAATCGATCATCGCGGCGCGTCAAGGCGAAATCGCGGCGCTTGAAGAGATTCGCACCCAACTAGAGCACAAGCTTGCAGCCACCCAGGAATCGCTCGCCGGCTTGCGTCAACGTCGCGAAGACACGACCCAGGCCAGTTCGCAGTGCGTGGCTCGCGTCGCAGCCCTCGAAGAGCGGCATCGCTCCGCTGCCACCGTGCTTGTGCGCATCGAATCGCTGTTCAGCGAAATGAGCGAGCGCATGGATGCTCTCGCCTCGCAAATTGAAGCCGCCGCCGCTGAGAAATTGCAGCGCGAGGCCGAGAATGTTCAACTCGAGCGTCAGGCCGCGGATTTTACGGCCGAGCGCAATGCCAGCCAGGCTCGCGAGAGTTTGCTGCAATTCGAGAAAGATCAACTGCGCGCCCGCCTCTCCGAGATCGACGAACTTCTTCGCGGCGCCCGCCAACTGCTCGACCAGGCCCGCGACCGCCGTGGCGAACTTCAGGCCGCTGCCGCCAAGCTCGCAGCCGACGCGATGTACATGGCGGAATCCTGCCTGAACGAACTGGGAATCGAGCGCTCCGCTTTGCTTGCCGACAACACAATCGCGATCGTGACGGGCGAGGAACTCGCCAGCTGTGATCAGTCGTATCGCGAGATGCGCGCCAAACTCGAGGCGATGGGACCGGTGAACATGATGGCGCTCGAAGAGTACCGCGAAACTGCCGAGCGCCACACTTTCCTCGATGCCCAACGCAAGGACCTCATCTCTTCCATCGAGAACACAACCGCGACCATCCGCGAAATTGACGAAGTCTCGCGCCAGAAATTCCGTGAGGCCTTCGACAAGATCAACGAGAATTTCCAGGCTACGTTCAAGAAACTGTTCGGCGGCGGACACGCTTTCATGAAGCTTACCGACGAAGAAAACTCCGCCGAGAGCGGCATCGACGTAGTCGCCTCGCCTCCCGGCAAACGTCTGCAGAGCGTGTTACTCCTCTCCGGAGGCGAAAAGGCGCTCACCGCACTTGCCCTACTGGTGGGTATTTTCCAGTACACGCCCAGCCCGTTCTGCATCCTTGATGAAGTTGACGCGCCGCTCGACGAATCCAACATCGGTCGCTTCACCGAACTGGTGAAGGAAATGAGCATCCAGACGCAGTTCGTCCTGATCACGCACAGCAAGAAGACCATGAGCATCGCGCCCGTGCTCTACGGCGTCACCATGCAGGAACCAGGAGTATCGAAGCTGGTGTCTGTGAGGTTTGGGGCAGCGTAGCAGTTCGGCATTAAGGTATTACCTTAAAAATAGTACCGTTGTAGTCACGGCCACTGCCTCCTTCGATTGTAGTACCGTAGTATGCTCCTGCCTTACCCCGAACCAGGGTCGAATAAGAGTAGAGGCCATCGTTCCCGCCGGCAAAGTCGTGCAGGGTCGTTTCCGTCCAGATTCCGCCGCCTGCCGACGACAGTTCGAAAACTGCGCCGTTGCCATTCAAGCCGCCGTCACCGCTATTGGCCCCGAGGAGGTTTCCTGCGTCGTCGAGTATCACACCTGAGTACGGATTGCATCCGTCGCTGCCGCCAGTCAGCGTGTATAGCAGATTCTCCGTCCATTCCCCACCTTGGATAGAAGGAGGAACGAGTTGAAAAACAACGCCGCAACCATAGCCGCTGCCGACTCCGCTCGCCGGAGGACCAATGGTGGTCATGCCATAGACGTTGCCGGACTGATCGAGCAGCAATTCGCCGACGGGATTTTCGCCCTCTGAAGGCCCGAACGAATGGAGCGTGGTTTCCGTCCATGGTGCTCCCGTTGTTGCCGGAGGAGATAATTCAAAGGCCGTTCCATTTCCATTTAGACCTGACCCTTCCGTAACTCCGTAGAGATTTCCCGTTTTGTCCGAAGTCAGGCCGGGCCACGGCGAGGCACCGTCGCTACCGCCAGTGAAACTGTACAGCTCTTGCTCGATCCAGTGTCCGCTCTGGGAGGCCTCAAGCTTGAAAACCGCTCCCCATCCACGCTCTCCTCCACTAAATGCCGTCCCAAACAATACTCCGCCTTTTCCAAACAATACTCCCCCTTTTAATAACAGCTTGCACTGCGGGTTGCCGCCATCCACCCCTCCGGTGAAGTTGTGCAGGATGGTCTCCGTCCAAGGACTACCTATAATCACTGGTGGTGAAAGCTCAAAAATTGTGCCCACTCCAGCGGGACCTCCTCCAAATGTCGAACCGAATAAATTTCCGGCAGAATCACGGACCAATCCGGCTAGGGGATATCGGCCATCATTTCCTTCACCGAAGCTGTACAGCACGGTTTCCGTCCAGACGTTGCCCGATGCTGGAGGCGACAGTTCATACACTGTGCCGGAGTCTGAGGTTCCACCTCCACTTGTCGTACCATAAAGATTGCCGGAGGTGTCCGAAACTAGATCGCCTTCCGGATTTGCTCCGTCAGGCGTGTTTTTGAAGCGGTAGATCACGCCATATTGTTCTGCCACCGCACTGCCTACCGCTGATAGAACAAAAACGATTGCCACAAACCACAACCCGGTAGTCTTAACAGTTTTTGAGGAAGCTAAGCCTCTCATGAGGAACATTCCTTTACGTCTGATCGCAAGCCATCTAATTGTCAGGGCGGAGGAGACTGAAAAAAATCAAGGTGATGTTACTACCATCGCGGATGATCGGCAAGCTAGTGAGTGAGGGTTACAATCTCCGTCGAGCGGCAAGTCTTCTCTGTCACGTTATCCACTCCCATCCTCAGCTTTTCCACAATGGCATAGTCCGCATCTCTTCTCATCTTCCCACTTCCGCACTCCCCACCATCCCCAACATTCCAGCCCTCAACAGGATACGGTCTAAGCCTCGCCTCACAATCTCTCTCGTTGACAAAAATTCCTGAGGGGCTAAAATACGCCTCGCTCCTTGCCTGTAGAATTTCATCATGACTTCTAATCTTCTTGATCCCGTCCTACTTCAAACCGATTTCCCCGATCTCCAACTTCACGCCAGCGGCAAGGTTCGTGATGTCTACCAGCTCGATTCCGATCGCCTGCTGTTCGTAGCCACCGACCGCATTTCCGCCTTCGACTATGTGCTGGCCACCGGCATCCCGCAGAAGGGCCGTGTTTTAACCCAGATTTCGCTGTTCTGGTTCAACTGCCTTTCCGATGTGGTTCCCAATCATCTGATCACCACGGACGTAAGTCTTTACCCGCAGAATCTGCATAAATATGCGGATCAGTTGCGCGGCCGTTCCATGCTCGTGCGGCGGGCTGAGATGTTTCCCGTCGAGTGCGTCGTGCGCGGCTACATTTCAGGCTCAGCCTGGAAGGAATATCAGGCCACCGGCAAAGTCTGCGGCATCGATCTGCCCACCGGACTCACTGAGTCCCAGGCCTTCCCCGAGCCGATCTTCACCCCCGCCACCAAGGCCGTCACCGGCCACGACGAAAATATTTCGTTTGCGAGGATGTGCGAGATTCTGGGCTCCGAAACCGCCAGCTATCTTCGCGAACTCAGTCTGCGGATTTACAAGAAAGCTGCCGCCCACGCACGCCAGCGCGGCATGATCATCGCCGATACCAAGTTTGAGTTTGGACGCACCGCCAAAGGAATTACTTTGGCTGACGAGGTGCTTACTCCGGATTCCTCCCGCTTCTGGCCCGCCGATAAATACGCGCCGGGCCACTCGCAGGAGTCGTACGACAAGCAGTATGTTCGCGATTATCTGGAAGAGATTCGCTGGAACAAACAGCCGCCCGCACCAGCTTTGCCCGAAAACGTGGCGCGCCGAACCAGCGAAAAGTATCTCGACGCCTATCTCCAGCTCACAGGTCACAAACTGGATGTGTAAGCGCCGAACCCTGCGCGGGTTCTCCCGCGTAGGAGTTATTCGCAGCAAAGGCAGGAGAGCGGCATGACCGCGGCGGATTGGTTGATCGTCGTGGGGGTGCTGCTAAGCATAATATTCGCCGCCATACACGGATTCTTTGCCGAAGTTCTTAGTATGGCGGGTCTCGTGGTTGGGTACATCGTTGCCGCCTGGCAGTATCAGCGCCTCGCGGCATGGTTTACGTCGTTCTTGAAGTCGGAACTATTGTCCCAGGTTCTCGGTTTCCTCGTCATATTTTTTGCGGTTCTAATGCTTTTCAGTATTGCAGGCAGAATCGCGCGCAAGCTGATGAAGGAAGTTGGGCTGAGCGGATTCGATCGCTTTCTGGGAGCTCTGTTGGGGCTGGTGAAGGGGTGCCTGACGGTGGCCGTGGTCCTGATGGGACTGACCGCCTTCACTCCCACTTCACAGATGCTGGAAGATTCGCGATTGGCGCCGTATTTCCTGGTGGTGGGAAGAGCAGCCATTTGGGTAGCGCCGTCGGCGCTTCGCGTGCGGTTCTACGAGGGGTTGGATTTTTTGCATCGCGCCCCCAGGGATCTGAACGCTCCAGCCGGTCAACGAAAGAAATAGATGCGATGCAGCAACGCTGTGGAAGAACGATTCAAAGACATCAATAAGGCATTAAATTAAGAAAGAGACGCATCGTGAAAGATCAACTGGAAGCGCTTATTTTGCAGATGTACAAAAGCAATATTCTCTACTCCGAGGGAGTGCGGGAATTCAAGAAACGCTTTATCCTCACCGTCCTCCAGGAAAACAAGGGCAACCAGTGCCGCGCCGCGCGCGAACTGGGAATGCACCGCAACACTCTCAGCCGGACGCTCAGCGAGCTCAAGATCGACGTCCGCCAGCTCCGCGATGGAGTTAAGCGTCCGCCACGCAGCGCCCGTCCTATGTCCTTGGATAAAAAGGCAGCTCGTTAGGGGCAGCTGCGGTTCGCGACATCATCCTTTGGCCCAAGAAATAAAAGGCAGCCTGTAAGGGCTGCCTTTTTGAACGATCTCGTTCGAACTACGGGTCAATCTGCGTTTAGTTAGCCGCCGGTTTGTGGTGTACGGGAGGCTTCGGCGCAACCTTAGGCTTTGGAATTACGCCCTTCTCCATCGTCATCATGAACGGGTTAGGAGTATAAGAAGCGGGCTCACCCTGGAAATCCAGACTGGCGCCTTCCTTCGGAATTCGTGCCGGCAACAACTTCTCCGCCATGGTCAAAGTAATATCCGCTTTTTTCGCCTCGATATCATCCTCGCTAGCCGCGATATCGATCTCCGTGGCCGTTGCCTTGATCACCGTGCCATTCATGTATACCGCTTTGCCTTTGATGGCGTTCCATACTGCATCCTGATCTTCCTGCTTACCGTTCGAGAGTACGAATTCCCAGGTTGCAAAGTCCATCTTATCGGGTACGGTAGCCGTAACCATATTGTGGGCCTGCTCATCCGGGGTGGGAGCCGGCTTAATTGTGAAACCGGCAGGCGGCAACGGAGTAGTCGCCGTCTGCGTCAGCAGATCGGTCCATCCGTCTTCGCCGCCGTGGTAACGCATGTATTTGCTGCGGCCAAACTTCGTAACCTGTGCTTTGGCGTTAGGATCTGCAATCAAATTTGCTGCGCGGGCGATAAAGAATAGCCCGTTGATTTCGTCGGGAGGAGTCGAGGGTGGCAGCGAGGCAACAGCCAAAGGGTAGATGTTCTCCACGTTATTAGGATCGGCCTCCACTGCGGCTCGCAGATACTTCTGGGCGGTGGCAAAATCCTTCAACTGCAGCGCGGAGAAGCCAGCTACGCTGTTCAAGATCGCGCCGAACTGGGCCTTCTGCTTGGCAAAATCGGCATCCGACACCCCATCCGGCTTCGTCCAATTGGGCAGAACTTCCAATCCATGCTGGGCATGCTTCTCGGCATCAGCCCATTTCTGCGCCGCGCGCTCGCTGAAGGCCAACACTACCAGCGCTTTAATATTGTCCGGATTCACTGTAAGCAGGCGGCTGGCGGCATCCATTACCTTGGGGTTGCCAGTCTGCTGGTAGGCGCCCATCAGGATTTCCAGCGCCTGGGGCTTCATGATGCTATTGGGATACTGCGTCAGGAACGCTTCAAGGCCGCTGATCTGTGCCGCCGGATCTTTGGTGGTGATCGCCCCCACATAAGCGTTGTATTCGGCGGGGTCTTTAATGACCGGGGCTTGCGCGGAGGACGCGGGCGCCGGAGTTGTTTGGCCTTGTGCCGGCTGCGCTGGGGGCTGGGCCGCTGCCACCGTAGCAACTCCGAGCACGACCGTGACCAGAATCTTTTTCATCAGTATGGCTCCTTGGCTTTTGCGAACGGATCGTCGCGAATCAATTATTTCCGGAAAATCGTACTGCTGCCGAATCTTTTGGCTGCATCCCGCTGCATCCGTCGCTGCACTCCGGATACAACGTTGAAATGCCTTGGCGCTTCCCGGGCAAGTCCCCCACAAATCTCGGGAACACTGCGGGACCCAAGGCGATTGGCCCTTTCATTCCCGGTTGCCGGATTATAAGTACCTCTTTCTCCGAAGGCAAGTAACTTCCCCTTGATCCTCCTCGTTATTATTAAGATGCCGATCAATCGTGCTGTGGATGGCCCTGTTTCCGGCCACGTCCCGCTCCGCAAGCAGTCTTTGTCCACGCAAGACGGTCACCCAAGACGTTTCCCGCAAAGACTTGCACTAATCCTTTGAAGGAACAACGTATTCTAATGAACGCTGTATTCTAATCAAGAACGGAAATGAAGATGTCACCTTCTGATAAGACGCATCCTCTCAACGGACAAGTAGCAGTGGTCACCGGTGCCGGCCAGGGCATTGGCGCCGCCATCGCGCGTGAGCTATCGAATCTGGGCGCTGCAGTCGCACTCTGCGGACGTACTGTCGCGACACTTGAGTCTACTGCTAAAACTATCACCCAAGCCGGCGGAAAGTGTGAAGTTGTCCCGTACGATGTCTCTAATCTTCAATCGGTGGAGGAAGCCGCGAGGACTGTTGAATCCTCATTCGGTCGCATCGACATCCTGGTCAATAATGCAGGCTTCCGCGGAGTCGAGGGTCCGCTCTATCAACTTCCGCCCGACGTCTGGGATCAGATATTGAATACGAACCTGCGCGGGGTTTACTACATGACTCGCGCCTTCGCGCCCACGATGATTCGCGCCCGCTCCGGCCACATCATCAACATTTCATCTCTCGCCGGGAAGAACCCTGTGCCCAACGGTGCTGCCTATTCCGCGTCCAAGTGGGGATTAAACGGGCTGAGCTACACCATTGCGGAAGAATTGCGATCCCACAACATCCGTGTTTCCGTGATCTGCCCCGGTTCGACCGAAACCGATCTAAGCCCTCACGCCGGCAAGGATCACTCAAAAATGCTGCAACCGGAAGATATCGCGCATGCCGTAACGATGCTGGTAACGCAGTCTCCGCAATCGTTTGTGAGCGAAATTCTTATAAGACCCACGCAGAAACCGTAGCGCGCATCAATCGCCAATCTACCCACGCTTGTCATCCTGAGCGCAGCGAAGGACCCATGCAGTCTGCTCGCATCGCCCCGGTCGGCTCTGAGTCTTAAGGTTTCTTGAACAGATTCTCAAATGCCTGCCTCGCGTCGCTGGGCCGCAGGCTGGCGGGCGTGGACGTTTCCTTCTCCCGCGTGACGCGGATTTCGTAGAACGTGCAATCGTTGCGCGCGTCCTTTCGCTCAATCCGCTTTGGAATTGGTTGCATGCACTCGAAGCGGCTTCCCGGATCGAAGTACGTGCACTGTTTGCACGAGTGCAGTTCAAAGCTGCACTTGGGACAGAGTCCCGTCGGCGGTATTTCCTGCAAAACCGTGCCGCATTGCGCGCAGCGTGAGACCGCCCGAGTCCCCGGCATATTCACCGGTTTTGGACCCATGCTGTAGTCCCGCTTCGCAGGCCCGGACGCTGGCTTCTGTGGAGACTTCTCTCCGGATTCTTTTCGCGGCCGATCCTCACGGTCGCGGTCCTGATATCCATGTTGACGGTATTTGGCTGCCACAGAAACCTCCCCCAAGCACGTGCGCGTATTGTCTCGCCAGCGGAGCCTCTCGGCAAGTCTCAATCTGCGTTTCCGGTTTTCCGAGGTACACGCAACTCGCGACTCAATCGTCGCAACTCCTCGTTACAATAGACGGATGATCCACGAAATTTTCCCAGTCGGGCCGCTGCAATGCAACTGCTCGATCATAGGCGACGAAACCACTCACGAAGCGATGGTCATCGATCCCGGCGACAATATTAATAACGTCCTCGCGCTCGTCCGCAAGCACAACCTGCAGGTCAAGCAGATCGTGATCACTCACGCTCACATCGATCATGTGGGAGGCGCCATGAAGTTACGCGCCGCCACTGGAGCCCCGATCCTGCTCAACCAGAACGACTATGCCCTGCTCAAACTGCTCGACGTGCAGGCCGCGTGGGTTGGCATGGCTCCTCCCGGCGCAGTCGAGATCGACCACAGCGTGAGCACGGGCGACACCGTGAAAGCTGGCGCGCATGCGGCAAGCGTTCTGCACACGCCCGGACACTCCGAAGGCAGCATCTGCCTTTACTTCCCTGCTGAGAAAATTCTGATCGCTGGCGATACTCTGTTTGCCGGCTCCATTGGCCGCACTGACCTTCCCGGAGGCTCGATGGAAAAGATCATGAACTCTCTGCGCGGCACCGTGCTCGCGCTGCCCGACGAGACGGTTGTGATTCCGGGTCACGGCCCCGCAACCACCATTGGCGAAGAGCGGGAGAGCAATCCGTTCCTTGTAGAGCGCTAAGCACTGACCGCCCGTAGTTTAGGCCCCGCTGGTTGCGGGATTCGGCACGTCGCTCAGAATCGGCTCATTGCGATCGATGGTTTCAATCAATGCGCTGAGAGCGTAACTGCCGGCCTGAGGCGGATCAGCGGGCAGAGGGTCGGATGCGGCAATGGCCTCCGGCATCTCCAAAATGCAGACATATCCCGCCAGCCGCGCCATATACAGCCAATCAACCACGGCGAAATAGGCGAGCGTCACCAGCATCATGACCGCAAGTACAAGTCGTGATGGTATGACTTGCAACAATGCCAGCGGCAGCGAAACTGTGGTGCCGGCAACACTGAAGGCAACAAAATGCGCCAGCCCCGTCCATGTGCTCACCGCAAAGACTGCACCAGTCCGGTCCAGGCAAAAATAGACCACGGCGAAGAGCGCGCCCAGAGCATCTTCACTGTCCCGGACGACAAATACTCCGGCTAGCGAAAGCAGCCAGCTCAGCATCGACCAGATGCTGCAGATCAAAGCGGCGGCCGGAAGAAAGAGAACAAACACCAAACCAGGCTGCGGGTTTGCCTTAGACGAAGCGAACCCCACAAGAATCGCGGCGCCTAGCAATGCCATCAGCGCAGCCAGAACCAAGGCGACCCGCAGGAAATTAAGACCGACGAGCGAGAAAAAGGATTCTGTCCCGTCGCTCGCCCGAGTCATCCCGTCATGATCGGAGTCGCCGCGCGCGACTTCGCTGGCAAACTTTTCCCGGAAAAAATCGACTAGAGCTCTCACCGTTGCCGCGCGACCGATGGAAGCGGCGAAGATCCAGAACAGCGACAATGCCAACCCGGCACATAATGCAGCCAATACCGCCCGGTTCATGCTGCCTTGAAAAATGTGCGTAATCGCTCGCCCCATCAGTGCAGGCTGTCGGCTCGCTAGAAGCGCCAAATCGCTCTTGCTGACAGGGAGAGTATTGAGATACTCAAAAAATCCATAGAGCACTAACGCACAGGAGGTTGCGCCAATCGTCCAGCGCCACGAAATTTCCGCGACCGTGAACAGCGGATGGCGCAATGCCGCGCGAAAGCCTTCGAGAGTGGGAGAAACACGGGCCATCACTGCTTAGAATACCAGCAGGACGTCGTCTGGAGACGCCGCTTGCAACGCGCTCCCCGAAAAATCACTTAACAACAATATTGACCAGCTTGCTCGCAACGTAGATTTTCTTCACAATCTGTTTCCCAGCAATTGCCGCCTTTATTTTCTCGTCGGCGAGAGCACGTTCAAGGACGAACTCCTCGCCCGCAAAAGCCGGAACATTTACGCGGCTGCGTAACTTACCGTTGACCTGCACCGGGATTTCAAGCTCCTCTTCCTTCGCCAATTCGGGGTCAAATTTTGGCCACGAAGCTTTCAGCAGACTTCCCTTTTCACCAAGCGTCTCCCACAATTCGTGCGCGAGATAGGGCGCGAATGGCGCGATCAACCGCACCATCGCTTTCTTGGTCTCGGCCAAATCCTCGGGAGGGATATTGCCTGCCGAAATATCGAGGGCCATGCCGGAAAGCAAATTGTTGAGCTCCATTAAAGCGGAGATCGACGTATTGAAATGCCAGCGTCCGTCGAAATCGTCGGAGATCCGCTTAATCGTCTGATGTAGTTTTCGTTGCAAGGTGCGCGCCGCTGGTCCGCGCCTGTTTTCGACCGGCAAATCAGTCGAAACCGTCGGCTCGCTTCGATCGGTCACGACACGATAGAACCGTCCCAGAAATTTCCGGATGCCTTCGATCCCCGCATCCTGCCAATCCATGTCGCGGTCGGGAGGCGCCGCGAACAAGCTATAGAGACGAGCGGCATCGGCGCCGTAGCGTGCCACCATCTCGTCCGGGCTCACCACATTGCCTTTGCTCTTCGACATCTTGGCGCCGTTCTTGATCACCATGCCCTGCGAGAACTGATGGTCGACCGGCTCATCGTCGGTGACAAGGCCCATATCGCGCATGAACTTGGTCCAAAAACGCGAGTAAATAAGATGCAGAATGGCGTGCTCGATCCCGCCGATGTACTGGTCGATCGGGAACCAATACTGCGCGATTTTCGAATCAAACGGAGCGCGGTCATTATGCGCGTCCGTATATCGATAGAAATACCAGGACGAGTCAACGAACGTGTCCATGGTGTCAGTCTCGCGGCGTGCCGGCCCGCCGCACTTCGGACACGTCGCATTCACGAACTCCGGTACATTCGCCAGCGGCGACCCGCCGGCGAGTGTGATCTCAACATTCTCCGGCAAGATAACCGGCAAATCTTTTTCCGCCACCGGCACAATGCCATCCTTTTCGCAATAGAGCATGGGGATCGGCGTGCCCCAATAGCGCTGTCGCGAGATTCCCCAATCCTTCAGACGATAAGTGACCGTGGCCTTTCCGAATCCATTTTTTTCGGCGTGCGCCGACATCTTTTTAATGGCGTCCGCACACTCCAGCCCACTGAACGGCCCAGAATTAATCAGCATGCCCTCATGCGCCACAAACGGAAGCGGTGGCTCGGTAACGGTTTCCTCCGGATCATTCGAGATGGGAAGAACCACCAGGCGGATTTCCAGTTTGTATTTTTTGGCGAACTCATAGTCGCGCTCGTCATGCGCCGGCACGCTCATAATCGCGCCTGTGCCGTAGTCCATGAGAATGTAGTTCGCCACCCACACCGGAATTTTCTCGCCGTTAAACGGATTGATGGCATAGCGCCCGGTCGCGACTCCATGTTTCTCGATTTCGCCAATATCACCGACTTCTTTGGCTTTGCGCTGCTCGGCAACCAGCTGATCGACCTTGCTGCGCAATTCAGGATTATTGGCCGCGAGATCCGCAACTATGGGATGCTCCGGCGCGAGCTGCACCGAAGTCGCGCCGAAAATCGTATCGACACGTGTGGTGAAAACGCTGATGGTCGCGCCTGCCGGACCAAATCCCGTGTGCGGCTGCGTGTAGTCGAGTTTGAAATCGACCAGCGTTCCCTCGCTGCGGCCGATCCAGTTGCGCTGCATGAGCCGAACTTTTTCCGGCCAGCCGTCCAGCTTGTCGAGATCGCGCAACAACTCGTCCGCATATTTTGTGATACGCAAAAACCATTGCTCAAGCTCGCGCTGCTCCACCAGCGTTCCCTCGTGCCGCCAGCAGCAGCCTTCCACAACCTGTTCATTGGCAAGCACGGTCGCGCACAGCGGACACCAGTTCACTTTGCTTTTCTTGCGATACGCCAACCCCTTCTCGTAAAACTTGAGAAAGAACCACTGATTCCAGCGGTAGTACTCGGGCATGCAGGTGGTGACTTCGCGCGACCAGTCATAGGCGAAGCCGAGGCGATTCATCTGCGCCTTCATCTTCGCGATGTTACCCAGCGTCCACTGCCGCGGTGGCGTCTTGTTTTGAATGGCAGCGTTCTCCGCCGGAAGGCCGAACGAATCCCAGCCCATGGGATGAAGTACGTTGTAGCCCTTCATCCACATATACCGCGCCAGCGCATCGCCAATCGAATAATTCCGGACGTGTCCGATATGCAACTCCCCCGATGGATAGGGCAGCATTTCGAGCACGTAGTATTTTTTCTTGGCCGATCCCGGCTCGGCGGCATAGAGCTGCGGATCGCTTCGCCAGCGCTCGGCCCACTTGGTTTCGACGCGCTGCGCGTCGTAACGCTCGTCCGGACGTTCGCTCTGGCTCACGGTTGTCATTTCCGACTTTTCTTGCGAGGGCATGATGATAATGTCGAATAGATTCTACAACGGACGCCATTTAAACACGCTTCTGACCCTGCCTCCTAAGCGTTGTCATCCTGAGCGTAGCCGCCTTTCAGGCGAAGCGAAGGACCTCGCTCTCAACTGCCTCGTCGCGTAAGC
>Ga0210391_10000996_pt1 | contig 26968 bp, 22 predicted proteins | sample IncBWC12OmetaG_FD_160573 | JGI IMG/M metagenome (GOLD analysis project Ga0210391, IMG submission 160573) | Forest soil microbial communities from Barre Woods Harvard Forest LTER site, Petersham, Massachusetts, United States - Inc-BW-C-12-O ... | reverse complement strand
CGCCATGACTGCAGTACGACGCCGAGCCGGGCTCGCCACGCTTCATTGCCGCGTGCCGGATCGGTCCCGAGCACCGACACCGCGCCGGCCGAGCGCGCGCGAAACCCCTCGAGGATCTCGATCGTGGTGGTCTTCCCCGCACCGTTCGGTCCGAGCAGGGCCAACACTTCCCCGCGCTCTGCGGTGAACGTCACGCCGCTCAGCACGTCCCGGGTCCCGTAGCGCATTCGCAAGTCACGCACTTCGAGGGCGATTGCCGGAATTTCGCTGCGTGGCACCATACTTGTTATTATACAGAATGTAGTACTAATACTATACCCTACCGCATGCCGATGCAGCGGCTTACCCCGGAGCAGGCTGTCGGCAAGCTGGGTTCAGGCGCGAAAAAGGCCCGCGCTTGGATCGATTTGAGCGGCCACTGAACCGCTTGCCCGACTTATTTATTACAAAATGTAGCGGCCGAGCTGAAGATGTGAATTAATTCACAGTATTGGGGCTCGGCCTTTGGCGTTATGGCCTTCTGACTGAGCAATGGGCCTTCAAGACCGGGGGGTAGGGATGGCACACGTCGTTTGGGTACTGATGGCGATGAAGCTGGTCGGCGGGCCGCAGCTGGATGGGCAGAACACCACCAATCCGGCCAGCGCTAGCTACGTCGCGGTGGATTCGGTGCCGCGCTTCGAACCGGTCGAGGTGGCCGTGTACGCCGATGAATACACCTGTCAGGTCTGGGCGCAGCGCATTGGCCGGATGACCGGATTCAAGGCGAACTCAGCGCAGTGTCAGCAAAGAGCCATCAAATAAACTGAATCACCGGCCCGGCGTGCAGCAGTTCGCAGGACCCGGTACGCGCCGGCGGTTGCCAATCCGCCCAGCTGCGGATCTTGAAATCCGAGCGCACGAAGTTCCAGCGCAGCATAAAGGTCTTGAGGGCCTCCAGAACACACAGCGCAGCCTCGTCCAGGGTCATATGCGCCGGCAGCGACAGCGCAGGCTCGCGCGATTGCCGCTCAACGGCCTCAGCATGCTCGCGCAGCAACCGCTCACTGACCGTCACCGTCCGCAGCAGCGCGGTGTTGATCCTGACCCAGGGGTCGCGCTCCGCGCTGATGTCCACCAGCATCCGCATGTCGGCGGCCCGCGCCGCCTCCAGTCCCGCCGGGCCGCGTACATACACCGCATCCACGCCGCCTTCCTGCAGCGCGGCGATTTCCGTCGCATAGGCTGACGGCAGCGTCAGCTCATCGCGTGCTGGCAGCGCCACCCAATCCACTTCGTGATAACCCAGCCCCTCGGACTGCAGCACCGCCGTGGCGCCGCGCAGCGCATCCACGCGCGCCGCGCCGGAATCCAGATGGCTGGCGGGCAGGCCTATGCACCGTTCACGAAGGTCGGCGCGGCGGCGTGGGCCGGATTTGCGTCGCACCAGGAGGGCCTGAAAATCATCGAGCCGCGACAGGCCCGCCAGCCGCGTGGCGGCGCCGCGCGTCTTGTCGGTGATGGCGGCTACCGCGGACTGCTGACGCAGGAATTCAGACCGGCAGATCCGCCGCTGCGCCAGGAGGGGGGCCAGGAAGGCGTGTAACGCGGGTAGGGCCATCGGGATCCACCAAGCCTTGCATGAAAGGCTTTCAGGATAGTGGCCATGCAGTTACGAAGTCGGTACCGCGGCGGTGACGAATGAGTAACGTCCCGTGCGCCTGATCAGCTGATACCCCGACTCAGGCGTCCGGACTTGGTGATGCAGTCGTTCAGCGCATCCCACGCAGTGATCCAGTGGTCCGCCGCGTGTCGCATCGCGGGCACGTCGGAGTGCCGCATGGCCTCGCGATAACGCTCCTTGGCTTCGAGTTCGGCCACGCGCAGGCGTTCGATATTTTGCTCAGGCGTTGATTCCATGCTCACGCTCTCATTCTACGAAGAGCCGTGGTCGCACTATGTGCGCTAGGGTACATAACTTAATCGATTTTCGGCCGCGCCTCGTGCTGAGGTTCGGCGCGATCGATGCTTTCAATCACCTGCGATATCAACCCCTTGGCCGGGGCGGGCATTTGGCATGGCCCGGTCTGCTATACAGGACCGTATGCAAGACCTCCCTGGCTTAAGCGGTGCCTTTGAAATCGAAGTCGCCGGTCGGTTCGGTATTTTGCCCAATTTCTTCCGCTCGGCGCGCGCCACGCCGGAACTGCTCGAACAGCTCTGGGTTTTCGCCAAGGCCGGCTATCTTGATAACCCCATTCCTTCGGGCTTCAAGGAGCGCCTGTTCGTTTGGCTTTCAAGATTCTGTCCGATGCGCTACTGCATCGTGCGACATGTCGGATTTTTACTCGGCGGCGCCCATGGCAGGGCCGCGGGCGACATCACTGCGGGCACTCATACTGTTGATGAGGTGATTGCCCTGCTGCGTAGACCCTCGCCCTGGCATCGGGATATGGAACCCGTCTACGCGAGTCTTCAGGCGGCGCCCTCCGAGCTCGATGTGTGGCCCGCTGCCGGGTCGGACAGGGAGGACGCTGTCTTTGCCTGTGCAGCCATCATGTTCGTGGAGCCTGCGCGCAGCGAAGCGGCCAGACATGCGCTGGTGCGTACCTTCGGGCTGGGCGATTTTGAACGGCTCAGCGGCTGCCTGGCATTCATCCGTACGGCGCATTACTGGACGATGCTGCATCCTGAGATCGAAACCGAAGATGACATGCTGGCTCTGATGCGTGTGCATGAGGAACTGGCGCGCCTGTTGCTGGAGGATCCCGAAGCGAACCGCTCCGAGATGGGTGAGCGCACGTTTGCGGAACTGCTGCAGCTACGCGATCTGCATGAGCGCGAAGAGCTGAAAAAAGCCAAGCGGGCCCTCGAGGAGAAGGATCGCCAGAAGGATCAATTCATCGCGGTGCTGGCGCACGAGTTGCGCAACCCACTGGCGGCAATCCGCACCGCCGCCTATACCCTGCGGCTCCTGGACCTGCCGGATGAACGCGCCGCGCCCATCGTTGAGCGGGTGGTGCGCCAGTCCGCGGCCATCGCCCGGATGCTGGATGACCTGCTGGACGCCTCGCGCACCGCCTTCGGAAAAGTCTCCGTGCGCCTGGAACCTTTTGCACTGCAAAGCCTGTTGACTGACGCTCTCGAGGAGCACGGGGCCCAGGCGCGCGATGCCGGACTGACATTGAGCGCCGAAATCCCCGAAGCCGCGTGTTTCGTCAATTCGGACCGCATGCGACTGCGACAGGTTCTGGACAATCTTTTGTCGAACGCCATCAAGTTCACCCCGGCAGGGGGCACTGTGAGCGTGACGGTCGCGGCCGGGAACGGCTCCGCCACTGTCGCCATCCGCGATTCGGGCATCGGCTTTGACACGGCCTTTGCCCAGCGACTCTTCGAGCCTTTCGTGCAGCATGAACCCGCTCGCGAACAGTCATCGGGTGGCTTGGGGCTGGGACTGGCGATCGCCTCACGCCTGGCGACCCTGCTCGGCGGTTCACTGAAGGCGATGAGCCCGGGTATCGGCATGGGCGCGGTCTTTACGCTGACGATGCCGGTCGTGGCCCGTCTCAATGACATCAGTATCGATGACAGCGTCGCTAAACCGCTGATCCCGAGAATCATTCTGATTGTCGAGGACAACCAGGACCTTGCGCAGGGAATGGCCGAGCTTCTCAGGCTGTCGGGAGCCTCGGTACACATCGCCGCTGATGGTGCATCGGCCATCGCCCGTGCACGGGAGACGGTCCCGGATGTCATCGTGTGCGACCTCGGATTGCCCGGGGGCATGGATGGGTATGCGGTGGCCCGCGCCTGCAAAGCGGATCTGAGGCTGAAGAATGTGCGGCTGGTGGCGGTCTCCGGTTATGGCTCTTCAGGCAATCGGGCGCAGACGCTGACTGCCGGCTTCGATGCCTTCCTGGTCAAGCCGCTCACCGAGGATTCGTTGCGGGCGCTCGCCCAATAGCGGCCGGATTGCCCCATCCCCTTCGCCACGCGCGTCGCGCTCAAAGTGGCGATCGAAGAGCGCTCAGCATAAGATTCCGCCCTGGGTGAGAGGCTGCGGAATGGCGCCGTGTCCCTGAAATCGCACATCTGCGCGCTGACCGCGGCGCTGGCTGCTCTGGCGGCCCGATCGGTTTGGGCCGCCGATGTCGGGTCCGGGCCTGCCGAGAAGTTGGCGGAAGTCACGGTGACGGCCCGGCGCCTGGATCTGACGCCCAGAGTCGAGAAATTCGTCACCCAGATCGCGGCCGCAGAAAATGGCGGCGAAGGTCTGGCGCGCTGGCAGCTGCCACCGGTGTGCCCGCTGGTCTCGGGCCTTCCCCGGCGCGATGGTGAGTTCATTCTCGAGCGGGTGTCGGAGATTGCGCGCGGCGCGGGGGTGCCGCTCGCGGATGAACACTGCCACCCGAATCTCTACGTGCTGGTGACGGACCAGCCCGAAGACCTGCTGCGCGGGATGGAGAAGCGCAATCGCGCTTACACTTTCGGCTTTGATGCGTCGTTTTATCCGCCCATTGAGACACCGGCAGGCGTCGTCGATGCCTTCATCACCACTCCGCGCGCCGTCCGGGTCTGGTACAGCTCCGCCGAGAAGGATGCCTGGGGCAAGCCGCTTGGCTACTGTCCGGCATCTGAATTGTTCTCGCAGTGCGTAACGAATCCGCACAGTCCCGCGTGTGATCCCACCCAGTACTATCGGTGCGGGTCCGCTGTCGCGGGCGGGACCCATCTTCAGTTCAACACCCTCTGGACGTTCTCCAGAGTCTTCGTCATCGTCGACAGCACGCATCTGCATGGAGTGCAGCTCGGCCAGCTCGCCGACTATGTCGCCATGACGGGGCTCGCGAAGCTCAAACCCGGCGCCCAACTGGGCGATGCGCCCACCATTCTGAAGCTGTTCGACGGCGCCCCTCAGGACGCGCCCGCCGGCCTGACCGAATGGGATCAGACCTTTCTGAAATCCCTGTATGCCACTGACCAGAAATCGCATCTGCAGCGCACTCAGATCGCGCGCGCGATGGTGCGTGAGATCATTCCCTGATGAGCGCTTGAGCGATGCCCATGTCAATGACATCGTACGGGCTGCCGGTGGCTGCGCTGCTGGCCGTGGTTGCAGGCCAGGCGGTGTTGGCGGCCGGTAATGCAGCGCCGGCCGCCGACACCTTGCAGGAAGTCACGGTCACGGCCCATCACAACGAACTGGTGCGACGGGTGGAAAGCTTCGTGAACCAGATTGCCGCGGTCGCCAACGAAGACGGGTTGCCGCGCTGGCAGAAGCCCGTCTGTCCGCTGGTGTCGGGCCTGCCGCGGGACGATGGCGAATTCATCCTCGGCCGTGTCACCGAGGTCGCGCAGGCGGCCGGGGTCCCGCTGGCCGGGGAACAGTGCAATCCGAATCTCTACATCCTGGTATCCGTTGAGCCGCAGCAGCTTCTGCAGGCCATGGAGAAGCGTAATTACGGGTTCACCTTCGGCTACAACAATGCGGAGCCCCCGGATGTCATCGACCGGTTCATCGCCACGCCTCGGGCCGTCAGGGTCTGGTACACCTCTCAGGAGCGTAATCTTGAGGGCTGGACGCTCATTCGCGGTCCGAATGACGAGCCGCCCAAGGTTCCGGCGACCGGCTCCCTGCTCATGATCGGCTCCATGTGGTCCCTCGAGCGCGTGTTCGTGGTCATCGACAGGGCGCGGCTGCAGGGGGTGACGCGTGGGCAGCTCGCCGACTATGTCGGAATGGTCGCCCTCGCGGATCTGAAGCCCGGCGCAAAACTGGGCGATGCCTCCACCATCCTGAAACTGTTCGATGGCGCCCCGCAGCAGGCGCCCGCCAGCCTGACCGCCTGGGATCAGGCGTTCCTCAAATCCCTGTATGCAACCGATCAGAAAATGAAGCTGCAGCGCAGTCAGATCGCGCATCAAATGGTGCACGAAATCGACCCTTGACGGTGCTAAGCTTGACGCGTGAGACACGCAACGGCGCAACGATGGCTGGCACGCGGGTGGTTTGCAGCATTGCTGTTTGCCGCGCTGTTCAGCCGCGCACTGATCCCGGCGGGATTCATGCCCGGGGCGGGCGGCATCGTGCTGTGCAGCGGCTACGCGCCCGTTCCCGCCATGGACATGCCTGGCATGGACATGTCGGGGAGCGCGGATCAGGGTGCGGGCGGACCCACTCAGCGGCACGGCGTGGAGTTCTGTCCCTATACCGCCGTCGCCTCGGTGATGGCCGCAGGACATGCCGCAGCACTGACGACGTTCACGCCCTTCGTCCCTTCCGATGGGGTCTTTCCGCCGGAAAAATCCCTCCCTCGCGGCACCATCGTGCCGACAAGTCTGCCGCGCGGACCTCCCCTCAGCGTCTGACTTGATCCTCATCGGCTGGGGCTTCGGTTCCAGCACCCCCACTGAGAGCGCGACCGCAAGGCAGCGCTCTCATCGAGCATTGTCCTTCAGGTTCGGAAGGGTTTCCCTATGTGCCCCGCTGATCGAAGCGCGCCGACCATGGCGCCTGCGCGAAACCGGTTGCTGGTCATCCTCATCACTGCGTTGCTCATTTCACCGGCGTTGGTGCGGGCAGCGGACATAGGCGACGTTCACGGCGTGGTGCACGATGGCCAGCACCGTCCCCTGGCCGCGGCCACCGTGCAGCTCAAAGCCGCTGCCTCAGCCTGGTCGCGCAGTTCGCAAACCGACGCCAATGGCGAGTTCGCCTTTGCCGGGGTGCCTCTGGGCGATTACATCTTGAACGTCAGTCAAAGTGGATTTGTGAGCGCCGCACAACCGCTGACGGTCGTGGCGGGGGCTGCGCCCTCGACCCATATTCAACTCAGTTCCGGTGACTCATTGGAAACGGTCACGGTGAGGGCCAGTGCGCTGCCCAATGCGGAGACCTTCACCACCAGCACGCTGGTGAATCGGCAGGACATCCAGATGACCCCGGGGGCCGATCGCAGCAACAGCCTGTCCATGATCACCGACTATGTGCCGGGCGCGTACTTCGTGCACGATCAGCTGCATGTGCGGGGGGGACATCAGGTCACCTGGGAAGTGGACGGCGTGGAGATTCCCAACACCAACATTGCCAGCAACCTGGGTCCGCAGATTGATCCCAAGGACATCGATTACATGGAGGTCGATCGCGGCGGTTACGGCGCCGCCGAGGGTGATCGAACCTATGGTGTCTTCAATGTCGTGCCGCGCACCGGATTTGAACGCGACAACGAAGCGGACCTGATGGTCAGTGGCGGCAATTTCGCCCAGACCAATGACTATGCCAGCGTCGGGGGTCATACCGACCAGTTTGCGTACTACGCGAGCGTCAACGCCAATCGCAGCGATCTTGGGCTCATGACGCCGGACGCACAGATCCTCCACGACGCGGAGGATGGTTTCGGGGGTTTCTCCACGCTGACCTATAACCTCACGGCGGATGATCAGTTGCGGCTGGTGGTTTCGGCACGCCGCGATGACTACCAGATCCCGAATACGCCGGGGCAGATCGCCGCGGATGTTCAGCGCGAGGCGGACTCCTACGCACTTTTTTCGTGGGTCCGCACTTTGGGCAGTTCGGTCACCCTGACGAGTTCGCTGTTCTACCACTACAACCGTGCCGATTACGACGGCGCCGCAGGGGACTTCCCGATCAGTACCACGGCGCAGCGCTCCTCCAGCTACCTCGGCGGCCAGGAAAGCCTGCACGTCAGCACCGGCCGCAACACCCTGGAGGCCGGTGTGTATGGCTTCGGACAGGCGGATAACCAGTTCTTCAATGTGCTGTTCAACGATGGCAGCTATTCGCCCGTGGTGCAGTCGCTCAGGCCGAAGGCCAATGTCGAGGCGGCCTGGCTGCAGGACACCTTCCAGGCCACCGATTGGCTGGCCCTCTCCGCCGGAGTCCGGCAGACCCGCTTCGACGGCCTCATTTCCGAGAATGCGACCGATCCGCGGCTGGGTACCGCGATCAAGCTGCCGTTCGCAGGCTGGGTGTTGCGGGGTTTTTGGGGAAAGTTCTATCAGCCTCCGCCGCTTGAGACCATCTCCGGTCCGCTGCTGGCCTTTGCGCAAAGCAGCGCCCTGGGATTTCTGCCGCTGCACGGCGAGCGCGATGAGGAATATCAGGTGGGCCTGACCATTCCGGTGAGCGGCTGGACGGTGGACCTGGATCACTTCCGGACGCAGTCGCAGAACTTCTTCGACCACAACCCCATCGGCAGCTCCAACGTATTCCTGCCGATCACCATTACCGGAGCGCTGATCCAGGGTAACGAGCTCACCTTGCGTTCACCGCGCTTCTGGGCCGGCGAGCAGGTGTACGTGACGTATTCGAATCAGACGGCCGATGGCACCGGCGCCATCACCGGTGGCCTCACCGATTTCACGCCACCCACCGGCTACTACGCGCTGGATCACGACCAGCGCAATACGCTCAACATGGGCTTTCGCGCGCAATTGCCCTGGCAGGCCTATGCCTCGATGAATCTGTACTTCGGCTCAGGGTTCTCAAATGGCGATGCACCGCCGAGTCATCTGCCCAGCCATGCAACCCTGGATGTGAGCATCGGCAAGGAGTTCAATGCCCGTCTTTCCGCCTCACTGACCGTGGTGAATGTTGCCGACAAGCATCTGCTCGTCGACAACAGCCTCACCTTTGACGGCTACCATTGGGATGATCCGCGCGAGATCTACGGCGAGATCCACCTCAAGCTGGGTTACTGAGTGGCTGATTTGCGAAACGCAAACTCACCGCCCGCCGGTGCATTGGGATCGCCCAGGCGCTCGGTGAACAGGACGATGGCATCCCCGCAGGCCTTGCACACGGAGGACAGCGTGCTCGAGAAGGAATCCAGGGTCAGCCCGTCATCGAATCGAACCGCGCTGATGCGCAATACCTTCGGACACTCCACCCCGGGTGTGCCCTCGAGCTGAAATTCGACGAATTCGCGGCTCAGCAGGGTGCGCAGATCCCGCCAGAATTCCCCGCGGTCCGCGGCGCTCAGCGCCTGGAACGCGGTCACATGCGCCGCCACCGGGGACATGCCGCATACCAGCATGACGGCGCGCGGGATGGATTTGGGATTGACCAGGTTCATGACCAGCGTGTTCGATCCGGTGACCGTGAACTCCAGGTTCCAGTTGTTCATCCCATCCTGGCGCAGAACGGGCGGCAGGCTCAGGTCGCGCAGCCAGCCCTCCATGACGGCGGGGCTGGTCACTTGGTCTTTCGTCAGCATAGGCGCTCCGGGTCGTTGATCATCAGGCCAACAATTGTGCTTGAGGTACACGGTTTTGTCGAGCCCATACACATCCTGAGTTGTCTGACTTAGTATTCCTGGGTCAAGAAGGGGCAGCCGCATGGGGTTTGACAGAGCCGGATTCGATCGCGAGGTGGGTTTACGCCTGCAGCGCGCGCGCAAGGCGCGTCGCATCACGCAGCAGGAACTGGCCCGTCGCATCGGATTGCCGCGGCCTTCCTACGCCAACATCGAATCCGGCCGGCAGCGCGTGCCACTGGATGTGGTGTGGCGGGCGGCGATCGTTCTGGATCAACCCCTGGCGGCGCTGGTTCCCGAACCGTTGCTGCGGCACACTGATCCTGCACCGCTGCTGCCCATGGGGCCGCTCGCGGCCACGACTGAATCGCTGGGCCTGCTGTCCTGGCGCAAGATGTCCGAAGACCCCGGTCATTAGCGCAATCCGCCGGCACCAAATGCGGTGGCGCAGGTCCAATTGCGCGTCGAGCCTGGCGTCTTGCAATTTGTCACAAGTGATTCTCCCACCGGTTGCCAGTGGGCAGAACATGGGAGCTTGACGCCACCCTGGTGATATAGTTATATATAACACCATATGACTTGGGCGCGGCTGAGGCCGCGACAGGGGAAAGACTTGGGTCCTCAACCAGAATCGAACAGCGCGCAGGACGAGCAGCCCATTGCTTGGATTGGGCCGCAAAATGCTGCGAACGTCGACGAAAATCCCATGAACGAACCTGTTGCCAATCGCTGGACGCGGGCGCGTCTGGTCATGGTGGGAGTGGCCGCCGTGGTGGGCCTGCTGGCCCTTGGCGCAGCGATCTACTTCGGCACCCGTCGGGGCGGCGATTCCTCGACCACGGAAGGGACCATTCCCCTGGTCACGGCCGCCGTCCCGGGGATCTCGGCCATCACTTCCACGGTGGCGTTCACCGGCACCATCAATGCCCGCTACGACATGCCCATCGGCACCGAAGGGGAGACCGGGCGAGTCGCGGCGATCTATGTGGAGGCCGGCGATCACGTCAAGGCCGGGCAGCTGCTCGCACAGGTGGATGAATCCATCCTCAAGCCGCAGGTGGACAGGCTCGCAGCATCGCTGGATGAAGCCAGGGCGAACGCGGGCCTGGCGGCCGCGGAGTACGGGCGTGCGCAGGGCGTGGCCGCCGCCGGCGCGCTGTCCAAGGAAGACATCGAGAAGCGCCGCGCGGCGGCGATCACCGCGGATGCTGAAGTCAAGGTCGCCGCGGCGCAGCTGGCGGAGTATCAGGCACGCCTGTCGCATACCCAGGTGCGCGCCCCGATGGATGGCGTGGTGCTCACGCGCGCGGCGGAAGTCGGCCAGATCGTGACGCCGGGCGGCAATGCCATGTTCCGCCTGGCGCGCGGCTCTGAAGTTGAAATGCGGGCGCTGGTGGCCGAACAGGACCTGCCCAGCCTGCACGTGGGCCAGAGTTCGGATGTCTACCTCACCGGTGTCGACAAGCCCTTCGCCGGCAAGGTGCGGCTGCTGGGCGCGGTGATTGATCCTCAGACGCGTCTTGGCGAAGTGCGCATCCAGCTGTCGCCGGATCCGCAGTTGCGGCCGGGCGCCTTTGCGCGCGGCGAAGTGATCGTGGGCCGGGGCGAGCGGCCGGTGCTGCCGCAGACCGCGGTACTGTCGGATGACAAGGGCACGTATGTGCTGGTGGTGAACGCCGACAATCATGTGGAGCGCCGCGATGTGCATGTGTCCGACACCAACAGCAAGGGCCTGGTGATCTCCTCGGGCCTGACCGGTACTGAGCGCGTGATCATGACGGCTGCCGGATTCTTGCGCGTGGGTGAACGCGTCGAAGTCGCTGCGCCGAGGACTTGACCCATCATGCGCAATATTTCCGCATGGGCGATACGCCACCCGGTGCTGCCGGTGGTGCTGTTCGTCGTGCTGACCTGCGTCGGCATCGTGTCCTTCATCCGCCTGCCGATCAACCAGAACCCGGACATCGACTATCCAATCGTGGACGTCTTCATCTCCCAGCCGGGTGCCGCGCCCTCGGAGATCGAGAACCAGATCCTGCAGAAGGTGGAGGGCGCGGTTGCCGGCATCGGCAATGTGCGCAACATCTCATCCACCGCCAGCGAGGGCAGCGCCGAGACCTTCCTCGAGTTCCAGATCGGCACGCCCATTGACCGGGCCGTGACCGATGTGCGCGATGCGGTGAACAAGGTGCGCCCGGACCTGCCGCAGGGCATTCAGGAGCCGCTGGTGCAGCGGGTGCAGGTGGCGAGCGGTCCGGTTGCTTACTTCGCGGTGAGCACCACCCAGATGAGTGAGCAGGAACTGTCCTGGTTCGTGGACAACGCGCTCACCAAGCGGCTGCTGGCCGTACCGGGCGTGGGGCAGGTATCCCGAGGTGGCGGCGTGGATCGGCAGATGCGCGTCGACCTGGACCCGGCACGCATGCAGGCGCTGGGACTGACCGCGGTGCAGGTCAACCAGCAGTTGCGTGACCTGAACCTTGATGCCGCCGGCGGCCGCGCTCAGGTGGGCGGTGGCGAACAGACCATCAGGGTGCTCGGCGGCGCGCAATCGGCGCTCACCCTCGGGGATGTGCAGATCAATCTGCCCATTGGCGGAAGCGCCCGGCTGCGTGATTTCGCCGAGGTGACCGATGGTGTGGCGGAGCTGCGCACCATCTCGCGCCTGAACGGGCGGCCGGCCATCACCTTCGCGGTCATGAAGAGCAAGGGCGCTTCGGATGTCGAGGTGCTCAAGCAGGTCGAAGCCGAGATCGCGAAAGTCTCCAAGGAATACGGCAATGTCAGCATTTCGCGGGTCTTCACCACGGTGGAACTCACCAAGCGCACCTACCGCACGGCGCTTGAGGCGCTGATCGAGGGTTCACTGCTGGCGGTGGCGGTGGTGTGGCTGTTCCTGCGCGATTTGCGGGCCACGGCCATCTCGGCCCTGGCCATTCCGCTGTCGGCCATCCCGACCTTCGCCTTCATGGACCTCATGGGCTTCACGCTGAACCAGATCAGCCTGCTGGCGCTGTCACTGGTGGCCGGCGTGCTGGTGGACGATGCGATCGTGGAGATCGAGAACATCGTGCGCCACATGCATATGGGCAAGAGCGGCTACCAGGCCGCCCTGGATGCCGCCGACCAGATCGGCCTGGCGGTGGTCGCCACCTCCTCGGCCATCATTGCGGTGTTCCTGCCGGTCAGTTTCATGGGTGGCATCATCGGCCAGTTCTTCAAGCAGTTCGGCCTGACGGTGGCGGCGGCGGTGTTCTTCTCGTTGCTCGTCGCACGCCTCCTGACCCCGGTGATCGCCGCCTACACCTTGAAGAGCGACCATAAGATCCATCCGGACGGTCCGGTGATGCTGTGGTATCTGCGGCTGCTGCGCTGGTGCGTCGAGCATCGCTGGAAGACCCTGGGCGCGGGCGCGGTCATCTACGCCCTGTCCATCATGGCGTTCTATTTCCTGCCGACCTCGGTGTTCCCGCCGGACAACAGCGACAGTGCCGCCTTGTCCATCGAGCTGCCCCCGGGCGTGCGGCTGGAACAGACCGCGGCAATCTCAGCACGCGCCAGTGCCATCATCGGCAAGTACCCCGAAGTGAAGAGCATCGTGGAGTACGCCGGTGACAACAATGACGTACGCCTCGCGACGCTGTACGTGGAGCTGATTCCGGCCGGCCAGCGCCACGAGACCTCCTCGGAGTTCGAGGAAAAGGTGATGAAGGAGCTGCGCCTGATACCCGATGCGCGCATTCACTTCCAGGTGAACAGCGCCTCGGGCGGTGATGCCGATCTGACCCTGTTCCTGACCGGGGATGACCCGGCGCTCCTGGACAGCACCGCGGCCAAGGTCCTGAACGAGATGCGCACGCTCACCGTGCTGCGCGATCCGCGGATCAACGCCGATCTGCAGCAGCCCGAGATCGTGATCCGGCCGCGCTTGGACCTGGCGGCGGCCCTCGGGGTCACGGTGGAAAGCATCAGTTCCACCATCCGCATCGCCACCCTGGGGGATCTGCCCCAGAATGGCGCCAAGTTCTCGCTCTCCGATCGGCAGATTCCCATCCGGGTCAGCCTGCTCGAGAGTTCCCGGCGCGACCTGGCCACCTTGCAGAACCTGCCGGTGCCGGCGGCCGGCGGCCGCACCGTGCCGCTGAAGGCGGTGGCCGATATCGCATTCGGCCAGGGACCCAGTCGCGTGCAGCGCTACAACCAGAGCCGTCGCATCGAGCTGGACGCGGATCTGAATCATTCGGAACTGGGTCCGGCGATGACCCAGGTCGATGACCTGCCGACCATGAAGCACCTGCCCCCGGGCGTACGCGAAGTGGATACCGGCGATGCGCAGCTGGCCAACGAGCTGAAGGCCAGCTTCGGCCTCGCGATGGGCACCGGCATCATGATGGTGTTCGCCGTGCTGGTGCTGCTGTTCGCGCGCGTGTTCCAGCCGCTGACCATTCTGTCGGCCCTGCCGCTGTCGGTGGGGGGCGCGGCCGTGGCGCTGTTGTTGACGCACCTGTCGCTGTCGCTGTCGGTGATCATCGGTTTTCTGATGCTGATGGGTATCGTGGCCAAGAACTCGATCCTGCTGGTGGACTTCGCCATCGAGGAGATGCGGGCGGGCACCGAGCGCACCCAGGCGCTGATGGAAGCGGGCCACAAGCGCGCCCGTCCCATTGTCATGACGACGGTCGCCATGATCGCCGGCATGCTTCCCGTCGCCCTGCAGCTGTTCCGCGGCGAAATGTTCCGCTCCTCGATGTCCATCGCGGTCATGGGCGGACTCATCACCTCCACCGCGCTGACCCTGGTCATCGTGCCGGCCGTCTTCACGCTGGTGGATGATGTCGAGCGCTGGGTCGGCCCACGCGTGTCGCGGCTGCTGATGTCCCACGAATCACCCCCTCCGGCAGCTGCTAAGGCCCCGCCGCACGCGGTATCCTGATGGCCGTTGCCGCCTTGGCGGGTGGCGTTCAGGATCGCAGGTCAGTGGCAGACCGCAACGCACAAGGGCGCCCCGCCTGGTGGGTGCGGCTGCTCGCAGCACTTCCCTGGTGGGTCATGAATCCGCTGGCGGATGTGCTGGCCTGGCTGTCCTGGCGGGTGGTGCGGGTGGAACAGCGCGCCTTGCGCGCGAATCTGACGGCCTCCTTCCCGGATCTGACCCAGGCGCAGCTGCAGCGCCTGATGCGCGACTACTATCGCGGATTCGCCCAGGTGCTGGTGGAAGTGATCCGATCGGTCAACCTCAGCGCCGATGACCTGCGGCAACGGGTGGTCGCGGAGGGCTTTGAGCCGGTGAAGGCCGCCCTGGACGCCGGAACACCGGTGCTGCTGGTGGCCGCACATCAATGCAACTGGGAGTGGATGCTGCTGGCCCTGTCCTTGCAGCTGGGGTACCCCCTGGAGGCCGCCTACAAACCCCTGGTGGATGGCTGGGCGCAGCGCGAGATGCTCAAGGCCCGCAGCCGCTTCGGAGCGCAACTGGTGCCGGCGCAGGAACTGCTGGCGCATATCCTGCGCGGCGGCCGCACGCCGCGCGCCATCGCCATGGTGGCCGACCAGGAACCGCGTGACAGCGAGCGGCGCCACTGGACCCGCTTCATGAACCGCGATACGGCATTCTTCATGGGCGCCGAGGAAATCACCCGCGTCACCAAGTTCCCCGCATTCTTCGTCGGCCTGCGCCGCATCCGGCGTGGCCACTACGCCATGTCGATCACCGCCCTGTCGCAGCCGGGAGAGAAGCTGGCCAGCGGCGCGCTCACCGAACGCTATGCGCGGCTGGTCGAGGCGCAGATCCGCGCGGCACCCACGGACTGGCCCTGGTCGCACAAGCGCTGGAAGCTCAAGAAGTCCCTGTATGCGAGTTAGCCTCAGTCGCGCAATGCCGGGCGCCGCCGCCGTGGCACTGGTCCTGACAGCCGCCTGCGGGACCATGGCGAAGTGGCACCAGTCGCAGCAGGCGCAGCAGGCGGCCAGCGCGCACCGCCAGCAGACCGAAGAGGCGGCTGCTGCCAATACCGAATCCAAGCAGGACCGCGCCGCCAAAGAGAAGCTGGCGCAGCACGACGCACGGTTGCGGCGCCTGCAGGCCGAGCTTGCCGCCCGCACCGATGCGGATTCACTGGCGGCCAGCGCGCTGTTCGCGCGCGAGCTGCCCGGAAATGCCACCGCTACCCCGGTGGAGCTCGCCGCGCGGGCCTCCGCCGTCGCGCCGCAGCGGGCGGACCTGGTGTTCCTTGCGTTGCAGCTGTGCGCCGGCACGGCCGGTTGTGACACGGCAGCGCTGGAAGTGCGATTAAGTCAGCTGGACCCGGAAAACGGCATGCCCTGGCTGTATCAACTGGTGCGCGCGGATCACGACAATCTGAATGCACCCTGGCGGGCGGCGCGGCAGGCTCTGGCCCAATCGCAGCGCATCACGATGTACTGGAATACGCTGGTCTCGCACCTGACGGGGGCGGCGGCCGGCCGGCAGGGTTTTGATACCGTCGCGGCCATGGTGGAAGTGATTGGCGTGGAGGCCGCCATGATGTCGCCGCTGCAGCCGGTTTCCAGGGCCTGTTCAGAGCAGGATGTCGAGGAGGCCGAGGTGCTGGCGCAGTGTCGGCGCATTGCCGCGTCCTTCATGAAGGCCGACACGGTGTTGTTCGAGGCTTTTGGTACGACGCTGGCGCTCAGGCTGTGGCCGGAGGGCTCCGCCGAGAGTCAGCAGATCACCCTGGAGCGGCGCGGGTTGCGTTACCGAATGCAGCAAATGAGCAATCTTGCGGCGAAGTTCAACTCGCCAACCGCCACGCGCGACCTGGCGGGATACGTCGAGCGCTATCCGACCGAGCAGAGCGCGCTGCGCGCCCTGTTCACCAATCTGGGCGTGGCGCCTGAGCCACCGGCGAACTGGGTGGACAACACACCGGGCGGTTGACCCGCCGGCATGCTGTGGACTACTGATCAAAAGGGGTAAGACGATGAGAACGATGCTGCGAACCTGCTGGCCGCTCGCCCTGCTGTTGCTGGTCGCGCCCCTGGCGAGCGGCGATGAACCCGTCAGTTATACCTACGCCACCAACGGCATCAAGGATCACATCGCAGGGGGCGCGGGCAGCGAATGGAAGCTGCTGCTCAATGAATCGAACCTCGGCGGCAAGGAACTGGAGATGGTCGAGGTGACGCTGGCGCCCGGCACCACGGTGGGCAGCCATACCCACGGATCCCTGGAAGTCATCTACGTGCTCTCCGGCACCTACGATCACGAAGTGAACGGCAAGCTCTACGAACTGACACCGGGCATGGTCGGCATCGTCAGGCCCGGCGATCATGTGCGGCACCTGGTACCCAAATCGGGGCCTGCGAAGCTCCTGATCCTGTGGGCACCCGGCGGTGAGGCGGCGCGGGTGTTGCGCCAGGCCAAGGGGGTGGATGTGGCCCCGCTGCCGCTCAAACCTTAGATTCCCGGATCACACCATGAAGCAGCTTCGTTTGCCGGCCTGGGTCATTGCGCTCATGGGCCTGTGCGGCCCGAGTTTCGGCGCGGGCACGCACGCCGTGCCTGACACCATGAACGCCGCCGGCTTCGATAAGGCCGGCGGACCGGAGGTCCTCACGATTCATCGTGTGCCGGTGCCCACCCCGAAGGCGGATGAGGTGCTGATCAAGGTGCACGCGGCCGGTGTGTCGGTGTGGGAGGCCGATATGCGCCAGCACATCAGCGTTCGCTCACCGCCGTTCGTACTGGGCGGGGAGGGTTCGGGGAGGATCGTCGCGCTGGGAGCGGACGTGCACACCTTCAAACTGGGCGATGAGGTGTACGGGGTGACCGGTATCGGCTTCTATGCCCAATACGTGAAGGCGCGGGCCGATCGCATCGCGCCTGTGCCCCGGTCAATCGATCTCACACAGGCCAGCATCCTGGCCATCAGCGGGCTGTCGGCGCTGCAGGGCATCGATGACGTGCTGGAATTGCGCCCCGGTCAGTCCTTGATCATCCACGGCGCCTCCGGTGGCGTCGGTACCCTGGCCGTGCAAATCGCCAAGCATCGGGGCGTACGGGTGCTGGCGACCGCAACCACCGATGAGGGCCTGGCACTGGCAAGACAGCTGGGCGCCGACGCCGTCGTCAACGGGCGCAGCGGCGACATCGCGGCGGCCGCCAAGGCATTTGCCCCGCAAGGGGTGGACGCCGTGCTGGGCCTCGCGGGCGGAGACCCGCTGGAACGCTGCATCGATGCGCTTCGGCCCGGATCAGGCCGGGTCGCCTACCTGTACGGGCTTGAACCCATTCCCCGACCGCGCGGCGCCATCCGCATGATTCTCTACAACTTCGTGGGGGGCACGGCGGAACTTGAGCGGTTGAACCGGGAAGTGGTGGCGGCAAAACTGCGCGTGCCCGTCGCCGCGGTGTATCCGCTCCAGGATGCTGCCCAGGCCCACAAGCGCCTGGAGGCAGGGCACCTGCTCGGCAAGATCGCCTTACTTGCGAGCGGTGTCGATCAGTGAGGCCGAGCTGATCTCCGCCACGCTGCGCGTGCCGCAGCCGACCATGGCCAGGCGCAGTTCCAGGTTGAGGATGTCGAGCACCCGTTCCACACCCTCCTGTCCGAAGGCCGCGAGGCCCCAGGCATAGGGCCGTCCGATGCCGACGGCGCTGGCGCCGAGGGCCAGCGCCTTGAAGGCGTCCGTGCCCCGACGCACGCCTCCATCGACCAGCACCGGAATCCGACCGGCGACGCCGCGCACCACTTCGGGCAGTGATTCGAGCGTGGCGCGACCGCTCTCGATGGAACGTCCGCCGTGATTGGAGACGATGATGCCGTCGGCGCCGTTCTGTACCGCCAGCGCCGCATCCGCGCCGGACTCGATGCCCTTGAGGACCACCTTCATCTGGGTCACATCCTTCAGGCGCTTCACGAAGTCCCAGGTCAGTGAGGCCTGGGTCAGTCCCAGCCCCTGGGTGTCGATGCCACCGAACATCGGCTTGGTGCTGATCAGCGGGCGTGGATTGCCATGCTCATCCACCGCGTGGCAGTCCGCGCAGGTGCGGGTGTCATCGCGGCGCAGGCGCGAGGCGGTCTCGGTATTGCGGCCCGCCGGGGTATCCACCGTCACGGCCACCACCGGACAGCCGGCGGCCTCGGCGCGCTTGACCAGCTTCTTCGTGACCTCGAACCGATTGGTGGTGTAGAGCTGGTACCACACCGGGGTACCGCGGACCTCGTTGATCTCTTCCACCGGGAATGAGGCCTGGGTCGACATGATCTGCAGCGAGTTCTTGTTCCGGGTGGCCCGGGCAACGGCGATGTCACCTTCCGGATGCAAGGCGCGCAGGCTCCCGATCGGCCAGCAGCCGATGGGGGAGGCCACCTTGATGCCGAATACCGAGGTCGCAAGGTCCATGTGGCTCACGTCAACCAGGCGGCGTGGCTGCAGTTCATAGCGTTGGTAGGCGGCCTGGTTGGCGCGCAGCGTGACATCCCCGTCGACGCCGCTTTGCAGGTAGCCCCAGTGCGCCGCAGGTACCAGTGTCTGGGCGACGGCCTCCAGTTCGAAGACATCCAGCGCCGCGGCGGCCGAAGCCGGCAGATGATCCTGCGCCAGGGCCCGGGTCCAGGGTGCCAGCGCCGCGTACAGCGGGCTGGCGCTGAGAAACCTTAGGAATGCGCGACGCTCGAGACTCATCCTGCCCCCTCAAGCGTGGACGCCCGTCACGCTATCGCGGATCATAGCTTAGTGAAATACCTACCGCTGCTGTGGGCAGGACTGTGGCGTAAACCGGCCCGCACCATTCTTACCCTGCTGTCCATCGTGGTGGCGTTCGTGCTGTTCGGAATCCTCTCGGGCATCGATGCGGGCTTCGCTCGCACCCTGCAGGCGTCCCGCTTGGATCGACTGTTCACCGATTCGCGCTTCGGTGCGCCGATGCAGATCGCCTACGCCGAGCAGATCGCGCGCGTTCCGGGGGTGGCGGTGGTGGCCCCGCGACGTGGCCTGTACGGCTATTACCAGAACCCGAAGGAGGGCGTACTGGTCATCGCCAGGGATGAGCGCTTCTTCTCCCTGCGGCCGGAAATCACCATCACCCCGGCACACATTGCCGCCTTGCGCCAAACCAGGACCGGTGTCGTGGTCAGCGTCTACTACCACAACAAGTACGGCTGGAAGGTGGGCGACAAGATCCCGCTGCAGACCCAGACCCCACGTGTGGATGGCAGCCAGGTGTGGACCTTCGATGTGGTGGGCATTGTCGATGACACGAACTACCCCGGTCAGGCCGGCTGGTTCCTGTGCAACTACGAGTATCTGGATGAGGCCAGCGCCAGCGGCAAGGGCACCATTGACCGGTTCCTGGTGCGCATCAAGGATCCTGAACGCGCCGTGCAGATCAGTCACCAGATTGACCACCTGTTCGCCAATTCCGCATCCCCGACCCGGACCTCCTCGGAAAAATCCACCGTGCAGTCCGGACTGCAGTACCTGGGCGACATGCAGCTCTTCACCCATGCCGTCGTCGGTGCCGTCTTCTTCATGCTGCTGTTCGTGACCGGCAATACCATGCTGCAGTCCGTGCGCGAGCGGGTCCCGGAGATCGCGGTGCTGAAGACCCTGGGGTTCTCCGACAATGCCGTGTTGCGGCTGGTCATCGCCGAATCGGTGCTGCTGTGCCTGATCGCGGCGAGCGTGGGCCTCTTGGTCGCGAAACTCGCCATTCCGCTGACGCGGCCGCTGATTCAGGACTTCGTGGCACTGCTGCAGACCGGCTGGGGTGACTCCTTGCGCGGTTTTGCGCTGGCATTGATGGTCGCCATCATCAGCAGCGTGTATCCCGCCTGGCGGGTCAGACAGCTCACCATCGTCGACGCCCTGTCGCGACATTGAGGCAGGACCGCCATCATGAACGCGCTCAGACAGATTCTTGCGGTAACGGCGATTGGTCTGCGCGCCATCCCCCAGCGTCTGGGTCCCTCGCTGGTGGTGGTGGTCGGCATGGCCTGCGTGGTCGCCGTGAGCATCTCCATCCTTTCGATGTCGACCGGGTTCATGCGCACCATCGGCAGCACCGGTCGCGCCGACCGCGCCATCGTGCTCAGCCGCAACTCGCAATACGAAGGCGCCAGTTCGATCACCCGTGACAATGTTCCGGTCATTGCCGATGGACCGGGAATTCGCAAGGCGGCCGATGGCAAGCCGATAGTCTCGGCGGATTACATGGCCTACGTGGCCGTCACCAAGAAGAGCAATGGGCTCGATGCCTACGTGGATGTGCGCGGCATGAGCCCGGGCGGCTTCGCGCTGCGTCCGGAAATCAAGCTGATCGATGGGCGGCTGTTCCGGCCCGCGACGCACGAGGTGATCGTCGGCAAGTCGGCTCAGACCGCGTTCGAGGGCCTGGAGGTCGGCAGCAAGGTGACCTTGCCCGAAGGGGACTGGACGGTGACGGGAACCTTTGAAAGCGGTGGCAGCGGCTTCGAGTCGGAAATGCTGGCCGATGCTGAAACCGTCATTTCCGGGATGCGCGCCAATGCCTTCAACAGCATGACGGTCCTGCTCACCACGCCGGAGGCCTTCAACCAGTTCAAGGCTGCGCTCGTCAGCAATCCCGCGCTCGCAGTGGATGTGCTGCGCGAGAATGACTATCTGGCCGTTCAGGCACGGGACTTGAATCGCTTTCTGACCATCGTGGCCTACCTGGTCGGTGGCGTCATGGGCTTGGGGGCCCTGTTCGGTGCGCTCAATACGCTGTACTCGGCGGTCAGCACCCGCTCCACGGAAATTGCGACGCTGCGGGTGTTCGGCTTTGGTGCAGGGGCCATCCTCTTTTCCATACTGGCCGAGGCGCTGCTGCTGTCGCTGCTGGGGGCGGCGCTGGGCGCCTTGCTGGCCTGGCTTGCCTTCAACGGCAACCTGCATGCAGCGGGCAGCCTGGTTTTCAGGCTCACCGTCACACCGTTGCTGATGACACAGGGCATTGTCTTCGCCTGTGCGCTCGGGCTGCTGGGGGGCTTGTTGCCGGCGCTGCGCGCCGCCCGCGTGCCGGTGGCCGTGGCACTGCGGGACAGTTGAACCCCAGCGAGCTCTCAGCCTTTCTGCGCTGCGAGCTTGCCTTCCAGGTGCGCGGCCAGTTCCGCGATGGTCGGGTAGTCGAAGAGCTCGGTGAGGTCGATCTGCCCCGGGAACTGCTGATCGATCTGTTCGTGAATCTCGATCAGCTTCAGGGAACTGGCGCCGACCTCGAACAGATTGTCGTGCACGTCGAGCTTCTTGCCCTCAAGCGCCGCATCACAGATGTTGCGGATCTGCTCCTCGATGTCGGAGCGCGAGGCCGAGGCCGGGCCCCGCAGCGCCGCACGCAGCGCGGCCAGCTGCGCCAGTTCCGCGCTGAACTCGCCCTCAATGTAGGCTTGCTCCAGCAGATGACGCTGGATCTTGCCGCTGGTGGTCTTGGGGATGCGCTTCACCGGCACCACCTCAGAGACTTCCAGGCCGGCGTGCTCATTGATGAGCTTGGCGACTTCAATGGCCAGGGGCAGAAACTCCTGCAGGTCGCCGCGATGCAGGACGAAGACGATGATGTGGTCGGTCTGTGCGCCCGCGGGCCGCACGCCCGCAACCACCACCTTGCCCAGATCCAGGCCTGCGGCGGCCTGGGCGATGCCCTCGAGGTCATGCGGGTAGTAGTTCTGGCCGTTGACGAACAGGATTTCCTTGGCGCGCCCGGTGATGAAGAGGTCTCCCTGGGTCATCACGCCCAGGTCACCGGTGCGCAGCCAGCCATCGGCGCTGAAGCTGGCCGCGTTGACGGCCGGGTCTGCAAAATATCCCTGGGTGACGTTGTCGCCGGTGATGAGGATGTGGCCCACGGTGCCCTCGGGCACCTCCTCGCCCTGATCCGCGCACAGGCGCACCTTGCAGTAGGGAATGGCGCGCCCGACGGACACCAGATTCAGCGCATCCTTGGATCCGGCCTGGGCCTCCTGTGCGGCCTCCCCGACACTCAGGTGGTGCCGGTCAAAGCGCGCGGTGCGCAGCGCGCTTCCCGGAATGGGAAAGGTTGCGGCCAAGGATGCCTCGGCCAGCCCGTACACCGGAAACATGGTCGTGCGCGCCAGCCGCGCCGGTTGCATGCGGGCGAGAAACTCCTCGCACAGTTCAACCGAAATGGGCTCCGCGCCGTTGAACAGCAGCCGCACACTGGACAGGTCCAGGCCAGCGACGGGGCGGTCGCCCAGGACCTTCAGATAATGGCGGTAGCCGAAGTTCGGCGAACACATCAGGCTGGCGCGCTTCTGGCTGGCAAAGGTGAGCCACAGCAGCGGGCGGCGCACGAACAGGTCGGTGGGCATCAGGTGCTGGTGAATCCGGTTGACCAGCATGAAGATGTGAAAACCGATCAGGCCCATGTCATGGGTGAGCGGCATCCAGGACAGGCTCACGTCCTGCTCGGTCAGGCGCGCGGCCTCGCTCACTCCGCGGCAATTGGCGAGGATGTTGCGGTGGGTCAGCACCACGCCCTTGGGCTCGCTGGTGGAGCCGGAGGAGAACTGGATGAAGGCCACATCCTCCGGCGCTGCGCTGTAGGGCTTGCCGGGCCGTGAGATGTCATCCAGCTGATCCACCAGGAAGGTTCGCCGCTTCAGCTGCTCGAAGGTGGATGCCTCGCCGACCTGAGCGGCGAAGCTGCCGATGCGCTCCAGCGAGCGCTGATCGGTGTACAGAAAGGGTTGGCCGAGCTTGCGGGCGATGCGCAGCAGTTTGTGGCGGTGTTCATCGCTGATCCCCAGGGCCACGGGCACCGGGATGATGCCGCCCAGGATGGCGCCCCAGAAGGCATCGATGAAGGGTTCGTTGTCGCCCAGGAACAGGATCAGGTGATCCCCGCGACTGGCGCCGAGTTTCTGCAGGTGGTACAGGATGCCCACGGCGCGGGTGTAAAGGTCGGCAAAGCTGACGCTGCGCTCGTTCTGCTCACCTTCCAGGTAGGTGATGCTGCGGGCGATCTTGCGATTGGCTTCGAGCAGTTCGGTGAGTGTGGCGAAAGTGGTCATCAGCGGCGCTCGAGCCTCATGAACAGTGGTTTACGGGTGCGCAGGTTGATCTGCGCTTCCAGCTCGATGGGCTCATCCGAGGCGAGCTTCAGCCGGTAGTGACGGGCGACCTTGTACAGGTGCATGAGCATCTCGTAAAGGGCCAGGGATTCGCCGATGCAATGCCGGGGGCCGGCGGCGAAGGGGATATAGGCAAAACGCGGCCGTTCGGCCTCGTGCTCGGCATCGAAGCGCTCGGGCCGGAAGGCCTCCGGGTCCTTCCAGAACCGGGGATGACGGTGCAGCAGATAGGGACTGAGCAGCACGTCGGTTCCCGCCGGAATGACAAAGCCGGAGAGCTCATCGGCTTCGACGCAGCGGCGGGACAGCACCCACCCCGGAGGATACAGGCGCAGGGCCTCGTTGATGACATTCTGGGTGTACTGCAGCTCTTCCATCCGACCCAGGCCCGGCGCGGTCAGTTCCGGGGTGGCCTCAATTTCGGCGTGCAGCCGGGCGTCCGCTTCGGGGTGCCGGGCCAGCAGGTACCACACCCAGTTCAGGCCGCTGGCCGTGGTCTCATGGCCGGCCACCACCAGCGTCATCACCTCATCGATGAGCGCCCGTTCGGTCATGGGATCACCGGTCTCCTTGTCCCGGGCGTTCATGAGCATGCTCAGATAGTCGAAATGCTCGGCCGGTTCGGCGCGACGCTGGGCCATGAGATTGGAGACCAGCTTGGCCAGTGAACGGAAACGGAAGGCGAACTTAAGGTCGCGGGCGGTTTCCTTGGTGACCACTTCGAAGGGATTGCCGCCGGGCTGCTGGCTCAGGGTGAGCAGATCCTTACCGAAGATCGAGCCCAGGACGATCTGCAGGGTGAGCTCGCTCATGTCATCGGTCAGGTTGACCAGTTCACCGCGGGCGGCCTGGGCGGCCCACTTGTCGATGAAGCGGTTGTTGGCCGCATCGATCAGCTCGTTGAATCCGGTGACCACGCGCCGGTGGAAGAAGGGCTGCATCATGTAGCGCTGGCGGCGCCAGAAATCCCCTTCGCTGGTCATGAGGCCGTTGCCCAAGAGGATCTTCACCCGGTCAAGCCCCGTGCCCTTGGTGTAATTGCGGTGATTGCCCACCAGCACGCGTTTCACGTCATCCGGATGATTGATGACCCAGGTGTGGCCTTTGCGGCCCGGCGCATACACCCGGTAGATATCCCCGTAACGTGCGAACAGTTCCGTCATCCGCTGCAGCGAGTCCTCGGTGGCGCCGATATCGAACTGCACATCGGCTTCAGGGGGCTGCGAACGCGCTGGGCTGACGGGTGGGTCGGCGGAGGTCATGTAATATTGTCGCATGGCCGATACCGACCCGGGCGGGGAGCTCCGCAACACCGTTTACAAGACCGTGACGCGCTCGGGCCGGCGCATGACGCGGGCCCGTCGGGCGCTGTACGCAGTGATTGTGCCGCTGGGCATGACCATCATCCGGCTGTGGTGGCTGAGCTGCCGCAGCGGACGGATCGTGGGCGAGGAACACCTCAGCGCGGCGCTGGCCCAGGCGCCCTCGCTGGTGCCGTGCTACTGGCACCAGCACCAGCTGTTCTGCGCGCGCTACCTGCTGCAGCAACGCGCGCGCGGGCGGCTGATGCCAGGCTGGCTGATCAGTCCCTCGGTGGATGGCGAACTGGGGGCGATGATGGTCACCCGGATCGGTGCCCGGGCCATCCGCGGATCCTCCTCCCACACCGGTGCCCGGGCGTTGCGCGACTACTACCTGGCCCTGGTCAAGGAGAATGTCTCCCCGGTGGTGACGCCCGACGGGCCCAAGGGGCCGCGCTTCAAGTTCAAGCCCGGCGCCATCCTGCTGGCGCAGATGTCCGGGCGCCCCATGCTGCCCATGGCCTACGCCGCCTCGCGGGCCTGGCTGATCAAGTGGGACAAGTTCGTCATCCCGGTGCCCTTTTCCCGGATCAGCCTCGCCATCGGCGCCCCGCGTTATGTCGCACGGGTGCTGGATGCCGCGGCCATGGAAACCCTGCAAAGGGAGATGGAAGCGGAGCTGCTCAGGCTCTACCAGGTCGCAGTCCTGGCAAATACTTCAAGCACAGACAGTACCTTAGCTTGAATTCCTGCTTCGGTATGCCATTATCGGTAAAACTCGCAACCACAGCGAAACAGAGCCGCCAAACAGGTCGCAATGCCGAGCGTACCGCCAGACTCCAGCGTGGAGTTCACCGCCTCCGATGTCCTGTCCACCGACGTGTGGAGTGGCAAGTCACCCCCCGCAGTTGTCGGTATCGATGTTGCCTGTACCAAAATCGCGGTCGACCTGCAGAACCTGCGCAAGGGCTCGGCCGACGCCACCATCCAGAGAAATCTCCAGCACCTTGCCGACCTGACCATCAGTGACTGCGCCTTTCTCGCCTTCATCGGCGAGGACTTGAAGTTCGGCCAGGTGCAGGTGGCCCGGCGCGGTCTGGCCCACTGCCAGCCCGAGGCCCTGACCGGGGATGCGCTGAAGGATTATCCCTGGCTCAATTCCCGCCTGGATCATCTGCGGCTGAGCGAACTGCGCGACACCGTGATGCCCAAGGCCACCCAGGCCATCGAGGGCCGGCGCTTTGCCGCGCTGCAGATGGGCTCGCTGCTGATGGTGGTATTCCATATCCAGAAAGTACCCGCAGGCATCCTGGCGCTGGCCCGTGCCATGCCGCAGGGCGCCTGGGATGTGAACCTGCAGTTGCTGCTGAAACTGGTCGGCACCAGCGTCGCGACCGGGCTTGACCGGCTGCGCATGTCGCAGCGGCTGGCCAAGGTCGAGGAACGTCTGCACCTGACCCAGGCCGCCGCCAACGACGGGGTCTGGGACTTCGATCTGGAGAACAACGAGGTCTATTTCTCGCCCCGCTGGAAAGCCATGCTGGGCTATGCGGATGAGGACATGCGCGAGTCTCCCGACTGGCGCAATCTCGTGCACCCGGATGACATGACGCGGGTGCAGAATGCGATTCGCGACCATGTGGCCGGCAAGCTGCCGATTTTCGAGAGCGTGCACCGCATGCGTCATCGCAGCGGCGAATGGCGCTGGGTGATCAGCCGTGCGCAGGCGCGCGTGGATGCCCATGGACGGCTGCTGCGCCTGGTCGGGGTGGAACTGGACATCACCGAACGCAAACTGTACGAGGAGGCGCTGTTTCGCGAGAAGGAGAGCGCGCAGATCACCCTGCAATCCATCGGCGATGGCGTGGTCACCACCAATGCCGACTCCAGTATCGACTACATCAACCCGGTGGCCGAGGAGCTGACCGGCTGGCGGCTGGAGGATGCCATGGGCCGTCCGGTGGAGGAGGTGTTCCGCGCCTTCCACGAGGAGACCTGCGAGCCTTTGGAAAACCCGCTCACCGTCGCCATCCGCCGCGTGCGGCCCATCAAGTCGGTGCGGCCGGTCCTGTTGATACGCCGCGACGGCAATGAACTGTACGTGGAGAGCACCGCGGCCCCGATCCGTGACGGCGCCGGTCACGTGGCCGGTGGCGTGCTGGTGTTCCACGACGTGAGCGAGTCGCGCGAGCTCAATCGCCGGCTGTCCTATCACGCCAGCCATGATCTGCTCACCGGCCTGGTCAACCGCCGCGAGTTCGAGGCGCGCATGGAGCGGGCGCTGAAGAGCGCCAAGGCGCGCGAGGCCTCCTACGCCTTG
>Ga0210391_10000995_pt1 | contig 26973 bp, 19 predicted proteins | sample IncBWC12OmetaG_FD_160573 | JGI IMG/M metagenome (GOLD analysis project Ga0210391, IMG submission 160573) | Forest soil microbial communities from Barre Woods Harvard Forest LTER site, Petersham, Massachusetts, United States - Inc-BW-C-12-O ... | reverse complement strand
GCTCGTGTACTACGGTCCAGGTCTGGGCGGAAAAACCGCGAACCTTCAGTGGGTCTATGACCACACCGGCCAAAACCAGAAGGGTAAAATGGTGTCTCTGGCCACGGAGACGGACCGCACGCTCTTCTTCGATTTTCTTCCGTTGGATTTAGGTACGGTGCGCGGCTTCAAAACTCGTTTCCATCTTTATACCGTTCCCGGCCAGGTGTTCTATGAGGCCAGCCGCAAGCTCATCTTGAAAGGTGCGGACGGCGTCGTGTTCGTCGCGGATTCGCAGGAAGAACGGCTCGATGCGAATTTCGAGACGATGGAAAACTTGCAGGAGCATTTGAAAGAACACAACCTCAATTTCGATACGATTCCGTATGTCCTGCAATTGAACAAACGCGATTTGCCCAACGCCATGTCCGTGCCCGAACTAACGAAGCAACTTCAGAAAAAAGGCGAGCCTGTGCTCGAAGGAGTTGCCATTCAGGGTGTCGGCGTATTTGAAACGCTGAAGGAAGTGGCCAAGCTTGTCCTCGCCGAACTGAAAAAGGGCGGATAAGCCCGCTAGTAAAGGCGAAACGTTACCTCGATTGGAACATGAATAGAAATTGGCTTGCCGCCGTAAGTCGCAGGTCTGAAGCTCCATCCGCTAACGGTCTTGATCGACTCCTCATTCATCCCAAAAGGAACGCCCTTTAGAATTCTAATATCAGTAGCTCGCCCTTCTTCCGTGACGGTCACCCCCAAAACTACAGTTCCCATGAATCTTACCTTCCGCGCCGCGTTCGAATACAAGGGCGGAGGACAGTGGATGCACGACGGAACGCTAGTCGTGAGTCCAGCTTCTCGGACCGGTAGCGAACTGTGGTTAGGTGCAGTTGTCTCGCTGGGGGGAATCGCATCGTATGGTTCGAAAGTGATGAAAGCCTGTTGTGGTTCAGCAATCGAAATTTGCATCGCTTCTTGTGGGCCGACCTTATCATTGGAAACGTTCAACAGCTCAAGCAATAAATTGAAATTATCCCCCAACCGCTCTATCGTGCCGATGAGCACGGCATTCGCGTGAAACTGGGTAGCGAGCCATCGAGCCGCATCTCGCTGCTTCAGAGCGCCGGAAGGAATGTGCTCGCGATACAGATAGTCCTGCAAGCGGCTCCGATCGACGATTCGAATGCCGTTTCCCTGAGCGAGAAGCTCTGCCGAAATGGAATCGGCCAGCGCCATGCCGAAACGCGAACTTGATCCTGACGGCGTCGTGAAGTTTTCGACCAACACAGTGCAGCCGTTTGGATGGCACTTGGCTTGATCAGCTCTTTTCAGAACGCGGATGGCAAGACTTTCAATTTCCGGGTGAGAAGGTGAGATTAACTCAGAGGAACTCTGTTGGTCCTGCGCGATGCATAAGCCAGCTACCCAAAAGCAAAAAGCCGTTATTAAAACGAGACGACAAAGGATGCGGTCGGGTCGAAACATTTTGCGGAGTCTAACATAAGGGTCATTGATGCGGGCAAAGACGCAGAGTCTGTTCACAATTTTTCACGGAAAGGGTTATGGAGAACGCAGCGCGGACAAAATCTTCAATACAACTGGAATTCGATGTCGACAGGCACTCGGACTGGTACAGACTGTCCACGCAACTTGGCTGGCTTGAACTTCCATTTCTGAACCGCGTCGATTGCTTTTTGCGTTAGCGAAAAAGGCGCGCCCTTCAAGACGACGATGGAATTGACAGCGCCATCCTTTGTAACGATCAGCGAGAGTTCCACGGTGCCGCGGTATTTCGCGGTGCGTGCCAGATCGGTGTAGTCCGGACTGGGGCAAAACACGCAGACGGGTAGAGTTGCTCCATCCACTCCCGGCTGAAGGATGCCAGGCTCGACGGGTATGGTCCCGGCAGCGCGTTCGTAGGAAATGGCCGGCTGTTTCAAAAGTTCCTGGAGTGCGCCAGTCAATGGGAACTCCGCGTCACCCGACCAGGTCGTTCCTAATCCATCGATAATCACGCTAATTCGTAATTGCTGTTTGGCATCTGTCTCGATGGTTCCGCGCACGACTCCAGCTCCTCCCATGGAACGCGCAAGAGTCAGGCAGACCGCCTCGCTTTGAAGCTCATCGAGCCCCATCCAGTTTTCTTTCAAGTAGTCATTAAAGGACTTGCGATCCTGGACCTGAAAACCGGACGCGTATCCAGCGAGGGATAGAGCTAAATCGTCAGCGAGGAGGGTGCCCAATTTGGAAAATTGCTTGTCGATGGCGTTGGAAAAATCGATTACAAATATTTTTGGAAACGCGGTATCGATCTTGGACTGGCGGATTTGTTCCGCCACACGCGAGGCGAGCGAATCCATCTGTTCTTGAGCTGCACGAGGCAGCGCTGGCGCTTCATCGCGTGCCGCGGTCGAGGCGCTCAACACCGAGACCAACATCACAGTAATAATCAAAGCGCTAAGCGGCCCCATAGCACGCAAGGCGCTGCCGAGACACACAGCAAAAGAGGTCTTCTTTCGCAAAGAGGCCCACATGTTCCGACTTTAAATCGACGTCTTTTCGATGGATCCGAGGTACACCCATGGTAAAGGACGCATAGCAGACGATAAACGTTGCTTGGACTAGGCGAAGTTAACGAGGGCGGCGGATTCGGATTCGAAAGTGGGGATGGCCTCAATGAGTCGCGTAACAGTCAGGGCATCCAGCACGCGGCCGGGGCGGCAGACTAGGCGGAGGGCACCGCCTTCGCGAGTCAGTTTGATGGAAATGCGAACGAGAGCGGAGATGCCAGAGCTATCGATCTGAGGAACGCCGTTGAGATCTACAATGACCTTGTGAGCGCCGGCCTTGGCAACCGCCTCCAGAGCATCGTGGAGCTGCTCGCTAGGGTCGCCAATGGTCAATCGGCCGCGCACTTCAAGAACCGGGATAGTCCCGGACTCTCGAACAGTAATCTCCATAGGCGGATGCTCGGTCATAGCACTTTGCTCGAAATCTTCATCCTCACTGCTGCGTTATCGCCCGCTTCGCCAACAACTATACCAGCGGCGGATTTACACTGGCGATGCATTATACGATGGCAGCGCCGTGAGGCAAGAAGGCCTCTCAAAGAATTGCCGGGCAAGGATTGCCTGGTTGGACTAAGAGTGAACGCAGCACCCCGTATGCCTTGCCTCCTGCCCGGCAACGAATCTGAAAAATGAATCTGACGAATGCAAATTTCTAAACGTGATGGCGAGTCGCCGCGCGTATAATCCGAGTCGCAAAAGTGGTGGGTCACCGTCAGTTTCTTTTTCAGAGTAGCCCCGGCCCGGCCGAGAGCAATCCAAACGAAGCGGAGCGGACATATCTATGAAGCGCATGGGATGGAAGTGTTGTTTGCTCTTGACCATGGTGCTCGCCGGTATTCCCCTCCTCGCGCAACAAACTCCCTCCTCCACGGCAACTGACTCTCCTTCGATAGCGTCTTCTACGTCTTCTGACAGCCAAAAGGCTGTCAACGAACAACTGAAACAACTTGACCAACGCGTGACAGCAGCGCAGTCGGCTGGGGACAATGCGTGGATGCTGGTAAGCGCAGCCTTGGTCCTGATGATGACTGGCCCGGGCCTGGCACTCTTTTACGGCGGATTGGTGCGCCGAAAGAATACGCTGGCGATCATGATGCAAAGCTTTCTGCTGATGGCCTTGATCAGCGTGCTGTGGGCGCTGGTGGGGTACAGCTTGTGTTTCGGCGGGAATGGTCCTGTCATCGGTGGATTCGAACACGCCTTCTTGCGCGGCGTAGGCGCCGAGCCAAATCCCGACTATGCGGGAACGATTCCGCAAGCAACCTTCATGATTTACCAGCTCATGTTTGCAATCATCACGCCAGCGCTGATCACTGGTGCTACCGCTGAGCGCATGAAGTTCAGCGGCACAGTGCTGTTTCTGACGCTCTGGTTTTTGGTTGTCTACGCACCGCTGGCGCACATGGTCTGGGGCAAGGGCGGCTTTCTGAATGCGTCTCTTGGAGGTAAATTCCCAACACTGGATTTTGCCGGCGGGACGGTTGTGCACATCAGCTCCGGAGTTTCAGCACTTGTGTGCGCGCTCTACCTTGGAAAGCGAACCGGCTATCCGAAGCAGCCGATGCCGCCGCATTCTCTGGTGCTCAGTTTCATCGGTGCCTGCCTGCTGTGGGTCGGATGGTTTGGCTTCAACGCAGGCAGCGCGCTGGCCGCAAACTCGCTAGCGACGAGCGCGTTTGTCGCCACCCACTTCGCCACTGCTGCGGCGGCGATAAGCTGGAGCCTGGCGGAGTGGATCAAGAACGGGCGGCCTAGTGCTCTCGGCGCAATTTCAGGCGCGGTTGCCGGGCTGGTTGCGATTACGCCGGCGGCAGGATTTGTAGGACCGATGCCAGCGCTGGCGATTGGCTTTATCGCCGGTCTGGTCTGCTACTACATGGTTACGAAGGTAAAATCGATCTTCGGATATGATGATGCTCTGGATGCTTTTGGAGTTCACGGCGCAGGCGGCACGATTGGAGCTCTCCTTACCGGCGTTTTCGCGCAGCAAGTGATCAATCCGATTTTCGGCGCAGGCAAGCCCGTAGGCGGTATGGATGGTCACTGGGGACAGCTTGGCAACCAGCTTGTGGGCGTGCTGATCGCCTGGGGTTTTGCGCTAGTCGGGACCATTGTGCTGCTGAAAATAACAGATATGATTACCGGCATTCGTGTAACGGAAACGGAAGAGATTGAGGGCCTCGACATCACGCAACACGGTGAAGAGGCGTACAACCTCGAGGCCTAGGCACGATCAGCACGGCAGTGTCTGTCATTGGGCGGAGCAGAAACTTTCATGATGAAAATTGAGGCAATCATTCAGCCCTCGCGTTTTGAATCCGTGAAAGATGCCTTGCGCGAAATTGGCATCGAGGGCATGACGGTCACTGAAGTCCGCGGCCACGGCCGGCAAAAAGGTCACACCGAAGTTTATCGCGGCCGCGAATATACCGTGGACCTGCTGCCCAAGCTCAAGCTTGAGATGGTCTTGCCAGATCCGCTGGTGCAGCGCGCGGTGGACACAATTTTAAAGACGGCCAAGACAGGAAAGATTGGCGACGGTAAAATATTCCTATCACGGGTTGAGGAAGCCATCCGGATTCGGAACGAGGAGCGCGGCGAAAACGCGCTCTGAATGAAGGGACGACCGCAGCTCGCCCAGGACTTAATCCGGCCAACCGACCCGTAAAAACCATGTCAGGTTCTCTAACTCCCTTGTCCGTTCTCGGACCATTGGCCGAGGACGAACGCCAGCGTATCCGGCAGCAGTTTGAAGCCGGCGGAAGTGCGCAAGACACGCTGCGCGCGCTTTGCGAACTTGCCGATCGCACTTCCCAACAAATTTTTGGGGAAGTTCTGCGTGTCAACAACGCCGAGCCGCAAGGGCTTACTTTGGTGGCCCTTGGCGGTTATGGCCGGCGATTGCTTTTCCCTTACTCGGATCTGGATATTCTCTTTTTGTTTGGCAACGAAAAGGCCGAGGCCGAATTTCGTCCGTTAATTGCGGACTTTTCACGCACATTGTGGGATCTCGGTTTTCGCGTCAGCTCCGCAGGCCGCACACTCGATGAATGTAAACGCATCGAAGAAGATAACGCGGAGTTTCACCTAGCGCTTCTGGACCGCAGATTTCTAGCCGGCGACGAAGAACTTTTTGATCGGCTCACCAAAAAAATCCTGGCAGGTCCGGAAAAGCAGGCTCGGCCGTTTTTGCTCGCGGAATTGACTAAACTCACTAAAGAACGCCATGCCCGCTACGGAAACACCATTTACCATTTGGAGCCCAACATTAAAGACGCGCCCGGAGGCTTGCGCGACTATCAAGCGGCGGCATGGCTGCGGCAGATCGCCAATGGACAGAAAGACGGCTGGAAGAACAGCGCAGGCGAGGAAGAATTAGCGGCCAACGCCGTCGATTTTTTGAGCGCCATTCGTTGCTTCCTGCACTACCGTAACGGCCGCAATGACAATACTTTGACCTACGAGTTGCAGACCGCGGCCGCGGAACGCTCGCTGGGAGTTGCTGATGGCACGATGCGCGACGCGAAGCTCAGTCCTGAAGAATGGATGCGGCTTTATTTCCGCCAAGCCCGTATTCTGAACCGCCTGTTGTTGCGTTACATCGAGCAAAAGCCGGCTGCGCAACCGACCTTTCGGGAACGATTTTTTAGCGCGGCGCGCGGCGTACGCAATGAAATCGGCGAAGGCAAGCCCTTTGCTGTCCGCGACGGCTTGCTGGAAGTGGTGGATGAACCAGCCCTTTCCGACCGCGCCGTGACTTTCGCGCTCTTTGCTGAAGCCGCCAAGACCGGTATCCCTCTGAGCCGCGAAGCAGAACGCGCCATCTTTTACATCCTGAAACATCCCGAGCTTCCGCAGAAGAACACGCAAGTAAATTGGTCCATGCTCCGGGAAATTCTTGCGGCCGATTATCCCAGCATGGCGCTTCGGCCGATGCAGCGTCTCTCTCTTTTGATGGATGTGCTGCCGGAATTCAAAGCCATCGATTCCCTCGTGGTTCGCGATTTCTATCACCGCTACACAGTAGATGAACACTCGCTGCGCACCATCGAACATCTTCAGGAGCTTGCCGAACCGCCCGATGAACGTGCTGCCCATTTTAAGCAGCTCTGGAAAACGGTCGAGCGGCGAGACTTGCTGATTCTCGCGCTGCTGCTACACGACGTCGGCAAAGGCATGGCCGTTGAGAATCACGTTACGGGAAGTCTCGAAGCGCTGCAAAGCGCTGCCACGCGTCTCCAGCTGTCTGCCTACGAAACGGATGAAGTTCATTTTTTGATCGAGCATCACCTGGACATGTCCGCGACAGTTCAGCGCCGCGACATTTTCGATCCAGGAACCGTTTCCGTCTTTGCCGATACCGTCACGACGCAGGAGCGCCTGCAGCGATTAGCTCTGATGACCTACGCCGACATTCACGCCGTTAATCCCGAAGCCCTCACCCCGTGGAAAGCCGAAATGTTATGGCAGCTTTTCGTCGCCACCTCGAATCACTTTAGCCGCACTCTGGACCGCGACCGTCTGCATGCCTCCGACGAAGTGCCACTGCTTGAACAAGTCAGCAGTCATGCCGGCGGCGCGAATAAAGCGGAAGTCGAACGGTTTCTCGAAGGTTTCCCACGTCGCTACCGTGCAGTGCACTCCGCTCCGGAGATTGCCGCGCACTTCCAGTTGTACCAAAAATTGGGCGCAGAGCCTGTCCAGACCGAACTCAAAGCCCGCCACCATTCCTTCTCACTAACTTTGCTCACCGCCGACCGGCCCGCGCTGTTTGCGACCATTTCCGGCGTCCTCGCGGGCTGGGGCATGAATATCGTCAAGGCCGACGCCTTTGCCAATGCCGCAGGCATCGTGCTGGATACCTTTCAATTCGTCGATCTGCACCATACGCTTGAGCTGAATCCCACCGAAATCGCCCGCTTCCAGAAAAGCATTGCGGATATCGCGAATGGAAAATCGCCGCTTGAGCCGCTTTTGAAAGGCCGCGAAAACGCCAGCAAAGCCAAACCACCGAAAGTGGCTGTCGAAACGCGCATCGGCTACGACGACACGTCTTCGACGCAGAGCACGCTGCTCGAGGTCATGGTCCAAGACCGTCCAGGCCTGCTGTATGACGTCGGCTCCGCTTTGGCCCGTCTCGGCTGCAACATTGACGTCGCACTAATCGACACTGAAGGCCAGAAAGCAATCGACGTCTTTTATCTGACGGAACGCGGGAAAAAGCTCAGCCAACAAAAACAGGAACTCTTGCGAGAAGTACTGCAAAGCACGCTGTCCTGACTCCTCACACCCGGCACAGGTGAACCGATCGAGAGACTTTCTGAGCTTCTTGTGCCTTTTTGAACAGTCCCGTGCACCGTCCTGTGCAACTCTAATTGTCCCTTTAGTCTGATTGAGCCTGCCGTCTCACCCTTCACAGGCGTACGAAGGAAGAGGCATGGCTATCTCCGAGCGTCGGATCACACCACGTTTCAAGCTGCATACACCCCTGTCTTTCCATCGTATGGAGGCACTCGCTGAGGGAGAGCAACAAGCCAGAGCCATTAACATCTCCACGCGGGGGGTTTACTTCACCACGAATCTCGTCCTGCGCGTCGGTGAGGCCGTGGAACTTCTCCTGGAAATGCCTAAGCGTGTCACTGGGGCGAAAGTAAGCAGCCGTCGATTTACTGGACGTGTCACTCACGTTGAATTGGAAAACATGCCTCTGGGTCTGTCTGGAATCGGCGTGCAACTGCTCTATTATGAGCGTGATTTAGTTAAGGTTCTTAGTAAAGGACTGTGAGACTAAGCGGCAATTCGCGTTCTTCCAACTCGAGCCTGGGCACTTCGAATCAGCCTCTAATGCGCTTACGGGAAGAATCTGGCTTTCTCAATCCCCGATACCGTAGAAATACGTACACCGTTGCGCCGATCTGCTTGCCCCAAAGGTACCTTGTTGAAATTTGACGTTTTTGAGTCTTCATCCAAAATTGCCATCACCCCTTCCAATCCCTAAACAGGAGACGGGTCGGATGCCATTGAAGTCAGTGAAGCTGACGTTGGTGAAGGAGCACATCTTCAAGTTCACCGTAGGCGCTGAGACGCACTTGTTTCTGGTCGAGGAACTGGTTGCAAAACTCTCGAGCTGGCCGGAAAGATTTCGCGTGGGACTGGGCGCCTCCTCCCGCTCCGAGGCCAAAACGTTCTACGGAGAAAACTGCTATCAAGTTGCAGAAAAGGCCGCGGACTTTCTAACCCTCGGTGGCAGCTCCGCAGCAGCCATCAAAACAACATACAAGTCACTAAATCCGTCCCCGCCTCCTCGCCCAACTCTCCAGCCTCTGCAGATTCAAGAATCGGAATCCGACTAATCTTCTTTGGAAACGACGCACGCGGAGCACCCGAACTGACTTTGCTGCTTATGGGAGACCTCCGCCGGGAACAATGTCGGCAAAGAAGCTTCCCCTCGCATAGTCTCTCCTGAGGAGTTGTGTCGGATTAGCGCTTATTGAAGAGTTTGGATTATCCTGTCGCCTTTATAATATCAGCCGCAGCTTAAGGCGTATTGAAACGCAAAGGCCCTTTCTTCGAAATGAGCCCTAAGTTTTCCGGCGAACTTGGCAGGGAGAAATAGACCATGGAACCGGACCCAATACTGTTTCGCGATCTGACCTACATCTTCCTGGCTGCGGTAGTCGGGGGACTATTGGCATGGCGTCTCCGCCTGCCGCTGATCCTGGGATTTGTCTTGGGCGGGATCGCTATCAGCCCGTTCACTCCTGGCCCGCATGTCTCGGACTTGCATACCTTCGAGGTATTTGCCGAAGTCGGCGTCGTTCTGCTGATGTTTTCGATCGGAGTCGAGTTCTCCATCCCAGATTTGATCCGCGTGAAATGGGTCGCGCTCGTCGGTGCGCCCATAGGAATACTGGCGATGCTGGGAATTGCGCTCGGCGTGGGCAAGCTTGCCGGATGGACCCTTACGGAAGGACTTGTTATCGGCGCGGCGATCTCTGTGGCGAGCACCATGGTACTTGCGCGGCTGCTGCGAGATTCCGGAAGCATGGCGTCCACGCACGGCCGCGTGATGATCGGTATCACTCTCGTCGAGGATCTCGCCGTCATCTGTATGACCCTGGTCCTGCCTGCATTCGGCGGCTCCGGGAAAGATCTCTTCGTGAACGCGGCTTGCACTCTGGGAAAGGCTTTTCTCCTGCTGGTTCCGCTGGGATTCCTTGCCATCAAAGTGATCCCGCCCGTTTTCCGGAGAGTCAAAGCAACCTGTAACACGGAACTTTTCCTGTTGATCGCCATCGCGGTTTGTCTCGGAACCGCTGCGCTCGCGCAAGCGGTGGGATTTTCGGTTGCCCTGGGCGCTTTCCTGGCTGGTTTATCCATCAGCGGTTTGGAAGATCTTCACGACGCGCATACCCAGCTCGTGCCACTTCGCGATACGTTCGTGGCGCTCTTCTTCGTCACTCTCGGGACTTTGATAGATCCCCACGTGCTCGCCAGGAGCCTGCCGCTTCTTGGCTTGATGCTCCTCCTTATCATAGTCGGCAAATTTCTCGTTTGGATGGCGGTAGTATGGATCTTCCGTTATTCCATCTGGACGGCCATTGCCGTGGCCGCCGGGCTGACGCAGATCGGCGAACTCTCCTTTGTGGTCGTACAGGTCGGGCGATCCTCGGGAATGGTGGCCGAAAACGTGTTCAGCACGTTGATCGCAGCCTCCCTGATTTCGATATTGCTGAATGTTTTTATTGTGCGCGCCACGTTCGCATGGCTGAACCGAAAACTTCCTGTTAGCGCTCCAGTCCCCAGCGAAAGTGCGGCCTGAGCGGAAGAATGCCTATGCTGTGGAACACCACGGCGCTCGGGGTTGTGCTTTCTCAATGCGTTTTGCTGGCTTTAACGCGATTCAGGAAGAGCAACGCAGAGGCCCGGCCAAGCTAAGGGTTACAATTGCAGAGAAAACATTGGTGGACGTGACAGGGATCGAACCTGCGACCTCATGCTTGCAAAGCACGCGCTCTCCCAGCTGAGCTACACGCCCATCCTCGCAATAGAATTAGTTTAAAACACTTTCGACGCTAGTGCATCCCCGATCGCTTTTCTTTGTGCCTGAATTGTTTCAGAACCCCACTTTTCTTATCGCGATTTTTCGTAGGGCTTGCAACTTGGCGTTAGTCGCTATAATGTTAGCGCGACTATCGAAATGTATGCCGCACTCCCCGAGCGGCGCACTATCCAGGAGGTAACATTTCATGCGGCGCGCGAAAGTTGCCGTTAGACCACCGGCCTCGCAAACTCCGGGAGGCGTCAACGGCGGCAATGTTGCGAAAAAAAAGCATGGCCAGCCAACGCCTGCCAAGGAACCCGTCGCCGGTCTTCGTGAACGGAAGAAAGCTCGTCTCCGCCAGCAGATTGTCGAAACGGCTCTTCATCTTTTTCGCCAGCGCGGCTACGAGAACACGCGCATCGACGATATCGTGCTGGCTTTGGAAATCAGCCAGCCCACCTTTTTCCGCTATTTCCCCAGCAAAGATGCAGTATTGCGCGAAGTCGGACGCCGGGCGTTTGCTCGGCAGGCAGAAAGCCTCAAGTCCGAGCTATCCATCAAAGCGACAACGGAACAACGCTTGCGGCGATTTTACGAAACTCTGGGAAACACAACTGAAGTGGGGCGGCCGTTATGGCAGGCTGTAATTCTTGCCGGCGCGATGGATCCGGTGCGCTCGCCTGAGCTGCGTGGGGCCGAGGCGGCAACGGTAAGCCTTCTGCGCGAAATTATCGCAGAGGGCCAAAAGAACGGCGAGATTACGCGTGATTTTCCGGTCGTGCACTTGGCCGAATTCATGGAGGGGTTGTTCAATACCGTCGTCCGGCAGTGGGCCGTCGATCTCACGGGACCTCACAAGCTTACCGAGCGCGTGCGCAGCGCCGTCGAATTCTTTTTGCGCGGCGCGAAGCCTTAAGACTCACAGGCAAGTTCTCTGCTGATCGCATCAAAGTAAAGGGAGTTCCAATCGCTTGCGAAAATTCTTGAGTCACGCTTCCCTAGTTCTTTGAGATGGGCACAATGAAAGCAGCCATCCTTCGCGAGTTCAAATCACCCCTGACTATCGAAGACGTCGCGCAGCCACTTCCCGAAGCGCAAGAAGTATTGATCGAGGTCGAAGCGTGCGGCGTCTGCCATTCGGACTTGCATGTGGCTGATGGCGATTGGCCGCAACTCGTTCCCATCACTAAACGGCCTTTGATCCTGGGGCACGAAATCGCGGGACGCGTCGTGGAAAAAGGCACGTCCGTCCATAATCTGGAAATCGGCGACCGCGTCGGCGTTCCTTGGGTTTACTGGACTTGCGGCGAATGCGATTTCTGTCGCGAAGGCAACGAGAACCTTTGCGCCAAACAAAAAATTACTGGCGTCACGGTAGACGGAGGCTACGCAGAGTTCGTCAAGGTTCCGGCGAGCCATGCCACGAAAATCCCCGATGAGCTTTCTTCTATCGATGCCGCGCCGCTTTTCTGCGCTGGAGTCACCGTTTATCGTGCTTTGAAACACACCAGAATCCAGCCGGGTCAGCGTTTGGCGGTCTTTGGCGTCGGCGGCTTGGGGCACTTAGCCGTGCAAATCGGGCTAGGGCTGGGAGCGATCGTCACTGCGATTGATGTCTCCGACAAAAAGCTTGCACAAGCCAAAAGCTTGGGCGCATCCGCAACGTTAAACTCCTCCACGGTAAATGTCGTCAAAGAGCTACGACGAGCGGGCGGAGCCCATGTTGCGATAGTGACTTCCGCCGCAAAAGCAGCCTACGACACAGCCTTTCCCTGCGTTCGTCCGACCGGGACACTTCTCGTAGTCGGCCTGCCTTCAGAGGCTCTTTGCTTTCCGCCAATCATGATGGCTGCGACAGAAGTGCGCATCCAAGCTTCCTCCGTCGGAACCCGGGAAGATTTGAGGCATGTGTTAGCAATGGCGGCTGCAGGAAAAATCCATTGCGAGACGGCCACGCGCCCACTGGCCCAAATCAATGACGTTCTGGAGCAACTGCGGCACGGACAAGTCTCTGGCCGGATCGTCCTCGTACCTCGCTGAACGTGAAGCGCAAAAGTCCGCGCGAACGCATCTACCGAACCGCAATGTACAAATCGACCACCGAGTCCGCCGGATTCTGCGCCCGCTGATCGTAGACTTCGAAGTCTGCTTTGTAAGTCCGATCCCCGCCCAACGCACCCTTCGGCGTCTCCCAAACTCGTCGCCACATCTCCACAACGACTGTCTGCACGGGGCCTCTCTCCGAAGTGAACACCGCATATTGTCCCGAAGGCACTTTCTTCGCGACCATTCCCGTCGGCACGCTCTCCACTTTCGTCACCCGCGCGCCCAGCACGTAGGTGTACTTCCCGTCTTTATCGCTTTCGTACTCGGTGTACAACGCCACAATATTTCCGTCCGCCTTATTAGGAATCGCCCCCAGCACTCCTTCTTTAAATAACCGCTCCCACTGCTTGCCGATGGGCCGCTCCGGCGTCATTTGCTCCGCATTGCTAGTCCGCACGGCGATGCCAACCACCGTAAATCCATCCTGCTGCACAGCTTTCGGATTCATGTCAGCTTCCCTCTTCATCTCTGAAAATGTGAAGACGGCGCAGGTAACAATCGCCAGTGCAATCCCTGTGAACCTCATCGCGCCTCGAATTATTTTTCGAATCATCGAAGCCTCCCACGGCGTCGGCGGCGCCTCAGTATCGAATTTTCAAAGCTATCTTAGCCGCCTGACTCTCACGGCCGCAAAAGTGTATCTTTTTCTTGAACAATCCCTGCACTAATTCCGTTCCTCCTAACAGGCACATGTACGGTTTCACGAAACCCAACTCCATGTACAATGCCGTCGGCTCGCGACTTCAGACCCCAATCTTCGGGAGCAATTCATGCCAATGGACGATTTGACGGCTACGCCCACTCCTCCGTTTGCACTGGACCCCTCGCTTCATTCTGACAAGCGATCTCTGTGGCGCAGATTGCGTGATTGGTGCTCTCGCCAGTGGGCCGCCATCCGTCCCGGGCCCGAAGCGCGCCGCGGAGCCGTTTGGGGAACGCTTGCTGCAGCCGCCATCTGCGTCATCATTGGCGGCCTCTACATAGACACGGGCTTCGGTTACATCTTCGATTTTGCGTTTTGTATCCTTTTCGCCGCGATCTTCATTCCCCTGGTTGCCCTTCTCGTCATGCTGCTCCTGACCATCGCCAGAAAGTTGCCGCGCTCCGCCACTGGAGTGATCGTCGGGTCTTGCATGGTCGTCATGATGCTATGGGGACCGCCACAATTGGGGATTGCCATGGCGGTTCTGATGGGCCTCGCCACTGGAGTTCTCGGGGCCACCATCGCCACTTTTTTCTGGGGCAACTTCGGCCAAGCTGCGTTAAGTAAAAAAATCGTCGTTGGCTTGCTTTTCGTACTCGCTCTCGCGAGCAATATCTATTTCATTTGGCTCTTTGCTCACGCAGGCTCGATGGAAAAACTGATCTCCTGGAAACCGCCCACCGATTCCATGCCCGCGAAATTAGATGCTCTGGATCCCTCCGCCCCCGGACCGTTCCGCGTGTTGAAACTTTTCTACGGCGCTGGCAACGACATCCGCCGCCCCGAATACGGTCCGAGCGTCACGATCAAAACTCACACTGTGGACTCTTCTGACTTCTTCAAGGACTTCACCGGGTGGAAACGCTGGTCGCGCAAGAAATATTGGGGCTTCGACATCGACAAGCTTCCGCTAAATGCACGCGTCTGGTATCCCGAAGGTCCAGGGCCGTTTCCTCTCGCTCTGATCGTTCATGGCAACCACAACATGGCCGCTTTCTCCGATCCCGGATATGAGTACCTCGGCGAATTGCTCGCCAGCCGCGGCATCATCCTGGCCTCGATCGACGAAAATTTTCTGAACAGAGGCCTGTTTCACGACCCAGACAATCAACAAGCTGTCCGCGGCTGGATGCTGCTCGAGCATTTGAAACTCTGGAAGGAATGGAATCAAGCCGAAGGCAATCCATTCCACGGCAAAGTAGATATGTCGCGCATTGCGGTGATGGGCCATTCGCGCGGCGGCGAGGCTGCGGCCACGGCCGCCGCTTTTAATCGGATGAAGTACGCTCCCGAAGACGCCAACATCAAATTTGATTATGGCTTCTCGATCAAAGCCGTCGTTGCCATTGCGCCCGTGGACGGGCAGTATAAACCTGCCGGCCAACCTCGGTGGATTGAAGACGTCAGCTATCTCACGCTGCAGGGCGCGCACGACATGGACGTTGCCTCTTTTGATGGCAGCCGCCAGGCGGATCACGTTCGCTACACGCAGCACGGACCGTGGTTCACGGCAGAAATTTACGCATATCGCGCAAACCACGGCCAGTTCAATACCGTGTGGGGCAAAGACGATGCCGGCAAGCCGCTCGGCTGGCTGCTCAATCTCAAACCTCTGATGCCCGGCGATGAGCAGCGCCGCATCTCCAAGACTTATATCTCCGCGTTTCTTGAAGCCACGCTCAAAGATCATCGCGAATACGTTCCATTGTTTGAGGACTGGCGTGTCGCGCGCGCCTGGCTGCCGGACACTATCTTCTTCAATCGTTTCCGGGACGCCTCTTACGTCCCGTTGGCGTCGTTCGACGAGGATGCCGACCTAACCACGACTACGGCGCCCGGCGGCCACATCGAAGGGGAGAATCTTTCCATCTGGAACGAAGGCAAAATTCCCTATCGCGACGGCGATCGCGGCTACAACGGGGTCTTTCTTGGCTGGAATCGTGCCAAGGATGCGCCTCCTGCGACTTATATGCTCACATTGCCGGCGGGCGCAGCGGCGAATTGGCATTTATCGGCAAACTCGACGCTCGAACTTTCTGTCGCGCCACTGGACGAAGACGTATCGCTGCCGGGAAAGAAAAAAGACGACGATAAAGACAAGATAAAAGCCGAAGAAAAGAAAAAAGAAGAGGAGAAGTCCAAGAAGAAAGAGCGCGAATCGCCTGATTTCACGATCGAACTCGTCACTACTGACGGCGTGACGGTCAGCGCTCCCGTCAGCCACTTCATTTCCATCCCGCCGCCATTCAAGGAAAAGCTAGCGAAGCTCGACGTAATCAGTGACGGTGCATACAACCAGGATTGGGAAGCTGTTTTCCAGTCCGTGCGCGCTCCGCTTTCCAGGTTTGAGATGTCTTGCAAAGACAGGTGTCCCTCGTTCGATCCCGCTAAACTCAGTGTCGTTCGGCTGAAATTCGATCGCACGCCGATGTATAAAATCTGTATCAGCGCAATTGGTTTTGGCAAACAGTGATGTATGCTGTCCCCTCTTTGGAGGCTGCCATGCATCTTTTGCGCGCGCGTGCCGTTTGGATTTTGTCCTTTGTCATCTTTTTGTTTGCCGCGGCTGGTGCTGACGCGCATGTTACGCGCGTTGAGATTCTTTCGCGCACCGATGTTCTGGATGGCCGAGCGTTCGGATTGGCCGGCGGTTACGAGAAAATTGTGGGCCGCGTTTATTTCGCGGTGAATCCGCAAAATCTTCACAACAAGCTGATCGTCGATCTCGACAAAGCGCCGCGTAACGCGCAAGGCGAAGTTGAATTTTCCACAGACCTCTATCTCCTGAAGCCCAAAGACATGAACAAGGGAAACAACGCCGTGCTTTTCGAGGTTTCCAATCGCGGCGGCAAAGGAATTCTGCACCTTGTGAACGGCTTCAGCCCATCTACGCCGGAAGGCGAATATGGCGACGGCCTTCTGATGCGTCAGGGCTACACGGTTGCTTGGGTCGGCTGGGAGTTTGACGTGCCCGACGAAGGCGATCGCCTCAAGCTCTATGCTCTGATCGCACACGATGCTGGCGGAAAAGAAATTCGCGGCCTGGTGCGTTCGGATTTCACGCCCGCGCAAAAAGTGGATGACATGCCGCTCGGCCATTCCCTCCTCGGACCGACCGGCGGAAAAAGCTATCCAGTCGATGATCCTGCGGGCGCAAAGAATGTTTTGACTGTACGCGATACACCGGATGGCAAGCGGCAAACGATTCCGCGTTCGCAATGGAGTTTTGCTCACACCGTCGACGGCAAGCTTGCCGCTGATCCTCATTTCATTCATCTCGACGGTGGTTTTCAGGCCGGAAAGATTTATGAGGTGGTTTACGAAGCGAAAGATCCGGCGGTTGCAGGGGTTGGCTTCGCGGCAGTCCGTGATTTTCTCTCCTATTTGAAATACGAACCGCAATCCACGGCTCCTGTAAAACGAGTTTACGCGGTCGGCATTTCGCAGAGCGGGCGCTTTCTCCGGCACTTTCTCTACCAGGATTTCAATGCGGACGAGCAGGGACGGCAGGTGATGGACGGTGTCATCGCTCACGTTGCTGGAGCCGGCAGAGGCAGTTTCAATCATCGATTTGCGCAGCCCTCTCGCGACGCCCAACCGCTCTCCAGCATTTTCTTTCCGACAGATTTGTTTCCCTTCACGGATCTTCCGGAAACCGATCAGGACACAGGAGAAACAGGCGGTTTCCTCGACACTTCGATCAAATCCAAGAACGCGCCGAAGTTGTTTCTGACAAATACGTCTTACGAATATTGGGGCCGCGCGGCGTCTTTGATTCACACTTCGCCGGACGGATTGAGCGATGCAGAACTGGGAGAAAATACCCGCGTTTATTTTCTCGCTGGCTTGCAGCATTTTTCCGCGTCGTTTCCACCACAGAAAACCAATCCCGGGTCGCCGGATTCCAATGCGCAGCAACGCTACAATCCCAACCCCATCCAGTGGTACTGGCGCGCGCTGATCACGGACATGGACCAGTGGGTGAAGGACGGAACAGCACCGCCTGCGAGTACCTATCCGAAAATCGCGGACGGCACTCTTGTACCTCTGAACAAATCCGCTTTTCCAAACATCCCCGGAGTCAACAAGCCGCACGAAGTGAGTCTCGCGTACCATCTGGATTTTGGTCCGCAGTGGAAAGACGGAATCGTCAGCATCGAGCCTCCCAAAGTTGGCAAGCCGTTCGTGGTGCTTGTTCCTCAATCGGACGTCAACGGAAACGACATGGGAGGCGTGAGTTTGCCGGAATTGCAAGTTCCGCTGGCAACGTACACTGGGTGGAATCTGCGCGACCCGGCTATCGGGCTTGGCGATTTGCGGCTCAGTTTTTACGGTTCGTTCATTCCGTTCGCCAAGACCGCGGCCGATCGTGCAAAAACAGGCGATCCGCGGCTCTCGGTTGCGGAAAGATACGCTTCGCGCGACGAGTACATGGGGAAATTCGCCCAGGCGGCTATGAAGTTGGTCCACGAGAGATTTTTGCTGCGGGAAGATTTGCCGGCTTTGCTGGAACGCGGCGAGCGCGAGTGGACCGAAGTCACGGGACAAAAATAGTTTATTTAACCGTAGCAGGTGGAAAAAATAATCGGAGGAGCAATGAATCGGAATCGCCGGGATGTTTTGAAGGGTGGAAGTCTTGCGTTGCTGGGCGGGGGCTTGTTTCGCCGCATGGACAAGATTGACGGAATGCAGACCCAAAAAGCGGGCGGATCGCTGGCCGAAATCGTCAAGAGCCGCGGCACCGGCGCGAGCGAAAAACTGCTGCTGGGCTCGACGGCCGGCGAGGAAGGTCCGCCTGAACCGGCGAAGGTTGACCGGCTGCCACTGGAGTGGAACAAGCAGACGGTGGCGCGCTTCAAGGAGCAGTTGGCGCAAAAAGACATTCACGCGTTTGTCGCGCGCGATCAATTCAACATTATTTATTTGACGGGCTACTGGCACACGCATACCGAGCGGCCGCAGGTGGTCTTCATGAATAAAGACGATGCGGACCCGTGGTTTCTCTATCCGGCGCTGGACCGCGACTTGGTAAAGGGCTGGTGGTTCGGCGGCGGCTGGGAATATTTCGATACGAAGCACGCCGAGGGAGGATTTCCTGAACAAGGGAAAGTCGTGCAAGGAAAGACCGTGGATTTGTTCCAGATGCTGCTCGAAGGCATCAAGGCGAAGGGCGTGCAAGGAAATAAAATCGGGATTGACGGAAAGCTGTACGCGGATGAGCTCGCGACGGCGAAGAAAATTCTGCCGAAAATAACATTTGTGGACGTTAGCGATGCTCTTCTCGAGATGCGCGAAGTGAAAACACCCGAAGAGCTTGCGCTGACGCGGCGTGCGTATACGTATTTTGACCGTGCGCACGCTTATGCGCGGGACTACATCCTTACCTACGGAACGGATGTGACGGATTACGAGGTGGGCGTTGCGAGCACATTTTGGATCAACAACCAGCTGTATTCGGATTTGGACCTGGCGAATGGCGCTCCGCATCATGGCGTGCAGTCGAGCGTAGGAATCGACTGCCGCGTGGGGCGTCTGTGTGCTTTTCCGCACCCGAACCAGCCGCAGTTCAACCGCATCCAGCGCAACATGCCACTGCAAGTGGAGGGCGGAGCGTACGTTGGCGGGCACGGCGGAGAAAACTACCGGATGTTTATTCTGGCGGATAATGCAGGTGAGTTCGATGCGCACATGCGGAAGCTTTGGGAAGTGAGCCAGCACACCTGCGACATGCAAGTGGAATTGCAGAAGGAAAGCGCGACGTGCTCGAGTGTGGCGTACGAGATTCACAAATATCAAGTGGCGCAGGGAATGCAGGATTTCATTTACCATCGGCCAGCGCATGGAGAAGGCTCGGAAGGCCACCAGCCGCCTTATCTTTCGCTTGGCGACTACACCGTTCTGAAAAAGAACATGTGCTTCTCCGAAGAGCCGGGACTCTACGACCCGAAGGCCGGGGTCGGGTTTAACTGGAGCGATCACGTGGTGACTGGAGTGAAGTCCGGGTACCGGATGAGCAGGGTGCCGTACTCGAAAGAGTGGAGCTGGATCAAAATCTGAAGTAATGAGGTAACGGGAGAAAAAAGTAAACTTCGTGCGAAGGGGAATGAGGTCATGACCTAGTTCCCCTTTGCAGGAGTCCGCGAAATATTTTCCTGCATTGGCGCTGAAATCTCGTTTGGTCTCCGTGCCGGTTTCTCTGAGAGCGCGCCTTGCGCGTCGAGCCCGCGAACGTTGTAGGTCCGCAAAAGATCCTTTCCGTTCCTGACATCAACCAACAAAATCAAAGCGGACAAGCCCAGGGCACGACGTGCCGTGCCCTTACAAGGGAGAGGCGACGAATGAGGGTGGGCGCTGGGACGGGGAGAAGAGATAGACTCGATGGGCGGCGAGAGCGATGCGCTGAGGGGGAACGTGGCTGAGCCAAAGGCAGAGTACTCGAACAGGTTGGATAAATACCTGAAGAGGATTGCAGAGAGGGACCGCGTGCACTTGCGCGTGGGATACGCAAAGCTGCTGGTGATTGCGGCGGGATTGGCGCTGTCGTGGAGCGTTCTGGCGAAACATTTTGTGCCGGTTTATTGGTTGATAGCGCCAGTGGCGGCCTACTTGTTGCTGACGATTTTGCATGGGCGCGTTTTGCGGTCTAAAGAGCGGGCGAACACAGCGGCAGAGTTTTATCGCAAGGGGATTGCGTGGATGGAGGATCGGTGGGCAGGAACGGGGCAAACGGGGGAGCGCTTTCGCAATGCGCACCATGTGTATGCGGAGGATTTAGATCTTTTTGGACGAGGGTGCCTATTTGAATTGCTCTCGACGGCGCGACTGCCAATGGGCGAGAAGCAGCTGGCGAATTGGCTGAGCGCGGGATCGGAGATTGAGGCGATTCTGGAGCGGCAGAAATTGATTGAGGAGCTGCGGGAGAAACTGGATTTGCGCGAGGATTTGGCGGTGACTGGGGAGGATTTGCGGGCGAGGTTGAATCCGGAAACGCTAGTCACGTGGGCGGAGGGAGAATCGATTTTGCCGAAGAACGCAATCTGGCGCGGAGTGGCGGCGCTGCTGGCGATTCTGGCAGGGGCGGGGATCGTCTATTGGTTTGAGACGGGGACACTTTGGCCGCTTTTGAGCGTGATGGGAGTGGAGGCGGTCGTTCTGGTGTGGTTGAGGCGGCGAGCGCACGAGGTGATGGAGGGAGTCGACTGCAACGCGGAGGGCGTGTTGCTGTTTGCGGAGGTTTTGGAACGGTTGAAGCGGGAGCCATTTGCGGCGCCGCGTTTGCAGGCGATAGCCGCCGAACTGAAACAGGAAAATGAACCGGCTTCGACGGCGATTCGGAGATTCGCGCGGATTGTGAATTGGATCGATGCGAGCGACAGCGCGATCGGGAAAATGTCGGAGCTGCCGTTTCTCTATAGCGTGCAGGTGGCATTGGCGGCGGAGGCTTGGAGGCGACGCTGGGGCGCGAAAATGAGGCGGTGGGCGGAGCTGACGGGAGAGATGGAGGCGCTGCTTTCTTTGGCGGCGTATTCGTACGAGCATCCCGCTGATCCGTTTCCGGAATTCGTGGACGCGAAAGAAGGAGTCGGATTTTTTGACGGCGAGGAATTGGGACATCCGCTGATTGCAGCGGAGAAGTGCGTGAGGAATAGCGTGCGGCTCGATGCGCAGACGCGAGTTTTGCTGGTTAGCGGATCGAATATGTCGGGGAAGAGCACGTTTTTGCGGGTGGTGGGAATTAATACCGTCCTGGCGATGGCTGGTGCGCCCATTCGCGGAAAGCGGTTGCGGTTGACGCCGCTTCGGATTGGAACGCGAATTCGAAGTACCGACTCGCTGCAAGAAGGGCGGTCGAGCTTTTTTACGGAGATTCTGCATATCCGAAAAGTGTTCGACGCAGCCAATGGGCCAGTGCCGATGTTTTTTTTGTTTGACGAATTGCTGGAAGGAACAAATTCGAAAGACCGCCGAATCGGGGCGGAAGGGTTGATTCAGGGATTGCTGAAGCGGCACGCGATTGGGATTGTGACGACACATGACTTGGCTTTGACGGAGATTGCGGCGGCTGTGGGGAATGTTTTGCGGAATATGCATTTTGAAGATCAAGTGGCGGACGGGAAGATGAAGTTTGATTACCGGTTACGCGAGGGCGTGGTGGAGAAAAGCAATGCGCTGGAATTGATGCGGCTGATTGGTTTGGAGACGTAGAAAAAACGCACGCACACTTTCCAGCTGTGTGCAGAAAACCAAAAGCAGATCCCTCGCTACGCTTGGGATGACACACTTTTACCCTGATCGAAAATTTTGTTAGGCGGCGGCAATGCGACGAATTAAGTCGTCTTGCTCTGATTTGCTTTCGGCGCCGATAGTGAAGGCATCGAGAAGATTCAGGCCGAGCGCGAAATTCAGGGCTTCGTCCTGGCGGTCGCGTAAAGCACCCTGTCCGAGAATTTTCATGCCGATGATTCCCTTCCCCTTGGCACGCATTTCCTTGATTACACTTACAACCGTATCCGGATCGGCATCCATCATGGCGCCGACAGGATTGATGCGGACCAAGTGAACTTCGACCCAGGAAGAATTAGTGGCGGCTCGCAGAGCTTCGATGGAATGGCACGAACAGCCGTGAGCGCGAATGATCCCTTTTTCTTTGGCTTCGGAGAAAACGTCCATCACGCCTTTGTAGCGATCGGTCCAGTCCGGCTCCGTGAGGCAGTGCATTAGGCAGATGTCGAGGTGATCGGTGCCGAGTTCGCGGCGAAAGCGGTCGAGATCGGCGCGGGCGGAGGCGGCATCGCGGGCCCAGGTTTTGGTGAGGACCGTGACCCTGTCGCGCTGGACGTGCTTGAGGGCCTCAGCAACGTGGGGATGGCTGCCGTAGCTATCCGCCGAATCAAAAAAGCGCAGGCCGTGGTCATAACCGTTGAGGAGAAGATCGGAGAGGCCTTGAACGCCGAGAGCGGTCTGATGAGAATGATGGCCGGAGCCGACGGTGCCGGTCCCCATGGCAAGTCGACTGGTTTGGATGCCGGTCTTGCCAATGGTAATGGTGTCCGACGCGCTAAATTTGCGCGGGAGTGGCTTGAGCGTTAAAGCGTGCGCGCGCTGGGTAAACGCGGCGGAATGGAGCCAAGCTGCTCCTGCGGTGCATGCGGAACGAATGAGAAATTCGCGGCGTTTCATAGGGCCCCCTCAGAAACGTCCTTACCGAGGATGCTACACCCAGTATGGACGGATGGGTGCGGAGGCGGTTATCAAAAATGGGAGCGAAGCTTCTTAAAAGGTGAGTCGTCTAGTTAAGGGGAGAGTCGGAGGACTTGATTTCGCCAGGCGATGGCAGGCGTGTTTCCAAGGAAAGATTCGAGCGAATGAGCGATTCGACCTGGTTCCATACAGCTGGATCGCATTCGATTTGGATATGAGGCTTCATGAAAACGCGGTCCCACCAGGGATATTGGCCACAACTGAGAGGCTTCGTTTTGTAGTCCGAACGGAAATTGCCGAGGATGCGAGTGCGCTCAGGATTGGCGGCGCGAATCCTAGTCTGGCCATGGAGCACGCCATCGAGCTGGTAAAAATTGACGGCCTGCGCGACATTGGCCGGAATTACGGCGTCATTTTCGCCCCTCTTGGAGACGCTATCGACTTGGATCGTCAGAATTACGGGAATGCCATCTTTTTCGAGCTGGCGGGCAAGCTCGACCGTTTCTGAAGCACCCCAGCTGTGGCCAAAAATAATGATGCGAGCGTTTTGCTTTTCTTTGAGCGAAAGCTCTCCATCGCCGTTGGAATCCAAGAGGTGAAGCACCGCTTGATGGGCATCGTTACCGCGGTGGTTCTCAAACGTTTGAACGAAAACGCTGGAAGAATATTCTTCGCGCAAGCGCTCGACGAGCTGGACTTCCGTGTGGACGCGATCGTCGTGGCGAACATAGCCGCCGAGAAAACCGATAACAATAATGGAGGAAGCTGTCGAAACACCTGCGGGAGTAGCCGGGGGCTTCGAGCTAGCCTCACCAGAGACGAGGGCCAAAGAAAAGACCAGGAACAAGACCCGGAAAGAAGAAGGCATTTGCCGCACCGCGACAGGGAAACTACATCGTAGAGATGACAGAAACAAGACTAAAGTTACGCAAAAATGGAAGAGAAAGAATGGTACGGAGAAGTGAAAAGAAGTAGGAAGAATGCCTTAGTACTCACAGGACCATCTAACTTCTTGGCTTATTGAATCTGACTGAAGGACACCACTGTGGCGCGCGCGCCACTGGAAGGCGTACCGTTGTTGACCGACGTGGAAGTTGTGCTGTTCGTTCGAGCTGCCTCCAACAGTGCCCAATCGTTTTTGAATTCCGGCATGATCTCGCGGCTATGCTTGGGACTCTTCAGGTAGTGGTCGGCGCGAGCGAGAGTCAGCGCATAAGCCCATTGGGAATCGCTTCCGGATGCAAAGATGTTGCTTGCGCTTAGTCCCAGCCTCGATGGCTTGCCTCCTTGCGAGAGATCCAACCAAAGGGTCCCATTGGTATCGACCGAAAGCGTGCCAGCGCGATCCAGATACTTATACAGACGGCCGAGAAACTCATAGTTCGGAATCACTTCGCGGCTAATGGCGTCGTTTGTGAGTGATCCAAATGCTTCCCGATATTGTTTCCATTCCTGGGTGCTACCCACGAGTTGCACGCTCTCCTGGTTAACAATCGCTTCAAGTTCCTCTTCGCGCGGGATGTCCTTCTCTGCCTTTGCTTCTCGAATTTCTTGCTTAATGTCCGCCGTTTCGGCGTTGGGGTGTTGCTCCAATTCATGCTCGGGATTAAAACGTCCAGTGAGCAAATAAGAAGCAGCCATGAAGGGCAATTCGTGGTCAGCAAAGAGAATCATGGGCACTAACAGTTTTTTGGAGTGGTAAAGCTGCTCGGTTCCATTGCGGCATTCTGTGCTGCGCTTGATCGTTCCGGGCAACTGCGCGAAATGCAGCACGCGCAGATGCGCTTGGGGATGGCGTTCTGCAAAATGGGTAAAGGAACGGGCGATGGCTTTCGGAGTGATCAAGCCGAAATCGTTCAGATAGTCAGCTCTGGCCGCGTGAGGGTAATAGGTATTGATGACACGGCGCGAGAACGTGGCGCAATTTTGCGTGATGCCGTTAAAGTGGTTTTGGTTGGGGAGAGCATTGAATTCCGCGATGAGTGCACGGTCCTGCTCGACAGACGTCTCCACAACGAAAATATAGATACTACGCTCAAGGGTGGCACCGACCATCTCGCGCCACTCGGCTTTGCCACTCGTGCGGCAAGTGGGGCTGTCGCAATAACCAGCTAGAAATTTTGTGCGGTATCTTTCCTCAAGGGCGCGCTTGATTTTTTGCGAGCTGAAAAGAGGACGGTTCTGCGGATCCTCGACACCGTATAAATAGATAGAGAGTGGCACTATGTTCCACTCGAAGGGCTGATCCTCGCCCAGTGTGGTGTAGTTGCTCATGACCGAGCCTTGCTCGTCTAGGCGGCACAGGCGAAGCTTTACGGGCGTTTCCGCGCATATCCGCGAGAAATACACGGCGCTGTGGCCGGATCCAGAGATTCTGGCGAAACTTGTATCTAAGGACTCGTTGAGAAGCACGCCGACATCTGCATAGGCGGGATAAGAGCCCAGACCGACAAATAGAAGTACTAGAACCGAGCCCAGCGCAAGTCGGACGGAACTTCGCGCCCGGCCAGCCATAGCTCTGACCGAGGCAATTGACGAGCAGCTTGTGGTCAGCTTGGGCACCGCGATCAGGCTCCTTTCTGCCGAAGGTGTAGGCTACAAGTTTAGCCTACCCGGGAGTATCGGTGGATTGGTGTAGAGGCCGGGCTAATAGTGCTTTGGGCAAATAAGAGACCGCACTAAAGGACAGGTACTACGTCTCTAAACTATTGAAACAGAACGACCTACCGTCACTTAAGACGCCTGGCTTCCTTGCAGGGTTGCTTCGTGCCACGCTGAGCTGAGCTTGCCCCCTCGGCACGATCCACTGAATAGCCCAAATGAAAAGGCCCGTTAGTGCCCTTGGATCAAACCCAAATTGGGAGGGAATGTTTTGGCCGACCATGCCCCGCCGGAGAACACCGGGCGAAAATGAGCGAGTGATAGATGGCGGTAAAAGGGTAGTGTTCACAAACCAAGGCCCCGAGAATCCGTACGCCACTTTGCGATACACGACATTTGGAGTTTACACAATCGTCGGCAATCCGATTTTGCCGCGGCGCGCAAAAAGGCGTGCTTTGCTGGAGATAGGTCGTCTGTTAGAATGAAATGCTCAGTATTGCAACTTCTAGAGCAAATTTCTGGCTGCTACAGACAGCCTAAGTGGGAAAAACAATGGCACTGAAGTGTGAACTTTGCAGCAAAGGGCCGCATTTTGGCAACGTGATCAGTCACGCGAACAATACAAGGCGTAGACGGTGGAATCCGAATTTGAAGCGTGTCCACGCGTTGGTGGATGGCGCCAGAAAGCATATTCGAGTTTGCACGGCCTGCATTCGCGCGGGCCGCGTCAAGAAAGCGGCCTGAGCACCACACCTTGAATCCTTCCCAAGCCAAGATCAGCCTGGCTGTGCGCACGCATGGTCCCATGAGAGGTCTGGCACGCGCGGCGATGCTCTTCCCCGTGGCGGCTATGGCTCTTGCCATGGGCACAAGTTGCAAACAGAAGACGCAACCATCGCCAGATGTGTGGGCGGTCGTGAATGGCCAAGAAATCAAACGCGATGACGTCGACAAATACTATCGAACGCGTGTGAATCCCGATGGGCAGGAGCCTTCGCAAGAAGAAGCTCTGTCGCTGAAATTAAACGTTCTGGAAGAGCTTATCAACAATGAGATCCTGCTCGAGCGCGCAAAAAAACTGAACCTGGAAGCAAGCGACGGTGAAGTGGAAGACAAATTCACCGAGATGAAAAGCCCTTACACGGAAGACGAATTCCAGAGACAGTTGAAGGATCGCGGCGTCTCGGTAGACGATTTGAAGCGCGACTTGCGAAGGCAGCTCTCCATCACGAAACTTCTAAACCGCGAAGTGGTTGCAAAAATATCGATCACCGATCAGGACGTCACCGACACCTATAACGCGAATAAAGCTCAATTCAACGTCGTGGAACCGCGTTACCGGATATCAGAGATCGTTGTGACGCCGCGCAAGGAACCGCAGATTCGCAACCTCAAAAATGACGACGCCACAAATGAGGTAGAAGCCGAGCGCAAAGTAAAAATGCTCGAGGACAAGCTGAACAGCGGCGCGGACTTCGCCCAAATGGCGATGGACTATTCTGAGGACATGAACTCATCGGCCATGGGCGGCGACCTCGGTTATGTGCCGGAATCGGCGCTGAACCAGTCTGATCCAACTCTGAAGAGGTTAGTGATGGGAATGAAGCCGGGGCAAGTGAGCCCGCCGCTTCCGATTCAGTCCAAGGAGGGTCCGCGCATCGTTATCTTGAAGCTCATCTCGCGCGAGTCGCCTGGGCAACGCAATATTTCTGACCCGCAAGTGCAACAGACGATTCGCGACACGCTGCGCAGTCACAAAGAGCAGTTGCTGC
>Ga0210391_10000994_pt1 | contig 27018 bp, 16 predicted proteins | sample IncBWC12OmetaG_FD_160573 | JGI IMG/M metagenome (GOLD analysis project Ga0210391, IMG submission 160573) | Forest soil microbial communities from Barre Woods Harvard Forest LTER site, Petersham, Massachusetts, United States - Inc-BW-C-12-O ... | reverse complement strand
GGATGCCGAAGCGCGCACGCCGTTCGACTTGGTGCACGGGCCGGTGATTCGATTCAAGCTAGTTCGGCTCGGAGATGATCGCCACGCGCTCCTATTCACTGCGCACCACATCGTTTTTGACGGTTGGTCCACGAACGTCATCCTGGACGAACTAAGCAGATTGTATTCGGAAAAGGTGGGAGGAAAATCCGCTAGCTTGCCGAAACCGCTGTCGTTCGGCTCGTATGCCCATACGCGAGTTGACCAGGAAAAACGGCCCGAGATGCGCGAGGTGGAGAAGTACTGGGTAGCGCAGTTCTCCGAATTGCCACCCGACATCGATCTGCCCACGGATCGTCCGCGGCCTGCAATGAGGTTATATGAAGGCGCAACTTACCGGCGGAAGATTAATGCCGGCTTGTACCAAGACATCAAGCGCGCTGGTGCAAAGCGAGGGTGCACACTGTTTGTGACTTTGCTGGCGGGATTCGAGGCGCTCCTCTCACGTCTAACTAGTCAAAATGATATTGTCGTCGGGGTTCCGACGGCTGGCCAGTCTCTGCTGGAGGGCCAGACACTTGTAGGACACTGCGTTAACTTCCTGCCAGTCCGTGCGCGGCTATCGGAGGGGATGAAGTTCTCAGAGTTGCTGGCGAGCCAGAAGCGTGCAGTGCTGGATGCATACGATCATCAAAATTACACCTACGGCACACTGGTTAGAAAGCTGTCGTTGCAGCGCGACCCGAGTCGGCTGCCACTTATGGAAGTGCAGTTCAACTTGGAGCGAATCGGAAACGGGGTGGAGTTCTCCGGTCTGCGGGCAGAAGTTGATGCCAACGGCAAAGCATATGTCAATTTCGATCTCTTTTTGAACATCGTGGAATCCGATGAAGGTCTGCTCCTTGACTGCGACTACAACACAGGGTTGTATGACGCGACCACCGTTGATCGATGGTTGCGGCACTACGAGACCCTGCTCGGTGGTTTTGTTGCCGACCCAGATCTTCCGATCCACTCTCTTCCCTTACTGACACCAGAGGAACGCCAAAGAATCTTGGTGGATTGGAATGCAACTGAAGCCGAATATCCGCGCGATAAGTGTGTGCACGAGCTGATCGAGCAGCAGGCAGAACGCACGCCCAATGCGGTCGCGGTTGTATTCGGCGACAAACGGCTCAACTACCGCGAACTCAACGAACGCGCCAACCAGGTAGCTCATCATCTGGCGAAGATGGGCGTGGGAAAAACGAGCGCCAACCGAGATACTGTGATCGGCATCTGCATGGACCGATCCCTCGAATTGATGGTCGCTCTGATCGGCATATGGAAGGCCGGCGCGGCCTACCTCCCATTGGACCCGTTTTACCCCAAAGAGCGCATCGACTTCATCCTCAAGGAAGCCGGTGTACCGGTTTTGCTGACGCAATCGCATCTGGCGCTGACACTCTCAGACGTTGCGGCAAGAATTGTTTGCCTGGATACTGACTGGCAATTAATCGCACGAGAAAGTACCAGCAAGCTCCCACGTACAAACAACCCAGAAAATCTGGCGTATCTGATATATACCTCGGGTTCAACCGGCAAACCAAAGGGAGTCGAGGTATCCCACCGCGCGGTCGTGAATCTGTTGTGGTCCATGCAGCGGAACCCTGGTATTGAGGCCAGCGATAAGCTGCTGGCGGTCACGACGCTTTCATTCGATATTGCCGCTCTGGAACTCTTCCTCCCACTTTGTGTCGGCGCCCAGGTAGTTATCGCGAGTCGTGAGACGGCTTCAGACCCAGTTCACCTAATGGTGCTGTTAAAAAGTAGCCGTGCCACGATGATGCAGGCGACTCCCGCGACCTGGCGGATGTTGCTGGACGCAGGGTGGGATGGTAAACCACTTAGGGCTGTGCTCTGTGGGGGTGAGGCATTGCCGATGGACCTGGCTGGCCGACTCTCGGACTGTGCCGGTTCGCTTTGGAATCTTTATGGCCCAACCGAGACAACGATCTGGTCGGCGGCGGGGCGGGTTGGAAAAGAAGATACAAAGGTCAGCATCGGTCCACCCATTGCGAACACCGAGTTCTACATCGTCGATACACACGGGGAATTGAGCCCTATCGGAGTTCCGGGGGAATTGTGCATCGCTGGAGCTGGCGTGGCGCGTGGCTATCATCAACGCCCGGAATTAACGGAACAGAAGTTCGTATCGAATCCCTTCCGTCCGAGTAGTCGTATGTACAGGACCGGCGATCTCACGAAATATTTGTCCGATGGCCGTATCGAATTCTTAGGCAGGATTGACAATCAAGTCAAACTACGCGGATTCCGTATTGAACTTGGTGAGATTGAAGCGGCTCTGAGCCACGCCAAAGACGTTCGAGAGGCTGCTGTAATCGTACGGGAGGATAACCCCGGCGACCGTAGACTAGTGGCCTATTACGTTCCAGAAACATCCAACAGCAATTTGCCAAGCGGCGAACTTAAGGCGTACTTGCAAAAGAGCCTCCCGGAGTACATGGTCCCATCGGCGTTCGTTTCCGTAGAACGCATGCCACGAACTCCCAGCGGAAAACTTGACCGGCGAGCTCTGCCTTTCCCGGAGCTGGAGACAGCTGGATCGGAGTCTGAGATTGTGCGACCAAGGACTCCGGAAGAAAACAAGATGGCTGAGATCTGGGCCGAAGTCCTTAAGCTCAAACAGGTCGGTATCACTGACAACCTGTTCGAACTTGGCGCCGACTCCTTGCACGTTTTTCAAATCGTGGCCCGGGCTAACAAGGCCGGGATCAAAGTCACGGCCAAGCTCATCCTGCAACACAAGAATATTCAAGCCATCGTGAAAGAGCTGGGTAATAGCAATGGTAGTGGTTCGGTGGCAGCTCCTTCCTCGATTACGGCCGTTTCGCGCGATAAATATCGTGTGAGAAATACGGTTTCATGAACCCTCAATCGGGCACATCCCTAGGAATCGATTCCGAAACCGGCGAGGTTGCCGTGAATGTCTCCGGCACCGAGACGTTCCTGTTGCCGCCCTCTGCCCAACAGGAGAGGTACGCCCATTTCGAGAAGGAATACCCCGAGAGCCGCGTTTGGAATGTGGCAGCACGATGGTCACTGCGTGGTCCGCTGAACGTGGAGGCGCTCAAGAGGGCAATTAATGCTGTCTGCGCGCGACACGAGGCACTGCGAACCTGTCTCGAATCAGTATCGGGTGAGTGTATGCAGAAGGTGGCTGCTCAACTCATTCTGTCAATTCCCGTCCAGGATTTGCGTGATACCGGCAAAGACGGACGCGACTCTCTGATCGATGAGCTCGCGACCAAGGAAGCGAAGGAGCCTTTCACTCTTAGGCAGGGTCCGCTCTTCCGAGCTCGGCTATTACGCGTGGAGGAAGACCATCACGTGCTGATGGTTACTCTGCATCATGCCATTGCAGATGGCTATTCTCTTGGTGTTCTCAGTCGTGAGATGGGCATCTATTACGAGGCGTTCCTGACTAACACGGAGCCTAAGTTGGCGGAGCTGCCAGTTCAGTTTGCCGATTTCGTGATCTGGCAGAGGGAGTCGCTTGAAAAAGGAGCATTTGATCCCCAGATTTCATACTGGAAAAAACAGCTACGCGGCATGGTTCCACTCAAGCTCTCTGGCGACCTGGCGGGACTGTCACAACAGACATGGAATGGCGCGATAGTTTCTGAGCTTTTACCGCGAGAGCTCAGCGACAGCTTGGCTCGAATGAGCCAGAGTTACGGCACCACCATGTTCAGTACATCCTTGGCGGCCTTGTATGTTTTATTGAGCGCCAATTCGGGCAGAAGAGACCTTGCCGTCGGGACGCAATTCGCTGGCCGGCATCGCGCGGAAATCGAGAACGCGATCGGAGTATTCAATAATGCGTTAGTACTCCGGACGAGAATCGACCCAGACGCAAAGTTCAGGACGCTCGCCCATCAAGTAGCTGAGACTGTAATTCAGGCTACCGCCAACCAGGATGTACCATACGAGAACGTATTGTGGTCGATAGTTGAAAACGCCCAGCTCGGCAAGGATCGTCTGTTCTATGTGAACTTTATTTACCAGCGCTCGTTTATCGAAAACATCAAGTTCGCTGATATTCAGCTCATCGACCTGCCGTCCCGTTCACCGGGAGCGCCCTATGATCTGAACTTCTTCATGGTGGAACGTCCAGAGGGATGGCGGTTGTCGCTGGAGTACAACACAGATATTTATTCTTCGGAGATGGCTTCGCGTCTCTTGCGCCAGCTGCGCAGTCTGATGGAAGACGCAGTTGCCGATCCAGATCTGCTCGTCTGCGATTTCCCGCTACTTGCAGCTTCACTTGAAAGTCAATCCCTTGAATGTCAATCGGAGGATGCAGATTGTCTGATCTTTCCGGCATCGATGGGTCAGCAGCGCTACTGGCTGTTAGACAAGTTAGGACAAAAGACCTTCAAGATGCCGATCCGGTGGCGTCTTCGTGGCCACATTAAGCCCGACTTGCTCGCCCAGGCGTTCAACAAAGCAATTAGTCGCAATGAAATCCTGCGCACTACGCTGATCGAAGTTGACGCCCGGCCGATGCAGCGGGTTGCGGCACAGCTAAAGATTCAGGTTCCCGTCTTCGATCTCACAAAGTTCGAAGAAAGGGAGCGCATGGAACGATTGGAACGGATCGCGGACAGTGTGGGAGGAGACCATTTCGATCTGTCAGAGCTTCCTCTAATCCACGCTGCTCTGGTACATCTTGAGGAACAGGATTACACGCTTTGTGTCACGGTACATCCTGGTATTTGCGATGGGTTGGCGGTCGGACTCCTGGCACAGGAAATCTTTCAGACCTATGATGCCCTAGTGCGAGGATTGTCAAACCCGCAGCCCGAACCCGAACTACAATACGGCGATTATTCCATCTGGCAGAGAGATCTGGCGCAGTCGGACAATGTTCGACAGCAAGGCACTTACTGGATTTCGCAATTGAAGGACGCAAAGCCTTTTGAAATCATGCCGGACATGCCTCGTCCGGCGCTGCAGACGACTCATGGCGCTTTTGCTTCGCTACAGATTTCTAGAGACTTGACGGACGTTATTCAGGAGGTCAGCCGCGCCAACGGGGTCACATTCTTCACCACAGTCTTTGCGGCGTTCCTGGTCTTGTTGTACCGGTACACGGAACAGGAAGACATCAGCGTCGGCACCGAGGTATCGGGCCGAACTCTGTCCGAGCATGAGAACCTGATTGGTCTCTTCCTGAACACGCTCGTCCTGCGTAACGATTTATCCGGCAGCCCTACATTCCCCGAATTGCTACAGCGTGTACAGAATGTTGTGATGCAGGCAATTGCAAACCAGGACGTGCCTTTCCAAAGAGTGGTGGAGATCGTGAATCCACCACGCGACTCCAGCCGTAAGCCACTTTTCCAGGTCAACTTCATGCTGCAACGCTCGACGGTTTCGAATCACGATTACGAGACTTTTTCTCTCATCGACATTCCGTCGAAACCGCTGGGGGCTCTGTTCGACTTGAACTGGCTTATGGTGGAACGAGCGAACGGTTGGCGCGCCGCCATTCAATACAATACCGATCTCTTTGAGAATGAGACTGTCTCGCGCATGTTGGCTCAGTTCCGGACTCTTCTGGAAGAAATCGCAACTAATCCAAAACGCCGGCTTTCTGAGTTCGCGGTTCTGACTGACACGGAAAGAAAGCTGCTAAGCGCATGGAACGAGACCACCAAATCGTTCGAAGGCTACAAGACAATCCACGAGTTATTCGATGCCCAGGCAGCACGCACTCCCGAAGCAGTCGCGGCTGTGTCTGGAAGTGATCGATGGACCTATGCTCAGTTAGACGCTCGTTCGAATCAACTCGCACACTATCTGGTGCGACTTGGTGTAACGCCGGGAATGAAGGTCGGACTGTGCCTGGACCGATCGCTGGAGATGTTGGCTGGACTGCTTGGCATTCTGAAAGCTGGAGCAGCTTACGTTCCTTTAGACCCAGCATTTCCGCCCGTCCGATTGTTTCACATTCTGAATGACTCTCAACCCAACGTTTTGCTTACCCAAGAAAGATTGAGACCTCTATTTTCGGACACCAAGACGCAGGTCCGCGCCCTCGATTCGGATTGGGCGAAGATTTTGCATGAGTCCACCGATGCGCCCAAAATTGAGGTTACGGACGATCAAATTGCCTACGTAATCTATACATCAGGGTCCACCGGAAAGCCAAAAGGCGTGCAGGTACCACACCGCGCAGTCGTGAACCTGCTGTCCGCGATGAAGCAGCAGTTCGTTATCGGAGCAGACGATGTGCTGGTCGCGGTTACAACCCTGGCGTTTGACATTTCAGTTCTTGAGTTGTTCTTGCCCTTGTTTGCTGGCGCTCAAGTAGTGATTGCTAGTCGCCAAGAAGTGGTGGACGGAGTCCAACTTCTCAGCTTGATCCAACGCTCAAAAGCAACAATCGTGCAGGCCACGCCCGCAACCTGGTGGATGCTGATGGAGGCAGGCTGGAAGGGAACTCAGCCCTTGAAAATGCTGTGCGGTGGCGAGGTGCTGACGCGCAAGCTCGCCAATAAGTTACTCGCTACAGGTGGCCAACTGTGGAATATGTATGGTCCAACCGAGACCACGATTTGGTCTTCGGTTGTCAGAGTCCAGGCTGGTTTGGGGCCCGTACCCATCGGTCCGCCCTTGGCGAACACCAGATTCTACGTGATGGATCAGACCCGGCAGTTGGTACCGCTAGGCGCCCCAGGAGAACTCTACATCGGAGGTACGGGAGTTGCTGCAGGTTACTTAGGCCAGCCGGAGTTGACGAAAGAAAGATTTGTCGCGGATCCGTTCTCGCCAGATCCGCAAGCGCGACTTTATCGAACTGGAGACATCGCTCGTTGGAAAGCAAATGGAGAAGTTGAGTTCCTCGGACGTAGCGACAATCAGGTAAAAGTGCGGGGGTTCCGGGTCGAGACCGGCGAGATTGAATCGGTACTCACCGAAAATCCAAATATCCAAGAGGCGGCCGTAAGTTCCTTCGAAGACAAGACTGGATCGAGATCCCTGGTAGCTTACCTGGTCGCACAATCAAACGGAAAATTGTCTTTCGAAGATCTGCGGAGCTATTTGCAGAAGGCGCTGCCGGAGTATATGCAGCCATCCGCCTTTATTTGGCTGGCGTCTCTGCCGCGTACTTCCAACGGTAAGATCGATCGCAAGGCTCTGCCTGCGCCTGATGCAGCCAACGATGCAAGCGCGAAATATGTTGCTCCGGCCAATCAAACGGAGCAGTTGATGGCCGACATCTGGCAGCAGGTGCTAGGGGCCTCAAACCTGAGCACAAATGCAAACTTCTTTGATTTAGGTGGACATTCGCTGCTGGCCGCACAGTTGTTATCAAAAGTTGAACAGGCATTCAATCGGAGAATCCCGCTACCGGTCCTTTTCCAATCGCCGACCATCCAACAGTTATCGGCTGTTCTTGTGGGAGAGGTTTCCGTATCTGTGACGCCTGGGGTGATCCCCATCCAGCCGAAGGGAACCAAGACTCCTTTTTTCTGTGTCAATGGTTGGTCCGAGATGCGGCGTTTAGCCGTGGAACTTGGACTTGACCGGCCATTTCTTGCCGTCAATGTGCCGGACGGCAAGGATCTGACAGCGCCGTATCGTATAGAGGAAATCGCAGCTCTTCAGATCGAAATCATTCGAAAGATTCAACCGGAAGGCCCTTATTTTCTCGGTGGCTGGTGCCGGGCTGGAGTGATCGCCTACGAAATTGCACAGCAATTACGGGCTCAAGGAGAGGAAGTCGGTCTAATTGTATTGTTTGAGTCCTGGAGTCCGACGCACTTAACGAGATATTCAAAAGCAAAAGCCAGACAAGCTCGGATGTCATTAGAACTATGGAGATTGAGATTGCATGCGAGCACTCTGCTGCACATGAATTCTCGTGAAGCTCTCAGCTATGCCTGGGACAGGTGGGGCAATTTCGCATCTCGAGTGACGAAGACATTCGCGCATTTCTGGTACAACCTCAGGATGACCTCGGGAACTCCGGCCATCGACAAGCCTCGTTCGAAGGACGAGATCATGGAACTCGCGGCCAACAACTACCAGCCAAAATCGTATGAAGGCCGAGTTCTACTTTTTCGTGCCGACGAATATCGAACTTGGAAGTACTGGGATCCTACTCTGGGTTGGGGCGATTACGTGCCGCACTTGGAAGTGCTGGAGATTCCAGGGCGACATGAAAGTGCAGTATTTTTTACTGGGCCATTTGCTGTTTCGACTGCCAGGAAGATGGCAGCTTCGATTGATGAGGCTTCGAAGCAATCGAACTCTTCGGTGGCCCTCGCTTGAGTGGAAGGCATCGAAACACAGGGAGATCGTGTTATGCAAACTGAGACCGCAACGGTGAACCAGAGGTCCACCCACGTTTTCGAGTGTGATGAGGTCGAATTCCGTGATCAGTTCGACCGCCGCTCATTCGAGTTCTCACACCATTTGTCGGGGCATCCACTGTTTGAGATCCCACGACTGATTGAATTGTCCAAAAAGCTCTCGGAAACAGGCGGCGTGTATTGCGACGCCGGGGACATCGACGTAGGGCAGCGGTGGGAGGATTGTCCATCAGGAAGTTTGTCCGTGGACGAGACCATACTTCGAATCCGGGATGCCGGCGCTTGGATTATTCTCCGTAGGGCGGAAGAGGATCCGGAATATCGCGTTATTCTCGACGATTGCATGGCCGAAATACGGAGTCTGCTTGGCCGGGACTTGAGCAAGGAAATGATGGTCCAGAACGCAATCATTTTCGTTACGTCCCCTAATCGGATTTCCACTTATCACATCGATCGGGAGTGTAACTGGATTCTGCAGATACACGGCGAGAAAGACATCAGCGTCTTCAATAAGGACGATCGCGAAGTGTTACCCGAAGAAGAAATCGAGCGCTTTTGGACTGTGGATAACAATGCCGCGATATACAAGGATCACTATCAGAACAGAGCTACGGTCTACCGCTTGGTTCCGGGCAGGGCAGTGCATGTTCCGGTCAACGCGCCACACTGGGTAAAAAATGACAACAATATCTCCGTCACTCTGAGCGTCAATTTTCAATTCCCCGATGCGTTCCGTGCCGATGTTTACCGAGCTAACTACTGGCTGCGCAAAATGGGACTTCGCCCCACTCCGCCAGGAAAATCGCAGTTACGGGATAATTTGAAACGCGCCGCGTATGGCAGAGCGCGAAGTGTGCGTCGTGTACTTAAAAGAACTGCCTCCTGAAACACACTCGCCATCTACCGCAAAGAAATTCCTTTCCACCCTTTTCACCGACGACCGGAAGTCTGCCGCGAATTCGCCGACGTAGGAGATACCATGCCGATTGAAAAGAGCGTCGCTTTACAACCAAACTCGCTTGGTCTGGCGCCGCCCAGAACAAAGGACGCCCGCTTGAACCTTGATCCTGAAAGCTTTCGGCAATTGTTCGACCGCGAGCCCTTCGGATTCTCCCACAATCTCAGTGAACTGGACCTGTTCAAGTTCGATTCGCTCCGAGCTCTTGCCGAGAAATTTTCCGCTGTCCCGCGAGATTATTTCGTTGCAGGAAGTGCGGCGACTGCCAGTACCGATTTCGATTCCGTGCCGTACGGCCAGGCCACTCCGAGCCAGGCGCTGGAAAATCTCGATACCCGATCCTGCCGCGTTCTGTTGAAGCGCCCTGAGAACCACGAACCACAGTTCCGGGAATTGCTGGACCTGCTTTTCCGGCAGATCGTCGACTCGCGGGGTGGTCTTGGCAACGAGCAAGTTGTGCGTTTGGAATCGGCATTGTTGATCAGTTCCGCCGCTACAACCACTCCTATTCACTTTGATCCAGAGATCGGGTTCTTTTCGCAAATTGAAGGAGAGAAGTTCTACCACGTCTATTCGCCTGCCAGTGTTACCGAACCGGAACTGGAGAGCTTCTATATCCGCGGTGCCGTCGCCATCGGCAAGGTCGACCTCGGCAAACGCGATCCGGCACAGGAACATGTTTTTAATCTTGGCCCCGGCAAGGGCTTTCACCAGCCGCAGAATTCGCCACACTGGGTGCAGACCGGCAAATCCCGATCGATTTCTTATACCCTGGTTTTTGAAACCGACGCCACACGTGCTCTCGGCCGTACGAGAGCGTTCAACCATTACCAACGAATGTCTGGACTCCGCCCCGCGCATCCTGGAACTCATTCCATGCTCGACAGCGCCAAGGCCGGCGCTATGCTTGCGGTAATTCCCACCCGCAAACTCGTAGGGAGAATGATTAGCAAGGTACGAGTCCGCTGAAGAAGCAAGATGTTGCCTTGAGGACTCGCTCTACAGTAATTAGTTTTGCTTGTGGACTGCTCTTCTGAAATACAGTCCGCTATACGCTGGCACGGAATGCTCCGGGTATAAGGGTATGTGGCAAGAGACCTCTGCATTGTCCCATGAATCGATCAATTCATATCCGGTTGCACAGATCGAACTGATGAAAGTCGTGCGATTGAAAATATGGTAGGGACAAAATGCCGTCCCGAGCGCCTGAAGGGTAACAAACTGATCTCCGTCTCTCATAGGAGTTTTATTGATGATCAGGTGTTTAGGTTTATCGCGGAGTCCGCGTAAGATTTCGGAAAGTGGCTGTTCGATAAATTGGAGAGACCCGGCCGCAAGCAAGATGTCCACACCATCAGCGCTCTCCAAGTTAGTGGTAAATGCCAAACCGTCAGCTTTTTCTTTTGCCGCAATTTGCCGTCCTTGTTCTGCAACGTCGGGCACCTCATAGACAATCCAGGAAAGATTAGAAGGATACGTCAGATATTTTTGATAGGAATAAAAGGAAATCCCAACGTTGCCGCCAAGGTCGAAAAGTGATGAGGCCCCAGCTAAGGCCCCTTTAAGCCAAAATAAAACAGGATAATCGCAGGGATTGATGATTCGATAATTCTCAACGAACATCGTCGCTGTTTCTGGATTGTCATATCCGAGAGGTTTGGTTTTCGGCGCCATCTTCGCGGCTTCGTCAAACGTGGCATACACTCCCCGGAACTTTCGTTCAGACGCAGTCGCAAAGTGAACGTCGTAGAGTGACTTGAGTCCTTCTCGAATCAGCGGCGCACGCCTAAGCCGTTCGAGGATTTGCCGGCTCGGCTTCGAAGACAGAATGCCAGTAACGATGTTTTTCATATCTCAGGCGAAGTTTACCATTCGCAACCACTGTCCCATCCCTTATCGAGAGATCGCAGAGCTGCGAATTGCCCATTCTTAACACCTCTGCCGATCTTCCAGTCGGAGAGGAAGTTCTTCTGAATAAGGAAATTATGGAATCAATGAATCCCTATGTTTGTATAGCGCCGGACGTAAAGCTTGGAAGCGATGTGAAGTTGTCCAAATTCATCAATCTTTACGGGTGTGAAATTGGCGATGAAACTAAAATCGGTGCGTTTGTTGAAATCCAGAAAAACGCCAAGGTTGGCAAACGCTGCAAAATCTCCAGCCACACTTTTGTATGCGAAGGCGTGACGATAGAAGATAACGTCTTTGTTGGTCATAATGTCGCTTTTATTAACGACAGCTATCCGCGTTCTACGACCGAAGATGGCAGCCTGCAAACGGAGCAAGATTGGCATGTGGAGCCTACGCTCATCAAGAAAGGCGCTTCCATTGGTTCAGGGGCAACCATCCTTTCCAATATAGTCATCGGTGAAAACGCCATTGTCGGAGCCGGCAGTGTTGTTACCAAGAATGTACCGGCAGGAGCCATCGTCGCCGGCAATCCAGCTCGCTTTTTGAGGTCAGTCGATTCCAAATCAAGGAAGGAAAAATGACAACGCACAGCAAAATACCATTTCTCGACCTGGTCACCCCGCATCTCGAACTCGAACAGGAACTCACGGCGGTTTTCCGTCACGCTCTCGAAACCGCCGGTTTTATCGGTGGTGCACAAGTCGAGACCTTTGAACAGGAATTTGCTCGCTTCTGCGATGCGGACTACTGCGTGGGAGTGGGAAGCGGCACCGATGCTTTGCGCTTTGCCCTAGCTGCTGCCGGGGTTAAGGAGCAGGACATTGTGGTCACAGTCCCTCACACATTCATTGCGACGACCGAGGCGATATCGCAAGTCGGTGCGCGCCCCGAGTTTGTGGACGTTGACGAATCGACTTTCACAATGGATGTGGAGAAACTTCGCGAGTATCTAGAAGATCAGTGCGAATGGAATGCGGCAACAAAGAAACTTCTCTCAAGACGAAGCCATCGTCCAGTCACAGCCATCGTCCCGGTGCACTTGTATGGGCAAATGGCGGACATGGATCCCATCCTTGAATTGGCGGAGCGCTACAACCTCATCGTCATCGAAGATGCATGCCAGGCACATGGAGCCGAGTATTTTTCTACAAAAGAAAACTGCTGGCGCAAAGCTGGGTCACTCGGCAAGGCGGCGGCATTCAGCTTCTATCCAGGGAAAAACCTGGGAGCGTGTGGCGAAGCGGGAGCGATAACCACTGATGATAAGGAACTCGCTCGCAAGATGTCCATGTTGCGAGATCATGGACAAGCCAAGAAGTACTACCACGATGTCGAGGGATATAACGGGCGCTTGGATGCAATCCAAGCAGGCATCCTTCGCATCAAGCTTAAGCACCTCAGCAAATGGAACCAGCAGCGCCAAGAAAACGCCGAGCGCTATCACACGCTCATGCTGTCCTCGGCTCAAACTGTGGCGCTTCCTTTGCAAGCGCCCTGGGCAAAATCCGTCTACCATCTTTACGTAGTTCGTGTTCAGGACAGAGACAAACTAATAACCGCGCTCGCTAAAGAGGGAATTGGCACCGGCATACACTATCCCATCCCGCTCCATCTGCAGGTCGCTTATGCAAATTTGGGATACAAAGAAGGTGATTTTCCGGTTACAGAACTCTTAGCCAAGGAGATTCTCTCGTTGCCTATGTATCCCAACCTCACGGCGGACCAACAGCGAGCCGTCGTCCGGCAAATTGAACAGTTCTGCTCAACCCCGGACTCGGCCACAGTGCGCCAATCCATCTCACTTCCCGCGAAGCTTCAACACCGTAACGAGCAATAAGAAAGCTGTAAGTCCAAATGCCAACGCTGTCGAAAGAACATAAACCTCTCTCCCAGCCTTCCCAAGTTATACCCGGGGCTGGAGTGACGTCGTCTAATCAGAACATTAAGATGGGGAAGAAAATCTGGATAGATCTAGATAACTCTCCCCATGTGCCATTCTTCGCACCCATCGCCGAAGAACTGGGGAGACGGGGCTATCCAGTTCTGATGACTGCGCGCGATTGTTTTCAGGTGCGAGAATTAGCCGACCTGTTTGGCTTGAAGTACAAACTCATCGGCCACCATTATGGAAAGAATAAAGTCCTAAAGATAATAGGTCTATGTACGCGGGCTCTACAGATGATGCCGACGGCCGTTCGCGAAAAGCCGGCGTTGGCACTGTCCCACGGCTCGCGGTCCCAATTAATTCTTTCAAAGCTGCTGGGAATTCCAGCGGTGATGATTGGCGATTATGAATTTGCAACCTTGTTTGCACTGGTGCGGCCGGCATGGCTGATCGTTCCGGAAGTGATTCCGGATGCAGCCCTGAATTCCTCCAAGAGCCGGGTCATGAAATATCCCGGTATCAAGGAGGATGTCTATGCTCAGAATTTTATCCCGCAATCGGAAATCGTGAAGCAACTTGGTCTCGATGACGGACGGCTCGTTGTGACCATACGCCCTCCGGCTACTGAAGCTCACTATCATGTCCCCGAAAGCGACGAGTTGTTCGAGGAGGTCTTGAATTATCTAGGAGACCTTCCCGACGTTAAGATGATTCTGCTGCCTCGCAACGACCGTCAAGCTGCCGTCATACGGAAGGCGAGACCTGAGCTTTTCAGTTCGGGCAAGGTAACCGTTCCGAACCATGTGGTCGATGGTCTCAACCTAGTGTGGTATTCAGATTTGGTCATCAGCGGCGGAGGTACCATGAACCGTGAAGCGGCAGCGCTCAGAGTACCGGTTTATAGCATCTTCCGCGGAAAAATCGGTGCGGTGGATCGGTATCTCGCGGCAGATGGGCGACTCACTCTGATTGAGGACCGGAGCCAGGTGAGGACCAAATTGCTTCTAAAACGCCGCATCCGGCCGGCCAAACCGACCGGAGGCAGTGATGTTTCGTTGATGAGCTTGGTGGAACACATCATTTCGATTGTGGAGGAAACGTGCTAGAGACGGCCGCGAGTCAATCGCTCGATACTCCGGGAGTCGACACTTCAGGAAAAGTGCAGGTTCAGCCCTTGCTGGAATTTGCACTGCAAGGACTGGGGCAGATGTTCTATCCGGAGAAGAACGTTTTCTGCGACCGCCTGCTGCGTACGCCAGAGGGAATGGTGAAGGCGGGCATTTCTTATCGCTATACATTGATGACCCTGATGGGCCTTTTTAAGGCGGAGCTTGCTGGCCTTCGTTCGCCGATTGACATTCAACGCACTCTAGCAGCACTGCGCCAGGACACCAGCTGGATCAATAATGGCGGCGATCTTGGCTTGTTTATATGGACCTGCGCTGTGATCGCCCCGCAAAATTTGGAGCAAACAATAACGAACTTTGATCTGGAAAAAACCTTCAACAGTTATTCCGACACACGTGAGCGACGCACAATGGAACTGTCATGGTTTCTTACCGGACTCTCCTATGCTCAGCTTGCCAACCGGAGCGGTGGTTCGAAGTTTCGCGACTTGGCGTTTAAGCTCTACGAGCGAATCCGTGTCAACCAGGGACCCTCTGGAGGGTTTGGACATCTCCCGAGTAGTGGATCATTGTGGGGCGTCCTTCGCGGTCGTATTGGAAGCTTCGCCGACCAGGTATATCCCATTTACGCTTTTTCGAAATTTGCCGAGTCGTTTGAATTTCGCGAAGCCCTTGATCACGCAACCCGCTGCGCTGAACTCATCTGCAATGCACAGGGTCCGCTGGGGCAATGGTGGTGGCACTATGACTCGATAACCGGCAGAGTCACTGGAAAACATCCCGTATATTCGGTGCATCAAGAAGCTATGGGACCCATGGCCCTTTTTGCTCTAAGCGAAGCCACAGGGCGCGATTTCAATAGTTATATCTTCACCGGGCTTGACTGGATCGCCGGAGAAAACGAACTGGGTTTGGATATGCGTGATCCTGCGAGTCACGTGATCTGGCGCTGTTTTTACCAGAGTAAGCTGAAGACATATTCCAACGAACTTTTGAATTTTGCTGGATTACCTAGTTCGTTGACCGGATTGCAGGTCCGATATGAGTGCCGACCCTACGAATTGGGGTGGCTGTTGTACGCTTTCGCGGGAAGGCAATATTGATGAGCACGTCCACTTTCGAAATCGCGACCACTGCTGCTTCTCTAAAGAGTGATCGGGTGCGGGTGTTATACAGTTTTCCTCACAAGCTTGGCGCCGATCGAATCTGCTATACGGCCTGGGAACAGGTGAAGGGAATTGCTGCCGCTGGCGCCGACGTTCTGCTCTTTGCCGGTGTGCTATCCCGGCCAGTGCCGGATTCGGTGACCACCCATACCACCCTTGCACGAGGGAAATTACGAATCCCCTACAAGCTTCTAGGAAGAGGCCGCGCTTTGGCGCTGCACGACCATATCGTGGCCCGAAAGCTCGAAAAGCTGGCCGGACAGGTGGATGTAGTTCACGTGTGGCCATGCGCCGCTCTGGAAACCATAAAAACCGCCAGGCGGTTGGGCATACCGACCGTGCTGGAGAGACCGAACGCCCATACCAGACTCTGCTATGAAGTCGTCGCGGCCGAGTGTAAACGGATCGGGATCCAAACTCCTCATGGGGATTACCAGGCAAACGATGCGGTGCTGGCCAGAGAGGAAGCAGAATTTGAGGCCTGCGATTTTCTCCTTTGTGCCTCAGAATTCGCTGCCCGGAGCTTTATCGACCGCGGATATTCGGAGAGAAAGATTCTAAGGCACAGGTATGGCTTCGATGAGAATGAATATTTTCCAGAAACGACGTCGAGAGAGGCTGGACGGAAATTTGCGGCTCTCTTTGTCGGAGTTGATGCCGTTCGCAAGGGACTTCATCTTGCGACCGAGGCTTGGTTGAGCTCGCCCGCCAGCAAAGATGGCACTTTTTTCATCGCCGGGGAACTCACCCAAGAATACAAAGAACGGTTTGCCACGGATTTGTCGCATCCCAGCATCGTCCAACTGGGCCACCGTCACGACGTACCGCGACTCATGCAAAAGGCTGACATTCTTCTTATGCCGTCAATTGAGGAGGGTTTTGCATTAGTATGTGCCGAAGCAATCGGCGCCGGCTGTGTGCCACTCGCCTCCAACGCTTGCACGGAAATGTGCCGGCACATGGAAAACGCCCTGGTTCATAACGTGGGGAACGTGCCGATGCTCCAACAGCACATCACTGAGCTTCACGGCAACCCGGAACTCCTTGCCAAGCTTCGGGCAGGGGCGTTACAAAGTCGCAATGATTGGACTTGGGCGGAGGCGGGCCTGGTGCTAGTGAAGGCGTACGAACAAGCCCATCGGCAAACATCGGCAAACCGAACTGAATGATTCCCTTTCTGCGGATCGGACGAGGCGGAGGCACTCACTCAAGCAGACCGATTCAGCGGGCTGAGCGAGTGGAATCCCCGCTCTGGAACTGATGAGGGCTCATAACGATCCCGCCACAGGCGGGGTCTACCGCCAAAAGTACAGGTAACAATGGAGTTTCGACCAATGCCCTTCTGTGTGTTGGCTGGGAGAGCCGGGCGGGGTAGTCTTAAGAAGCTGTTAATCCCGAACTACGGGAGACTTCCCCAATGGTAAGGCTAGCGCGGATTTTACTTCTTACTGGTTGCGTGATGGTAGCCAGCAACCTGTTTGCAACGACCTATTACATCGACTACAACAGCGGCAGCGATGGGAATAATGGAACCGCGAAGACCAGTGCGTGGCAGCATGCGCCGGGGATGACGGGCTGCGTCTCGAATTGCGCTGCAGACGTTCCGAAGCCGGGGGACAGCTTTATTCTAAGAGGCGGTGTGACCTGGCCAAATGCTGCGCTCGGCTGGGATTGGATCTGGAGCGGTTCCAGCAGCACCGCTCCGCAAGGATGCACGGGGACGGGTTGTATTTACATTGGCGTAGACCAGACCTGGTACACGGGTTCGGCGTGGGCTAGGCCGATTCTGAATGCTGGCGGTACGGCAGTTGCAACTACTGCGGCAGGATCGAACGTAATGTTTCGCTGCTACTGCAATTATGTACAAGTGGATAACATCGAATTTACGGGTCTATATTGGACGGGAAACCCAAATTACGGATCAGGTGTCAATTTTGCTTTGCCCGGAGGGAGTCCGGGAATCGGCGTACACGTCGAGGTTGAACACATCTACATTCACGGGTGGTCACACAACACCTATACCAACGGAACGTCGGAACACACTTGCGCATTGTTAGGTGATACGGGCGTACCCAACAACAACGCGAACACCTGGTTTCACGACAGTGTGATTAGTGGCGCCGATACCGCTCAAAATAGCTGCACTGCGGTCTTTGGAGCTCCTCCTTACATTTCCAACAATGTTTTCGAATACGTGACGTCTTGCATGATCGTCAACGGCGCAAGTGCGATTCATGACAATATCTGCCAAAACGTCGTGCCGTCGTTTGATCCCACAGCCCACCTGAACGGGTTGGAGAATAATGCTAGCTATAACATCGCCATCTATAACAATGTCTTTCGGCACATGGGATCAGGAGCGTTGACCATCTGGAGCGCGCCGGACCAGGGATATACGTCCTACATCTTCAACAACGTGGTCTATGACACGGATGTGGGAAATATCCTTGACCTTGCTGCACCCGTCGCCAATAACGGATGTGTTCAGGGTTCAAGCTATTGCCTACATGGCGGCACCGAGATCGTTTTTAACAACAGCATTGAATGTGGCCCCGATAGCAATCCCAACGCGGTATGCGTCGCCGGAATTAACTCGGCCGTCGCTGCCGTCACCCTCCAGAATAATCACTTTGTCACCAATGCAGGGAGCTATTGGAACACAAATGGGGTTACACCCACGCTGGTGAACAATGTCCTTCAACCTAAGACTACCGCAAACGGCCAGGGCTACACCGCAGTTCAGAACTACGCATTCTCGCCGACTCAACCTTACTCGCAGGATGCAACGCCCGGGCAGGGGCTCTCAGCTACGGCTCTCTGTACGGCCTCTGGAGCGCCAGGTAGCGTTTGCACCAACGATTCCAGTTATGGGGTCTCATACAACACATCCAATCACACGGTAAGCTGGCCGGGACGCACAAGCAATACGTGGAACAGCCCGCCAGATGTTGGGGGATATTCTTTTGTCTCTGGTATGCAACCCCCGACAAACCTGACCGCGGTTGTGCATTAACCGGGGCCCGCTGCACCCTCGATCTCGTTCGTAATCTCGCGAGAAGGAGTTCTTCCTGAATCCTTCTCGCATATTTGTCCACCTCCGCGCCTCATCCATTCGCGATCTAGATCTGAATCAAATGCAAGCCACGCAAGAAAAACATTCAAGCCACAAGCTGGCGAGCACCATTGGCAGAAATACCCTCTTCGGTATTGCTGCCAACTTCGTGCAGATGGCCACCCGGTTGGTGACCGTCCCAATTGTCATTCATCATCTCGGCCTGGGTGGGTATGGCATTTGGAACATCATCATGATGACGGCGACATACATGCGATTTGGGAGCGTCGGCATTAAAACCGCCTTTCAGAAGTATGTGGCCGAGGCGACTGGGAACGGCAAATACGATCGAGTTAACCGTCTATTGAGCACTGGGTGCGCCGTCCTTTTTGTAGTTTCAATGGCGGGCTTAATTCCCGCAGCCTTTTTCTCCACTCGCATCGCGGTTGCTGTGGGAGTTCCACAGGAGTTCCTGCGATCGTCGGCAGGCGCCATTTCACTTCTAGCGGTCATTATGATGATGGCGAACTTGGGAGCTGCGTTCGAAGCGATTATCACTGGCGGGCATCGCATCGACCTGGTGCGAAAGTTCAGCACAGTCTTAACCATCGCAGAAGCCGTCGCCATCGTCGTGGTTCTTTATCTCGGTTACGGACTCTTTGCTATGGCGGCTGTAATGGGAGCTTCTGAACTGATATACGTATCGTGCTGCTACTTCGCGTCCCACCGCGTGGTGCCGGAAATCCGCTTAGGTGTCCAGCACATTTCGAAAGATGTTTTGTATGAGTTGTTTCGGTTTGCCGGCAGTTACCAACTGGTGAACGTGCTGGAAGTCCTTTACGCGTCCATCATCCCGCTCACTGTTCTGAAGACCTTCGGAGCGGACATGGCCGGCGTCTACGCGGTTGTAAATCGGGTGGTCGGATGCGCCTCGATCATTCAAGAAGCGTTTCTTTCGCCGATACTGTCCGGCGGGAGCATGGTGTACGCCTCGGGCTCAGCAGAAAAGATGCAGGCATTAGTGACCAAGGCGTTCAAAGTCAGTTTGGGATTATCATTGTTTCCTCTTGGCTTTATCGCGGTATTTGGGCCTACTATCGCGTATGCCTGGACGGGGCAATCGAATCCGGCCTTCGGCGGAGCCTTTTGGCTGATCTGTATTCGCGCGCTATTTGCGGCATTTTCACTGCTAGCGCTTGTACTCTATCGCGTCTCGGGTAAGGCTATCCTCGATAATATTCGTCAGGTGTTGAGGATCGTGGTCTTGCTCGGCGTTGCGTCATTTTCCGCCAAGCTGGGATTCTATGGTGTATTAGGCGGCTTAGCATTCTCTGAACTAATTGGGATGGCATTTATGTTATTTGCCCTGACCCAGACTTTTCATCTGTTTCGTGCGAGTTCGCTGCTCCCCGACACCTTGCGCCTTGCGAGCGCTGCCGCGATTATTTTGGCGGCGGGAATAATCGCGTCTTACATTCCTCTGCCGGTTGATCACAGCGGCCGCCTTTCGGCGGCGCTGAGATTAGGGGAAATATCGCTGGCATGCCTTTTAATCGCCTGGCCTTCTTTGGTGCGGACCGGAGCAGTAAGCGCGGCCGAGGGTGCAGCTCTATTCGGTGCGGTCTTTCCACGCCGGTCTGCCGAAAAAGTATTGGTACAAAACGTGGGCAAGTAGAATGCGAGTAAAGTTCCCGTTTGATGAGGTGGGTCATCGGATTGCGAAGAAATCGTGCACGCTATGGAAGAAGTATACGTTTCCATTTGCCGCCTTCGGCCAACATGTCTCATTCACTCCTCCCTGCCGACTAACGCGATCATCCGCGCAGTACGTAGCTTTAGAAGACGGTATTACTCTTGCGGCGGATGTTTGGCTTAATGTACAAGCGGATCCTGCGGAGTCTTTCCAGCCGAAGATCATCTTGCGACACGGCTGTAACATCGGAATGCGGTCCACTATTTCAGCGAAGAATTACATTGAGCTTGGAGAAAATGTACTGACCGCTCCGTCGGTACTGATCATGGATCATAATCACGAATACTCAGATCCTGAGATTCCCATCAGCGCGCAAGGAGTAACCGAGGGCGGACGGATTGTGATCGGCCGAAATAGCTGGCTAGGATATGGGTGTGTCATATTCTGTAGTAAAGGACAACTAACTTTGGGCAGGAACAGCGTGGTCGGAGCAAACAGTGTGGTTACTAGAAGCTTCCCCGATTTTAGCGTGGTTGCAGGAAATCCTGCGAGACTGATCAAGACATACGATCGAACTCTAGGGCAGTGGGTTCGGGTTAATGAAGCGGCTCCCTTGCATCAGAGCCGATAAAGGTGATTCATGCACATGAAGGTTGCTGAACCGAGTTTGATGGTGGCAGACACGCCGACCGCAGTGCGGCGTTGCCTGGTTTGTGGACAAGAAGGCACTGAGAACCTATTGCAGGCACCCGATCGTTTTCATGGTGCTAGCGAACCTTATAAGCTGGTTCGCTGCTCATCCTGTTCGCTGGTCTGGCTGGATAACGCTCCGAAACCTGAAGATATGTGGCAGCACTATGGCCCAGATTATGATCGCAAGATTGCGGCTGCGGGAGAGAGTTCCCCAGAGCGCTGGCGAGATCGCAGGGAAACCTTAGGTCTCTACAAACAGGGCGGTGCCATCCTGGACCTAGGATGCAGTTCGGGATCGTTTTTGGAAACTCTGAAGGGCGGAAAGTGGGATCTTTACGGAGTAGAGATGTCTACTGATTCGGCCGACCGGGCCTTGGCGCGGTGCGGTGCCAAGGTGTTTGTGGGCGACATTCTGGATGCACCATTCAAGCCGGCAAGCTTTGACGCGATCACTTGCTTTCATGTTTTCGAGCATCTCTATCAGCCGAGAGAAGTGCTCGAAAAAGTGTCCCAGTGGCTGAAGCCGGGCGGAATTTTCTACGCATTGACGCCGAATATCGACTCAGCGGGATGTCACGTGTTCAAATCTTACTGGTATGCTCTGGAATTACCTCGGCATCTTCATCTATTTTCGCCGAAATCATTGAGCCGCTTAGCGGCTGCGGTGGGCCTCGAAGAGGTTTCCCTACTTACGCACCGGGAGGTATTCATTGAGTACAGCGTACGGTATATGGTAGACGACGTCTTGAAGAAAATCGGCATACCTCGCCCACCACTTTCGAAGAGCAAGGCAACGAGCTTCCCGCGAAAAGTGGTACGAAAGATGTACCGCCTGACGGTGCAGCCCGTGCTCACGGGCATGATTGCCCTGGTAGGCGACGGCGAGAGTATTCACGCGGTATTCAGGAAAAATGCGTAATCTGCGTTAGCGGACAGCAGTTGGTTCTATGGGATATTGTCGTCAAGGAGAATCTCCCGAACTAACAACGAGTAACTAATGGAACCGCGCGGGCCAAAATTCGGAGGAGGAGTTGAAGGGACTGTTCTGCATCCCGCGGTATTGGTGGCGATGCTGCTGGCCATCGTGCTCTTCTTTGTCCTGCCGCGCAAGTATGTGATCGTGCCGGTTTTGGTCTCGATATTCCTGATTCCGTTTGGCCAGCAGTTCTACATCGGTGGGGTTCATCTTTTTGTATGCCGCATCTTAATTCTGGTGGCATTCATCCGGGCGCGCGTTTCAAAGGTGCCGAAGCAGAAGTCAAGCTATGCTGGCGGCTGGAACTCGATCGATACCGCCTTTACGTACTACGTGGTCATCTCGGCAGCCGCCACAATGGCGCAGTATCCCGATGTTGGAGCCTTGGTCAATCAGATCGGCTATCTCTGGGATTATCTCCTTGGGTATCTTTTGATGCGAAGTCTAATTCGAGATGAAAAAGACACTTTTCTGGCCATCAAATGTTTTGCAGGGTTAATGGTGCTGCTCGCGGCTGCCATGGTGATCGAGCAGATGAAAATGGTGAATGTCTTCGGTTTGCTGGGCGGAGTAGCTCCAGTGCCAGAAGTACGGGAAGGCAAGATTCGTTCTCAGGCTGTGTTCCAGCATTCTTTGACCGCGGGAACCTTCGCTGCGACGGCTATCCCACTGTTTTTTCTGTTATGGAAAAATGCCAAGGCCAAGCTGTTCGCAATAGTCGGGGTTGTGGCAGCAACGGTGATGACGGTTACAACACAAACCAGCACATCGCTCTTGACGTACGCGGCCGGCATTGGGGCTCTATTTTTGTGGTCCGTACGGAAGAAAATGAAGATGGTTCGCACGGGTTTGGTGGTGGTTCTGGTCGGCTTGCATTTAGTGATGAAGGCGCCGGTTTGGTTCTTGATTGCGAGAATCGACTTGACCGGTTCTTCATCCAGCTATCATCGGGCCGAGCTCATCGATCAATTCGTTAACCATTTCAGCAGTTGGTGGCTCATTGGCACCAAAGACGCTGCTACCTGGGGCTGGGATATGTGGGATGCCCAGAATATGTACGTCTCCGTAGGGGAAGCCGGCGGGCTAGCAGCTTTAGTCTTCTACATCCTAGTGATCTCTCGAAGTTTTGCGAGACTGGGTGATGCAAGAAAGCGAGCGAAAACTAAGAAGCAGGAGTGGTTTCTCTGGTTTCTGGGTGCGGCAATGTTCGCAAACGTCGTAGCTTTCTTTGGCGTCAATTACTTCGATCAATCACGTGTAGCGTGGTTCGCGTTGATCTCCATGGTTTGCGCCTGCACCGTGCCGATGCTGAACCCGGAACCTTCATTCAAAGCGGCAGAGGGAACTCTCGTGCTGCAGGACGCCCCCGCGGTACATGCCGGCGATTCAATCCCCGAGTTGGACGTGGAAGGCGCCCGGTCGATGAGCCGGTATCTTCTCGACTGAATTATTCCCTAAAACGTTGCCCCTGAAAACAATGAGCACACGATACGTGGTGGTCACTCCCGTTCGCGATGAAGAGTCGTACCTTCCGTTCACCATCGAGAGCATGGCGCGGCAGACGGTACTACCGGAACAGTGGATTATCGTGAACGATGGCTCGAAAGACAGCACCGGGCACATCATCGACCAGGCCGCGCGCGAACATCCGTGGATACGGGCAGTTCATCGCTCAGACCGGGGATTTCGTAAGTGGGGTGCCGGCATCATCGAAGCATTTTACGACGGATATAACGCCCTTGAGTCCCAAGACTGGGAATACATGAGTAAGCTAGATGGTGATCTGTCATTCGAGCCGGATTACTTCGAGAGAACGTTTGAGAAGTTTAGTGAGAATCCGCATATTGGAATTGGGGGCGGGGTCCTCTACCATTACGATAATGGACAGAAGGTTCTCGAAAATCATCCTAAGTTCCATGTGCGTGGTGGTGTCAAAATTTATCGGCGAGCCTGTTGGAAAGCCATCGGCGGACTTTGGGTGGGGCCAGGGTCGGATACTGTCGATGAAGTAAAAGCTAACATGCTAGGTTGGACCACGAGTAGCTTTTTTGACATCCACATGGTCCATCATCGTTTCACCGGGGCTTCTTGGGGACGTTGGGGCGGGTTAGTGAAGGATGGAAAGATCGACTACGTGTCCGGTTATCATCCCTTATTTCTTGCGGCAAAATCGATTGTGCGTTTGCCGAGGTGGCCATATTTCATCGGTTCATTCGCACTCCTGTATGGATATATCGCAGCTCATCTGCAAAGAATACCTCGAGTCAACGATCCGGAATTGATCCGATACTTGCGGCGCCAGCAGTTAGCCAAGCTTTTTGGTGGAGAAACGATTTGGAAGTAGCCGAGCATAACGCGATACAGAGTTCAGGAACGCGGGCGAGGGGTCCAATCGAAGTCTCCATCGTTTGTGTGAACTGGAATTCACTTTCGTACCTGCGGGAGAGTATCGCGAGCATTTACCAACATACCTCTGAGATCAAATTCGAAATCATCGTAGTGGATAATGCCTCTCCCGACGGCGGCGGGGATGTTCTCCAGGCAGAGTTTCCTGAAATCACAGCCGTCAAGAGCGGCAAGAACCTGGGGTTTGCAGGCGCCAGCAACCTGGGGTTCCAGAATTCGTCGGGAAGCTATGTTCTTCTTCTGAATCCGGACACCAAGCTGGTGGGTCCGGCGATCAACATTCTGCTGGAACAAATGAAATCGCTGCCTGACGCTGGGATCGTGGGTTGCAAGTTGTTAAATACCGATTTGTCGGTGCAGACGGCTTCGGTTCAGAAGTTCCCGACCCTTCTGAATCAGCTGGCTAATGTTGAATTTCTACGAACGCGCTGGCCGGGCTGCCCACTATGGGACATCAGTCCGCTGTTTCGTAACACTGAGGTTCCGGTGAAAGTGGAAGTTATTCCCGGCGCTTGCATGCTTCTGAGGAGAGAAGTATTTGAAAAAGCTGGTTTGCTTACCGAAGACTACTTCATGTACGCCGAGGATATCGACCTTAACTATAAGGTTAGGCGATTGGGACTCTCCAGTTACTATGTCGGCGCGGCACAAATCGTGCACCACGGCGGAAAGAGCAGTTCGCTCCAGCCAGCGAGCCACTGGTCGATCATTATGAAACACCGGGCCATGTTGAAGTATTACCGTATGATCGGCGGACCGTTGTATGGAGCGTTCTACCGGATGACGATGGCATTGTCGGCGCTGGTGCATTTGGCGCTTCTGGGTACGGCTTTTCCTTTCGGAAATAGAGAAGCGCTTCGCTTGACGTTTGCAAAATGGGGCACGGTGTTGAGGTGGTCGGTAGGGCTCGAGTCATCAAGCGTGAACCTTTAGTCAGTTATTGGAAGCGAGGGCTTTGTGTGCGGTATATGTGGGAAGTTTAGCTTTGACCCCGAAGACAAAGTTTCGCCCGACCTGCTTAAGTCGATGGCGGACATGATCCAGCATCGCGGGCCCGACGACGAAGGTTTTTTTGTTTCGGGGCCGGTGGGGCTCGGATTTCGCCGGCTCTCCATCATCGACCTCCAAACCGGTCACCAGCCGCTTTCCAATGAAGATGGAAGTGTCTGGATCGTGTTCAATGGAGAGATTTACAACTACCAGGAACTGCGAACTTTCCTTCAAGGAAAAGGCCACGTCTTTAAGACCCAGACTGATACTGAAGTAATTGTCCATATGTATGAGGAGTGGGGTGAGAAGTGCGTGGAGAAGCTCAGGGGCATGTTTGCGTTCGCCATCTGGGATGAGCGCCATAAGACTCTATTCCTTGCGCGAGATCGCGTGGGGATCAAGCCGCTCTACTACTGGCTATCGGATCGATCTTTGATTTTTGCTTCCGAGATCAAAGCTCTCCTGGCTGATCCTGAAGTGGAACCAGAGCTTGTTCCCGAGATGATTGACCGGTTTTTGACGTTCTATTACGTTCCAGGTGAGGAGACCTTGCTCCGCAACATCTTCAAGCTTGCTCCTGGATCCTGCATGCTGGTGCGCAACGGCAAAGCGGAGATTAAAGAATATTGGGATCTGAAGTTCTCGCCGCACCAGCGCAGTGTGGCGGAAGCGGAGAGTGAACTGCTCGTCCTGCTCGACGAATGTGTCCGAATGCACATGGTGAGCGATGTGCCAGTTGGCTTCTTGCTCAGCGGGGGTGTGGATTCGACGGCGATGTTGGGAATGGCGGTCGGCAAAACCGAACGCCATCTCAGCAGTTTTACCTTGGGATTTTCCGAGCCTGGTCTTGCGGACGAGCGACCATTCGCCAGATTGGCCGCGCGTACTTATGGTTCGGACCATCACGAGATGACAATCACGGCGCAAGAATTTGCCGATTTTGTCCCGCAATTTGCCTGGTATATGGAGGAGCCGGTTTGCGAGCCTCAGGCTATTGCTCTGTACTATGTCACGCGCCTGGCGAAGGATTACGTGAAGGTGCTCATTTCAGGGGAAGGGGGGGACGAAGCATTCGCCGGATATCCAATCTATCGCAACATACTCTGGCTGGAACGATTGAAGAAAGTTTTGGGACCGTTCAATGGAGCGCTTTCGTCGGCGCTCTCTGCAGTCAATCGCACCTGGCACTCGCATAAAATTGAAAAATATGCTCCTCTGCTTGAGTTGCCGTTTCCTTCCTACTATTACAGCCGGACCTCCAGCCCCAGCCGATTTTTCAATCTCCACAACGGAGATCTTTATTCGGCTTCATTTGCCCAGAATATTCATCGGGACTTTTCGCGCAATGCAGTTCAAAAATATATGACGGGCGGCACAAGGGGTGTGGTTAACAACATGCTTTATGCGGACACCAAGACTTCGCTTCCCGACGACCTACTGCTGAAGGCCGATAAGATGACCATGGCGAACTCGATTGAACTCCGAGTTCCGTTCCTGGATCACAAATTTCTGGAGTTTGCAGCGAGTTTGCCGGAGAATTTTAAGGTCCGTAACTTTACTACAAAATATATTGCAAAGACGGCCCTGAAAGATCGGGTTCCACACGAAATCCTGCATCGCAAGAAGGTGGGCTTTCCTGTTCCTTACGAGCGGTGGATGAGAACGGAGCTGAAGGATTGGGTGCGAGATATTCTATTGGATAGCAATACGGTTTCCCGCGGATACTTCAAACGATCCTCCATTGAGCAATTAATCGACGAAGATCTCCGCCTGCACAACTATCCCAAAGAGATTCTCT
>Ga0210391_10000993_pt1 | contig 27021 bp, 15 predicted proteins | sample IncBWC12OmetaG_FD_160573 | JGI IMG/M metagenome (GOLD analysis project Ga0210391, IMG submission 160573) | Forest soil microbial communities from Barre Woods Harvard Forest LTER site, Petersham, Massachusetts, United States - Inc-BW-C-12-O ... | reverse complement strand
AAGTGCACGAATTGCGGTGACTGCGTTTCTGGTTGCAACTATGGCGCAAAAAACACCGTTCTCATGAACTACCTGCCGGACGCAAAAAATCATGGAGCCGAGATTTTCACCCAGACCAGCGTTCGCTATATCGAACGCAGTGGAGATAAGTGGGTTGTGCATTTCAACCTTCTCGGCGACGATCGCGAAGAATTTAATGCGCCCCCTCTGTTTGTAACCGCGGATATTGTCGTCTTGTCCGCCGGTACTTTGGGCAGCACCGAAATTCTTCTACGCTCGCGTCAACAGGGTCTCAGCGTTTCCGATGCGCTCGGCAAACATTTCAGCAGCAACGGCGATGTGCTGGGTTTTGCCTACAACTCGGAGCGCGTCATCAGCGGTATCGGCTATGGCCGTCGACAACCTCCATTTCAGGAGCCGGTTGGCCCCTGCATCACGGGAATTATCGATATGCGGGAGCGTCCCCAGCTCAACGATGGCATGGTCATCGAAGAAGGCTCCATCCCGGGAGCGCTCGCCGCTCTCATGCCCGCTGCACTCGCCTCGGTAGCAACCTCGGAGACTGCGCTCGGAGAAGCCAGCCCCTACGGTGCGGACACGCTTGCGAAGAAGATTCGGTTTGCGGCACGGGAGTTGGAGAGTCTCGAGCAAGGTCCGTATCGTGGAGCCGTACACAATACTCAGACGTACCTCGTGATGACCCACGACGGCTCCGCCGGAGAGATGTATCTCGAGAATGACCGGCTGCGGATCAAGTGGCCCGGTGTTGGCGATGAACCAATCTTCCAGAGCGTAAAACAAAACCTGAAGAATGCCGCCGATGCGTTGGCTGGCACATTCTTCAGCAACCCGATCTGGAGCGAGATCCTTCGCCACGAACTCATTACCGTGCATCCGTTAGGCGGATGCGGAATGGCGGATTCGGCCAAGGATGGAGTGGTAAACGATCGAGGCGAAGTGTTCAACGGTCAGGGAGATGCTTCGGTCCACAAAGGTCTATACGTCAGCGATGGTTCGGTAATCCCGCGTTCGTTAGGCGTGAATCCTCTTCTCACTATCTCGGGGTTAGCTGAGCGTTGTTGCCAGCTCATCGCCAAAGATCATGGGTGGACGATCAACTACGAAAAGAAGCCGCTGGTCCAAGAGGCCGAGGAAGTAAAGATCGGCATTCAGTTTACAGAAAAGATGGCTGGCTATTTCAGCGTCAACACTACCGACAGCTATGAACATGGCTTTGAGCAAGGCAAAGCAAATGGCTCACCCATGGAATTCATACTGACCATCACCTCCGATGATCTGGATGACATGCTAGTGAACCCGCAGCACCAGGCCCGTCTGGCTGGAACGGTGACAGCCAGTGCGCTATCACCGAATCCCCTGGCGGTCAGCGATGGCACTTTCAATCTTTTTGTCGACAACCCGCAGAGCGTCGATACACGAAACATGTGGTATCGCATGCGCCTCACCAGCGAAGAAGGGCAAAACTTCTTTTTCGAAGGATTCAAAACCGTCGACGATACTTCGATGCTCCATGCCTGGCAACAGACCACTACTCTCTATGTTACGGTCCACGAGGGAATTGCCGCCGACAAGCGAGTGCTGGGCAAAGGCATCCTGAGAATTGCGCCGGCGGACTTTGCGCGCCAGATGACCACGATGAAGGTGCCCAACGCCACAAGCCTGAGTCAGCGCGTCGATGCAGTGACCCGCTTCGGCAAGTTCTTTGCTGGCGTTTTGTGGCAAAGCTATGGGGGTGTCCTGGCTCCAGAGAGCGCATTCGATCCTGCAGCGCCACCCAGAAGAAAGCGCCCACTGCGCGTCGACGTGCCGGAGGTGCATTTCTTTCTAACTTCTGACAACGTTCAACTGAAGCTCACACGGTATCGCGGCGGCAGCAAAGGACCAGTGATCCTCTCTCACGGTCTGGGCGTATCGAGCCTGATTTTCTCCATCGACACCATCGAGACCAATCTTCTCGAATATCTTTTCGCCCACGGCTTCGATGTTTGGCTGCTGGATCATCGTGCCAGCATCGATCTGCCCGCCTCCAAAACTGAATTCACGGCCGACGACGTGGCAACGAAGGACTACCCCGCTGCGGTCGCCACAATGCAACAGTTAACCGGCTCCGCCACCGTGCAAATCGTGGCTCACTGTTACGGCTCGGCCACGTTCACTATGGCGATGCTGGCTGGGTTGCAAGGAGTTCGCTCCGCCGTTTGTTCGCAGATCTCTACGCACATTGTTGCGCCGACAATGAATCGCATTCGTACGGGTCTGCATTTGCCCGAATTTCTTGATCGTCTGGGAGTGCGGTCACTCACCGCATATGTGGACAAGAATGCGGACTGGCACGGCCGCTTATTTGATGAGGCGCTGCGGCTCTATCCTATCCCGGAGAGATGTAATAACCCGGTATGCCATCGCATCACTTTCATGTACGCTCCTCTTTATCGCCATGAACAACTGAACGAGGCAACCCACGAGGCGCTTCACGAAATGTTCGGAATCGCCAACGTGAAAGCGTTTGAAGGCCTGGCTTTGATGACTCGCAAGGGGCATGTGGTTGCAGCCGACGGAACGGAGGCTTACCTGCCTAACCTGAAGCGAATGGCGATTCCCATCGCGTTTATTCACGGGCAGGAAAATGAATGCTTTCTGCCCGAGAGCACGCAGATTACTTATGACCTATTGTGCCAACAGAATGGCAAGGATCTGTATACCAGACATGTGATTCCGGGTTACGGCCACATCGATTGCATTTTTGGCAAAAACACAGCTGTTGATGTTTTCCCTTTCATTCTCGATCACCTGACTGCGACCGCCGGTTGAGCACGCCAACGACGCTCCTCTTGATATGAATCGCATCGATTCTCATTTCGACGCCGTGATCGTGGGATCAGGATTCGGCGGATCGATCAATGCTCTTCGTTTAGCACAATCCGGGAAGTCTGTGCTCGTGCTGGAACGTGGAAGGCGTTACCTGCCCGGCCAGTTCCCCCGCGATGTAATCAATGTGAACCAGTTGTTCTGGCGTTATCCCGATCGGCCCGATTCGCGAGGACTCTATGATGTTCGATTCTTCTCCGGAATCGCCGCCGTAGTGGCCAGCGGCGTGGGAGGAGGTTCGCTCATCTACGCGAACATCCACATCCGTCCCGATCCAATTGTTTTTGAAGATCCGCGCTGGCCGCGTTCTATTACGCGAAAAATACTCGACCCGTATTATGACCGGATTCGCGACATGTTGGGTGTGTCTCCAGTCCCGTCCGACATTCCTCTGGCCAAACGCGATGCATTTCGTGACGCCGCACAGAAAACGGGGCACGAGGTCTTCGATCCCGATGAGGCGGTCAATTGGAGTACATCGACCTCTTCTGCAGGACGCGGTCCCTGTCGCATGGTTGCAGAGTGTGAGTTCGGATGCCAGTACGGCGCCAAGAACACGATGGACCTGACCTATCTTCGGGAGGCGGAGAATCTCGGAGCCAAAGTAGAACCGAATATTTATGTTAACCACGTCGAACCAAGTCCGGAAGGCTATCGGGTGCACTACGTTGACCTGGATGCGCAGCGTTCAGGATATTTAACCGGTTCTCGCGTCGTCCTGTCAGCCGGCACACTGGGGACGAACGAAATCCTGCTTCGCAGTCGGAATATTGGGACTTTGCCAAGACTGAGTGTCCAGCTCGGGCATGGTTATTCCGGCAACGGAGATTTTCTCGGCTCGATTCAGAATAGCCGAATGGATCTCAAACCCTGGGAAGGAACAGACGTCACGTCGGTGATACGGTATTTCGAATCGACCCCACAATTCACCATGGCCGCGCCGACTTTTAATCAGCCGGTCATGTTGGTGCTCGCGTCATTAGGCCAGCGAAGGGCGGGTTGGTTGAGTCTGCTTTCGCCGGTATTGTGGCCACTTTTGAGGTATCTCCTGCCATGGGCTTTCGGAAAAGGCTTGCTTAGCCGCCCGGCATCACCTCCAGGCCCGAACGCGGGCGATCCCGCTCGCATGACAAATCTGTTCGCGATCGGAAGAGACAATGCAAACGGCTTGATGTCGCTTCGGCGTGGGCGTCTCGATATCGCCTGGGACTATGCGCGCGAGAATGCTGCACTAGTTCTAAAAAATGTCCAACGCCATGCAGGAAATAGGCGACGTGTATGGAGGCACATTCGCTCCGCTTTTGACTTGGGACCTCTTTCATCGAATCATCACCGTGCATTCGCTGGGAGGCTGTCATCTATCCGAGACATCTGAAACAGGCGTGGTTTCGCCCTTTGGCGAAGTGCATGACTATCCCGGCCTGTTTGTTTCCGACGGATCGGTGATTCCTACATCCATCGGATTCCATCCGGTAATGACCATCGCTGCGATCTCCGAGCGTATTGCAGAAAACATAGTTCAAAGCTACTCGATGTGATTGTTGACGAACGCTCAGGGCCGGCTCACGCATTTTGCTTTCGCCTGAATTCTCCCGTATCATCAAAACTTCCGCAACTTAGCTCTCTATTTTCATGCGGGCGGTTAGCTCAGCTGGTTAGAGCGCCTGCCTTACAAGCAGGAGGTCGCAGGTTCGAGTCCTGCACTGCCCACCATCGCTCGAAAACACTTTCCCCTCATTTGAGTTCAACCAGCACCAAGCCAGGGGAGGGAATTCCCACCTCAAGTTCTGAGTTTTTCAATACGTGAGTCTCGGCGGTGGTCTCAATCGCTTGGCGTAGTTTCTGAACCTGCGCTTGCGTAGGTGAGGCTGGCGATCCCATTTTCGCGTAAGCGCGGTGAAAATCTCCGTGATCCCCATCTACTCGCCACAACGAAATTTTTTTTGCGTTTGTATGCTCGAATCGCACGGTGATGTTTTTAGAAAGACCACCCTTGCCAGGAGGGGCATAGTTCCACAGCGCCATGACCAGCGACCCATTCTGACCACGGGTCAACAAAGCTGAATCAGAATTCAGCTGTAGCCTCTGATCCCCCAGTCTGTGCAGAAGAGCGAAGGCTTGATACGCAGGCTTCGGAATCCCATCTTCAGCCAATAGCCCAAAGCCGCCGTAGAATGGCGTCTTTACCACGCCCTGCTCCTCGAAGACGTCGGAAAAGGTCCAATACGACATCATGTCCACGAGGCCGTCGCACTGGCGTATGGTATCGGCAAGCCACGGGCCCATGTAAACCGCATCCGTGACCTCGGGCTCGTTTTTGTAGCTGGCGTTGAACTCACTCCAGATCAGCGGAAGCCCGGGCTCACTCGAAGCGCGAATCTGCTCGTGAACCTTGCCGACGGCCCGGCAAACCATGCGGTCGCGCGGAATATCTTCGTTGGTTCCGAAAATGTCTTTCGCCAGATCGTTGGCGTAGACATGCGTAGAAACAAAATCCAGTGGAATTTTCTGTTGCGCGCAATGCTGGATAAAAGCATCCACCCACGCAGCCTGCGCAGTCGCCGGGCCTCCGATTCGAAGTCGGCGATCTACTTTCTTAACTGCAAGCGCTGTGTGATCGTAAAGTTCCCAGTAGGTTTGTTGCGCAGGCTTGCCCGCCCAAAAATCGAGGTTCGGCTCATTCCAAACCTCGAAGTACCAAGTGCTGACCTTATCAACGCCGTAGCGATCAATCAAATGCTGTACGAAAGCGGTGATCAGATCGTCCCAGCGTCCCCAATCTTTAGGAGGAGAGACATCCGGCTTGTACCAGAAAGCCTGATATACCGGCGAAGCCGCCAGTTTGTTCGGCATGAAGCTGAGTTCGACAAACGGCTTCACACCGTTCGCCAGCAGGCCATCGTAAATCTGATCAACGTAGGAAAAGTTATAGATCGGGTGGCCTTGCGGGTCCTCGTCGTATATGCCAACTTCATCGTGAAAGATCGCGTGAAAGCGCACATATTCGAAATCCGTGATCTGCTTTATCGCTCGCAGATCTTGACGATAACTGTCTCGCAAACTGAGGATCGCGCGCCCTGAGCCAAACATCTTTTCCCAAAAGTGCGGGAAAGAGTGCGACGGGGCGGAAGCGTCGGCCACAATTACTTCCGGGGAAGAGGAAGATTGTGCTGAGAGGCAGGCCGGATATACCAGCAAGAGCAAGAAGGAGAGCAAAAACCGCCGGCATTTGATAACGCTTGGCATGGATCACCTGAGATTACAATACGGTGTGGATTGAAACATAACGACGTTACGCGGCGGCCCTGCCGTAAGAGGGAACCCGGCGCACGTGGGCCGCGGGCTTCTCGTGCAAAACAAGTTCGGTGGCCTGCACTCGGCGGTCGCTGTGAAACCAACGTTGCACCACATCATCGCAGAGAACGTTGGCCAGCGAGAGCAGACTCATCCCTTGATGGTGAGCCATCCAACAGCGCACCAACTCGCAATTCGATGGGCGAATGTGGTGTTGGGAGCCACTGTAATCGGCGGCTTCATAGAACCCGTAAGGTCCAAACCATTTCAAGGCATACATACGGTGCAAGTTACGGAGCGCGGCTGGCCGGTCAACTTCCAGCGCCAGAAATGTCGAGTATGGCGAGATAACCAGAGGATTCGAATCCCGTTGCATCATCGAAAGCTGGGGAAGGCCGAAGGCCTTATATTGATAATTTCCACATTCATCGATTTGGAAAAAGGCCGACTCTGAAATTCCCCACGGTACGCCCCTTGTTAACGCATAGGCCTCTTGGGATTTCACCGCTCCCACGCGAGCGCGATCAAGAAGAGTGTTGGGGTAGGAGCGCATCCACAGTCCCGGCATCAAGTATTCGAACATCGTTCCGGACCAGGAGAGCAGAACAGGCCGTCCACCATCGAGGGTTTGCGCGCGTCCCATGCGGAACCAGCACTCCTGTTCGATGTCTTCTTTGGCGATGGCGGTGAATACAGCGATACGCGCTTCGCTCGCCAGCAGGTCGTAACACGAGGGCTGCATCTGTTGCGTTCCGGTGTCGAAACCGATCGTCAGCAGCTTGCGCTCGCTATTAAGCAAGAAAGCGAAATCCATTTCGTTGGCCAAGCTTCCCGCGAGTGCGCCAAGTTGCCTAAGATTGTCGATCAGTGCCGTCGCATTGGCGCGAGCCTCCGCCAACAATGTTCTGAGACGCTCGTAGAACGACCGGTTTTCTCCGGATGCGTTTCGAATTGCGCCATCGACATACGCTTGGAATTGTGAAATTCGTTCGGGATACTCCAGCAGCGGAAGATGACGCATCAAGCTCGCTTTAACCACCGGATCATCCTGCAGCGTTTCAAACTCGGGTAAGAACCATGGCGCGTAGCATCGTGCCAGTTGCTGAACGCAACGCAATCGCGCACGCGATTGTTCTCGCAGCCAGTCGACGTCTGGCTTCTTTTGATCGGCAGCCGTGGCACTTTGGTCAAGAAAAGTTTCAGGAATCGCCAGCAGGAAAGCTAGCCAATCCTTCCCTTGAAGCGCCGTCTCGTAACTGGAAAACGTTTTGCGAGGCAACAATTTTCGATCAGCAAAGCTTCGAAGATGGTCCAGAAAACCTTCAGCCAGACTGCGTTCAAAGAGCGGACGCTCCAGGCGATCGAGGCACCCGTGCTGCAAAGTCCATAGTGAAGCGACAAGATTTCCGCTGTCGACGGAGGACACGAAGGCGGGAAGCAAAGGAGTCAGAGTGCGCGTATCGTACCAGTTCAGCAAATGACCGCGGTGCTTGGTGAGTCTCGAGACGGTGCCCAACGTCAGGCGCGTCAACTCAGCCATCTCCGGCACGGTGAGATAGCCGAACTCGACCGCGACCTGCCGTGCATTGAGAAGGAATCCCAGATTTGTTGGTGAAACGCGAGACGCGATTGCCGGAGGTTCTTCTTGCACGTTATCCGGGATCAGCCAGTTGTGTTCCTCGGTGCAAAATTCGGCAAAGTAACGCCAGGTATGCAAAGCGCAACGGCGAAGGAAGCGCGTATCGCGGGAGGAAAGCTCCGTACCTGGCTCGATCGGCGACTGGTTCAGCCATACCACAACGAGTTTGCTGCATGCCCACAAAATCAGAAAGGGCATCGCTGTGAGCAGAGACCTTGGCTGGAACAGCGCGAGCAGCAACCCGATCCCCGCCGCCGTGGCCGGCATCCAATCGAGATAGCGATCGACCGGAGTTCGCCGGGCGCCCATCTCGCTCTCTTCAGCCGTTTCCCATTCCAGAAGCCGCTCGTGAGTTACTATGCGTCGAATCAACGTGCGCACTACCGCGTCCAGCGAGAGCAGCGTTTGATGCGCAAGGAATACGACGGTGAGCAGCACGTTGACGTTCGTGGCATAGAACCCGCGCAAGACTTCACGCGCCACCAACGAGTTCCGTTCCAGAGCTGCGCGAACCATCCCAGAGGCAAGCTCGAATAACGGAGGAATAAACAGAATGCAGACCGTAGCGAGGGTCCAGTACAGATGATTCGCCTCCGGCAGGAGCCAGCCAAAAATCAGCAAAAGAAGAGTAGCCGGTTCTACCAGACTACGGCGCAGATTGTCGAGAATCTTCCAGCGCGAAACCAGCGAGATGGGATTGAGCACCCGCGCGCCGGACTCCTCTGGAACGCGATCGGTCAACCATTCCACGATCTGCCAATCACCCCGCATCCAGCGATGCTTGCGGCGGTTGTATGCGCTGTAATGGGAGGGATAGTCTTCTATGAGTTCAATATCGCTGACTAGGCCGGCGCGCGCGTATGCACCCTCAATCAGATCATGGCTTAGCAAGGCGTTTCTCGGGAAGCGGCGGTTGAGAACCTGTTGAACTGTGTCGACTTCGTAGATTCCTTTTCCGCTGTAGCTGCCTTCTCCATATAAATCCTGGTAGGCGTCGGAAACCGCGCGAGTGTAAATGTCAAAGCCTGTTTCGCCTGCATAAATGGCGGCCAGCCGCGAACGCCCGGTGCTCTGCACACTTACCCCAACGCGAGGCTGTAATATCCCGTAGCCAGCAACGACGATGTTTTTTTCTGGATCGATAATCGCTTGATGCAGAGGATGGGCGATGGTGCCCACCATTCGATGAGCCGATCCCCGCGGAAGCTCGGTGTCGGAATCCAGCGTGATTACAAACCGCACCTGCGGAAGGATCGAAAGGTCTCCTACTTTCACGGGAAAGCTGTCATATTCCGCGCGCAGCAACTTGTTCAGGTCCAGCAGTTTGCCGCGCTTGCGCTCCCAGCCCATCCATCCCTTCTCGCGTGGGTTATAAACCCGGTGGCGATGGAACAAAAAAAATGAGCCCGTTTTCTGAGGGCCATATTGTTCGTTCAATTGTTGGATCAGAGAGGAAGCCAGATCGATTAAGTGGTGGTTCTCATTCGCCAGATGGTCTGAATCCGGCAAATCGGAGACCAGCGCGAAATGCATGTTGGGATCATGGTTTCCCAGAAAACGTACTTCAAGATTTTCCACCAGCCCGCGAACTTGTTCTTCATTGAGCAGCAGCGTCGGCACCGCTACCATGGTGACGCAGTCGCTGGGAATGCCTTCGGAAAAATCCAGCTTGGGCAGAATTTCTGCCGGCAGAAGAGTAGTGACCAGATAATTCATCACCTGAATTGCTGCCTGAGAACTGGGCAGCAGCAGGATCAGCATGGAAAGCAGCACGAGCACCGGTGAGTAGGCGGTGGAAGTGAGCGCGAGCAAAATGACCGTGATAACGGCGAACGTGAGGACAACGATGCCGGGAAGAAAGAACTCGTCCGGATGCCGCAGCAGCCATGCTCGCAAGGTTTGAATGGGGTCAGGCTTGAACCCGACGCGTTCGTGCAGTTGTGCCGTTCCTTCGCTAACTAGGTAATAGCCAAGGTGAGATTCCCGCCGCCTGATCCGCGGATCCTGATAGGTTCTCGCTTCCGCCCGTTGCGCCAGTAGCAGCGTCTCTTTCGCCACTTCCATCTCTGTCATGTCGGATCGCTTGGCGATCTTGGATAATTTCTCTCGATAGACAGCACGGCTCTGCAGATCCATCCCAGCGTAGGCTCCCGCAGGATCGCGCCGGAGCACGCCATCAAACAGAATCAGAGGTTCCAGCACCTCGCTCCACGAGGTTTGCACCACATCGCGCAGGCTGCGGACACAGGTCTCAAGACCACGAGGATCTCTATCCCGAAGATCCCTACTTGAATGTTCTTCCGCAACGTCGGCGAGGGCAGCACGGCCGCGTGCCGCAATACGCTCCAGCAAAACCAGCTTCAGCGCCGGAACCAGCGACAAGACTTCATAAAGATCCAGAACCGCAACTTCCTGAAAGACCATGCAGAACGCTTCGAATTCAGCTCTGTCGAAACGGTTTGCGTGTTGATCCCAAAACCCTTCCGCGAAGGCCAGTACTCGGGGCACAACCTTATTGTTTCCCTTGCGGACATGGACCAACGTCTTCCTCGCCGCGAGTTCAACGGGAACGCTGCGCAGCTCTGAGGTAATTAGTTGGAGATTGTCGCGGATAGCGCTCAACCCTGACGAGGAACTGCTTTCCGATGAGGCGCCGGCAACCGCAAATATCGGGTTGAACGCCATTTCGATCTTGTGACAGCGACGCGAAAAAGTGTCGGACGAAGTAGTGCCGGGCAGCCAGGCAAGAGTAGAGGCAAAACACAGAGTCGCATATCGCGGTGTCTCCAAATCGGAGGCGTTCTCTATAGGCAGCGACTTGAGCACCTCATCGGTCATCACACTCTCGGCATCGGCGTTTGGAACCATTTTGATCCTAACCTCTTGATCCTGCTCTAGGGTCTTATCCCGACTCTTGAATCCTGAACCTGATCGCTAGCGGTAACTGCCCGCCTGCAACTCAAACATTTCTGCGTACCGGCCGCCCAAATGAGTGAGCTGGTCGTGGTCTCCGTCTTCCGCCACTCGACCGCCTTCGATGACCACGATGCGATCCGCCATGCGTACGGTGGAGAATCGGTGCGATATAAACAGAGCCATCTTGCCCGCGGTTAACTCGGCGAATCTTTGAAAAACCTGGAACTCGCTGCGAGCGTCAAGCGCAGCGGTAGGCTCGTCGAGGACCAAAAGTTCCGCATTCCGCAGGTAAGCCCGAGCTAGCGCCACTTTCTGCCATTCTCCACCAGAGAGGTCGACTCCACCATCGAAGCGGCGGCCCAGCATTTGTTCGTAGTGAGCCGGCAGGCGCGTAATTACCTCATCCGCCATACTTTTCTCTGCAGCCTGATGAAGAAGCGTCAGATTATCGATTTCTTCGATACGGCCCACGGCAATGTTCTCCCGCGCCGTCATCTCATAGCGCATAAAATCCTGAAAGATGATGCCGATGTGGCGGTAAAGATCATCCAGATCGTATTCTCGCAGATCAATGCCATCGAGCAGCACTTGCCCTTCCACTGGATCGTACAATCGTGTCAAAAGCTTGACGATAGTGGTTTTTCCCTGGCCGTTCTCACCGACCAAAGCGACGCGCTCGCCAGGAGAGAGATGAAAATCGAGTCCATCGAGAATCAGGCGCGAACTTCCGGGATAACGAAACGAGACATTGCGGAACTCAAATCCAATACGGATTGGTTGCGGCGCCGGCAGTGCGTTCGGCTTGGACCGGATTGTGGGCTTCATCTCGAAGAACGCAACGAGGTCGGTCAGGAACAAAGCTTGGTCGGCTATGCCTGCTACGGTTGAGAAAATTTGCTGAATGTTGCTGCTGGCCTGCAAGATAGCGCCGGAAAGGAAGGTCAGCGTGCCGATACTCAGAACCCCCGTCACCGTCCGCCAGATGACGAATACATATGCCGAGTAGTACCCCGCAGTCCCGATCACCGACAGCAAAGCTCCCGCGATAAGCCGGCGCCGCGCCAGGGCAACATCCTCTTTATATATCTGGTCGGATAGACGAGTAAAACGATCCGTAAAAAAATTCGCCAGCCCAAAGAGTTTGAGCTCTTTTGCCGCTTCCTTACTACCGCCCGCAACACGCAGGTAATCGAGCTGCCGTCGGATGGGAGTCTGGCGGAAGTTCTTGGCGTAGCCGAGGAAAGCAAAGTGGCTCTCACCAAGAAACGCCGGCACAACTCCCGCAACCAGCAGCAGTAGAAGCCAAGGCGAGAAAACAACAATCGAGACCGAAAGTGAGATCGTGGTAATTACTTGCTGCACGAGCCGCCCAATCGCTTGAATCATTCCGAGGCGGTCGGTGGCTTGAACCCGAGCCCGTTCCATGCGGTCGTAAAACTCGGGATTCTCATAGGCGACAAGATCGAGTTCGGCGGCGTGCTTCATTACCATCACGCTCACGTGACGGGTGTATTTGTCGGCGAGCAATGCGTCGAGAAAGTCGAGGCCGCGAGTCAAAATGCTGCTTAGAAGTGCACAACCAAACTCTGCCGCAACTAGCCACCACAGCCGCACTGGGACCGGTTGATGGGTCGCAAGGGTGTGCACGATGCCATCGATAATGAGTTTTGTGATGTAAAGCAGAACAACGGGCAGCAACGAGACGACAACCCGAAGCGCGAGGTTGGCGGAGACCACGACCCGCCCGGACTCCCAGACGATGCGTAAAACCGCGGGCACGTTGCGCAGCGCAGAGAAGCGCTCGCTCCATCCACTCCAGAAGTTCGATTTCTTTGTCATCGTCAAGGTCGCATCCTCACGGGTCCTCTTGCCCGGGACTTTCGGTGAAAAGCGAACGACGAAACGCAAGCCTCTGGAAAGCTGCGCCAGACCAGTGGAGGCCCCGGCATTGAGTGTAGACTAATGAATTCCGGCCAGGCAAGATTAGCTCCATCGAGCATGTCTTGGATGAGGACTGCAGGCGCTGGGTTGTTGCACGACTCGAAGAAAGAGAAAAAGGAGCCTGCCCCGGATCTCCTACCGAATGTTGATTTTATAGTACTTCTTGAAGCCCGCCCGCTCCATCCCTCGCTGAGCTTCCGGAGCCTTCATAAAGGTGTCCCAGACAAAGCCTGTGCGCAAATTCTCTGCCATCAGCATGGTAATGCCGGTATCGATGCCGATGACGTCGGAGTCGTACCAGTTCTTCAGCGGATTGAAGGCGTTGGCGAACCCATATTTGTTCCAGGCTCCGCTATAGCGGGTGCGGATCGTCTTCAGCACCCGCAGCGTCGCCTGCGGCATGAAGGGCAGGGATCCCCCGGCGGCGCTGGGTACAATCGTGCCATCAATCGGTCCCGTGGCCGGCGGTCCACCCCAGATCACGTAACCGTGCTCCGAATCCGAAGCTGTGATTCCCCATAAGTCGTCACTATAGTCTGGGAATTGTTTCCCCAGTTCCAGGCAAAAGCGCCGGTGGACTTCAGTCGCGGTTACGGAATTCTCGAAATAATCGGCGTACTTGTCGCGCTTGCCTCGAAAATCGAACCAGGCCTGCGAGTACTGATGCACAAAAAGAGGCGCGAAGGAGCCGATGTAGCGTAACCCCTCGTATTCGAACGTGAGCCGCTTCCATGCGCTCCAGGCCTGTTCTTTCAGAGGATGACTCAACGAACCCAGCCCGAGCAGGTACATCATCATCAGTTCGCTGTAATAGTCCCAGCGGGATGAGAGAAAGCCGTATTCAGGCGTCCAACCATGAGGCAGCAGCGAGGTGTCTTCCGAAAGCCAGGTCCAGTCCACGCGATCGAAGATGAGATCGGCCAGTTGAGTGATTCCGGCATGAGCGAAATGCTCGCGGCAGGCGAGGATTCCGCAGAGCAAGATCGCGGTATCGACCGAAGACACCTCGGAATCCCAAACTCTTTCTCCCGTGTTGATGTTCGCGAAGTGATAGAAGAAACCGCGATGCTGCGGCAATTTTCTCCACAAAAAGCGAAGGGCGGCAATCGCTCGTTCAATCGCCGCATCCCTGGAAACGAAACCCCGCTTCTCTCCAATGCACAGCGCGGTTAAGCCAAAGCCCGTCGCCGCGATGCTGGCCACGATTCCCTGATCGTCCACGTGGACATTGCAACGGTCCTTCACCATTCCAGTTTTCGGGCTGGCCTGCTCCCAGAAGTAAAGAAAATTGGCGCTCTCCACTTCATTGAGAAAGACGTCCTCTTCTGGAGATAACGTAGCCGCGGCTGGCTCCGCAGTTGTCTGGGCCGAAGCCAGCAATCGCCAAGGTGTTAACAAATTCGCCAAGGGCAGGCACAAACCTGTGCTTAACATGTGCCGTAGCGCTCGCCGCCGCGACAGCCGGTTTGCCCTTTCTTCCTTCATCCGTTTGTCTAATTCGATCTTATTAAAGTTCGATGTTGTGTAGAAGAGACAAAAGTGTACAAGTTGGGCGCCCAGCGCTGAAGGCATACCCTGATGCGAACCATTTTTTCAAGATGTACACCGCCGCTTACGCAGTTAGTATATGCAGCGGAGAGGCGTCGTATGATGATTACAAAGGCGCAGGTATGAGTTCCGTTCATAGATTCGCAGTCGGGATCGCTGCATTCGTTACGCTGCTGACAATTGCCAGCGTGATCCTGCTCGTCGGCTGGAGCATTCGGCAACCCATCTCTCTTCAGGGAGCCGTGACCGTAAAGTCTTCCGATCCCCATAAAGAGCGGCCTATCGCCGACGTCGAGGTATCGGTTTCGAGTACCATCGCCGCCGGAGCGGGAGAGGTCAAGTCCGATTCCTCTGGCTTTTTCAGCGTGCCGCTACAGCGATTCGTGCGGCGGGGGAACGCCATCACCTTGCATTTTCATCATCCTCAATATCAGGACCTGAAATTGGACGATTTTGTCGGTGACAAGCTCTACGTCGTTCACATGGTCCCTTTATCGAACGAAGCTCCCGCCTCTCATCATCCCGAAGTGAAAGTTGGAAATGTTCGAGTACGTTATTCGATTAAGGCGCACACCGAGCTCAACGTGGGCAGCGCCGCCAAGTCTTTTGAAATCGAAAATCGTGGAAATGTACCCTGCAAGAAGCAGCGGCCGTGCTCCCCCGACGGCAAATGGAAAGCGGCCATCGGCTCGGCGTCTCTCGATGCCGGGGCAGGTAATGAGTTCCGCAATGCGAGAGCCTCCTGCATCGCCGGACCGTGTCCTTTCACCAGAATCGAAACAGACAAATTTTCCCAGGGAGGCCAGAACATCATGGTCTCCGCGCGCGACTGGTCTGACACGGCAACCTTCCTGCTGGAAGCCGAGGTCTTTCATCCCATGGTGAGCCAGATCGTGCACGAGTCCTATCCCGTCATCTTCGGCGACGGACTCAACTTCACCCTGCCAGCCGCAGCCGAAGGCGTAAGCCTCGAAGCCGACTTCGACGGCCAAACCGTAATCTTTCCTCTCGGCCCGACGGTCCTGTTAAGTTGGGCCGATTGCAACGCCCGCGCCAATTCCGACCAAACCAGAGTCTACCGGTGTCAACTCAAGCCCGGATATCAGTTCCAGTAAGATGAGAACGATCCTCAGTAAAACGATTTGTGCCAGCGAACAATAGCATTGCGTCGAAACATAATCCATACGCTCAACATCTGACGCGCGTTGAACTCCGCCAAACAAACGTAGTTTTTGGCACCGACGACTCACGAGAGGGCCGACCTCGCCGTTACCCCTTCATGCCATTAATGCAATATGTCGCGGATAAGAAGAATGTGCTCAAACCGCAGAGCGCTTTCGGTGTTTCCTCAGTTTTTTCGATTTCGAACGTAATGATAGGAGCATGCCGACGCGAGACAAGTTAATCCGAATGCAAGGATGATAAGGCTCTTCTGCGGAACGATAATCTGGGCAAAGAAACATACGACAAAAAGAAACAAAGCGACTCGATCCAAAGCCGTGATGAGTCTCCGTCTAAAGGTGAGCGAGATCGCAGTTGAGATCCCAAAGAAGAGAAGGAGCATTGCCCCGGTTGACGGAGTCACTCGAACCTCTGGGTGTCCAAGAGCGTGACCGCTGGAGATCTCAAGCAAACTGCCGAAAACTCCGTAGGCCAGAAGACCTGGAAAGATCTTTACCCAGACGGCGGTCGTTAGAATCAGGAAAACCGCAGCGCCTACCAGCAGAATCCATCCCAGGACCGGCGGATAGGAACTGGGCGAGAACGCAATGGCCATACCGGCAAATACAAGGCCGAGCCAAAAAAAACCAAGCAGCCAGGTGCCCGCTCTTTTGAACCCATTTTTCACCGGACGATTGTCGAGGGCTTCAGTTTTCATCGTCCCTTTTCCAGCATGCTAATTGCTCGAGGGGACACCACAGTCGATCGCCTCAGCGCCAGTGAAGGCCGCGTCTACTGCAGTGCGCTCTACAAAGCTTAACCCGAAACTGAGGGTATCGCCAATATCTTCGAGCGCCCCTTTGACTCCACCGGAAGCTTGGCTGAGAGCCAGCGGCGGTCCTCCCGGCGTTCCTTCTAAATTCAGGGACATGATATCGGTTGTCCTGCGTCCATACGTAGTGGCGCTACCCATGGTATTTGACACAAGCTCGGGGGTGTTTGCGGCTGCGGTTGCACCGGCTTCTGCAGTGCTGTCGCCGAAGAGGACGGTGTTAATGGCATTCCCTGTGACTCCGCTGATAATGGGGTTAGAGGAATAGTTTGTATTGGTGCCGGTAAGGACGTTAGCACCAAGTTCAACGCTGCCGCCAATACTGTAGGTACTGGAATTCGCTTCCATACATTGCTTCCAAGTCTGGCCGGGTCTTTTGATACTGATCTTCGCCGAAATCTGCCTCAGAAATGTCTTTAGCGTGTTCACTCTGGCATTGATCCATCCGTAATATGGATCGTATTCGATTTCGATGAGGGGTACATCCGGCGGAGGAGGTGCCGTAACATTAACAATGCAAGGTTGACCGTCAGTTGGATCCTCGCACGAGAGCCCACGCGGATCGATAACGGAAAGCGGGTTGTTAACAACATAGGCGTACCGGTTCCAGGACTGCGGGTTAGAAGCGTTGACTGCTCCTAAACCAACAGGATCTGGTGAGAGCCAGCGACCTTGCGAGGAGCGATACTGGCGTTCGGGAAACCAGTATGTGGTATTGCTCATGCTACCGTCGCCGCCGTTTCCCCACCCAGGACCACCCTGTCCAGTAAATCCCTGCGGATACCCCCAGTTTGTAGCGTATGCTTCTCCAAAGGGAGCGTGAGCTCCACTCGACCCTTCTGTGCCCCCCGTATAAGAGTAAAAAGCGCGGATCGTGCCCAGCCAGTCGGCCAGCTGAACGCCAGTGGCGCCGCCATTTTGGCTGGCGATCGATCCGCCCGGTAAAGGCGTTTCAGAGTACCCGGCTGTCTGCCCGGTGGCTGCGAGTTTGAACTTGCCAAGCTTTATATACGAGTACCTATAGGTGCCATCTACCCAAAGCTCTGCCATATGACCAAAGGCATCGTAGGTGTAGGCCCAGGTTTCCCCGGTTCCATAGGCAGTCGAAAGCGGCTTGCCCTCGGCGTCCCATGTATAGGCATTGAAACTATCATTTAGGATATTCCCGTCAGAATCGTAGCTGGTATGAGCCAGCGCGTAGTGATTCGTGCTCGTGTTGTAGCCTGGCATCCATGTACCTGATCCGCTCTTAGTAATGTTGCCGAATGCATCGTAAGAAAAGGTTTGCGCCCAAGTCGACCCACAGCTTGTGCTAGCGATGCGTCCCAAATCGTCGGCGCTGTAAGTGCAAGTTTGCGAATCGGCAGAATTCTTGGGATCCGCGATCACGAGTTGTTGGAGGCTCCCGTTGGGATTCCAAGTCAGAGTTCCGGAGACGGTTCCGGTACTCAGAGCAGCACTGTACTCCTTCATCCGCAGTGTGTTGGGGTCGTACGAGTAGTTGATGGGGTAACAGGTGGTGCCTGCACAGCTAGTCATCAGTTGCGTGGGTTGACTGGCAGTATTGTAGGTGATATTTTGCGCACCGCCGGTAATCGTATAGGGGCGGCCTTCGCCGTCGAGTGAAATGTTGATCTCTTGTTCATTCAGGAACGGCCCGAACATTTCGAGTTGTCCGTTTGCCCAGTAGGTCATAGGTACTGAGTAGTATCCAGCAGAGTTCGGTGTCGACTCGTAGAAATTCGTAAGTTCTCCGCGAGTTGTGTAACTGAATCCCTCATCGGTCAGCTTTGTACAAGTCGAGCAGGTTGCGGTGTATCCCTCCGCCAGTCTTTCTTTTGCATTCGTCATCGTCTGCCCGTCAACAGTTGCAGAATCGTAAACGAAATACCGGTTGGTGGTCGGGTTTGGTCCGCTGTAGGTCTTACTAGTTACTCTGTGCAGGCCATCGTACGCAGAACAGGTGGTATTGCCACTTGCGTCGTACCGCTTGACAAGATCCCCATTGAACGGACCAGGACACACTGCTCCGGGTGAACTCGGAGCAGCGTCATAGAAGTACAATGTTGTGCCGGATTCTGGATTCACTTCCGAAGTGAGCCGGCGTACGCCGTCGTAGACATAAGTACGTGTCTGTGCGCCTCCGATTGCGCCGGGCTGGGCGTTCTGCGTGACGGTGATCAGGTCGCCAAGAGCATCATATGTATATTGCGTGAGAAAACCGGTTGCGGGATTGGATTGACCACAGGAACCGCTTCCCGCGGCCGAAGTGATTTCGCAAACCGATGTGAGCCTTCCCAAGCCATCATATTGATATTGGCGAGCTTTTGTGTTCTCGCCAACAGGTGCCGGCGAAACCGTCACTCGAACATCGTTTTGAACGTACGTGTAGGTTGTAGTGCCACCTCCCCCGTCCACAACTGTAAGAGGCCGGTTCAACGCGTCTAACTGCGTGGTAGTGATGGCGGTCCCGCTGGGGGCGGCTTGCCCCGCAGTGCCGGAATAGGGCACGGATTTCGTGGTAAAGGGTCCTCCCGGAACGGTGGAAGTGGTGACGGTCCAACCATAGGCGACTTGAGTGGAGTCGAAGGTTGTCGTGCCCGGCTCCGGTCCTTGCCGCTGCTGAGAGTAAATGCTTCGATTGAGCCCGTCAGCGGTGGCCAGCACGTCCGCAGTGGAGTTGCCGCTGTTAAAGGTAAGCGCACTTTCCCTGGTGGCAAGCGCGGTCTGGCTGGCGGGCATGTAGGTATTCCAGGTTATGTTGCCGAGTGGGTCTGTAATCGATAGTCTTCGCCACAACGGGTCCGCATTTCCGCTCTGACTCACATATCCATATTTGGTTGTCTGGCTGTTGGCATCCGCGATCTGGGTCAATACGCCACCGCTGCAATTCCACTCCTGAGAAGTAGAGAGGCCAGCCACCGGCAAGGTCTTGGAGGTCAACAGGAAGTCGTTACAGCCACCGGTTCCGTTGTAATAGTAGCTGGTAACGGCCGAATTGACATCGGTTGAGGTAGCCACTGTGCCGGTGCTGTTATAGGAAGCGTACGAAGTGAGATAGGTCGACCCGCTCACTAAACGCTGCGTTTCGATAACGTGGCCGGTAGCGTTGTAGGTGTACAACTCTTGACTGACGGTAGTGCCCGAGGCGTTGACTGTAGTAACGCTGCACGGGCGGTCGAACATATACAGACTGGAAAGTGTCCCGCAGCTGACACCGTTCTCACCGTCGTATGAAATCGTCGTGTCGGAAACCGGATTGCCGGTAGGGGGCATGGCGGCTCCGAAGTCATACTTTTTTAGCTCGATCACATTCCCATACTTGTCGTACTTGGTTTCCTGCAAAGAGGGCGACGTGGAGCTACCTGAGTAAGTGTACTTGTCAGTTTGCGTCACCGCTGACGGTACTGCGCTTGGTGCCGCACAGTTGGTGAAGTTGCCGTTGTAGCAGGTGATCTCGATCAAAAGAAGATTCGCAGGCGCGACCGCGCCCTCATACACCTGCCTCTGTGTCTGGTAATCTCCGGAGAAGCTGTAAACGGTATTGTTATTGGCCGGGTCTTTTACGGTTACGGTGAAGTTGCCCGGAGTCAGCGAATTGTTGCTATTGGTGTAAGCCCATTGCTTAACATTGCCATTTCGATCATTCACGGTTACCGTTAGAGTCGGCACTACGCCCGAGTTACAATTAATGCCGTTGTTTCCACCGGAGTAAGCATAGGAAATTGAGCCTCCGGATGGATAGGTTATCTGTGTTAGCCGCCCGGTTGTATTGCCGCTTCCGTATCCGGGAGTTTGTTCATACGAAAACGTGTACTTTTCTCCCGTTGGAGTGGTGATCGAGGCTGGGAGAGTGAACCAGTTCGAGTAATTGCTGTCGTTCGTTCCCTGACACGCAAAATTGGTTACCCAGTTATAGGTGGGCCCAGCCGTGTAGGTATACATCTGTGTGTTTCCATTGTCGTCAGCGTAACTATAAGTGTAGTTAAAGTTACCTGTATAATTGATTGCCACCGCGGGTTGAGCAAGAGAGTCTGTGTACTGGACCGGAGAGGTTCCAGAAGCTTTGATCGTCGCGCCATCCGGATCGGTGACGGACCAGGGCGTTGAGCCGCCGCTAATGTTCACCGCGTTCCCTGACTTGTCGTAGATGATAACGGTTTCATCAGAAGTGCTACCAGTTATGACAAGTGTGTAGCCCGAACCATCGGACGCCGTTCCGGTAAAATTTCTTGTTCCAGCACAGGGAATGTCGCCTCCTACAAAGTGTTGCGCCCCGGTGCCGTCGAGGACGTACAGATCGTAGAGGGTGCCTCCGATGTGGCCGCATGTCGACTTCCCAGCACCCCAACTCACCGCCTGCCCCGGTTGGCCGATCAAGCTTGCATTTTCCCACCATTGCGGCGTGCCGCCTGTCGGAATCACGTATTTGAAGATGTCGAAGTTGCCTTCGAGGGAGAAAGAAAACGGTATTTTCCCGACCTTGCTTCGAACCGGTATTGATACATGCACGGTGCCCGTGGCCAAGTCCACGCCCAATTGTTGGGTAGAAAATGGCAGTACGCCAGCCGCCGGATCCACTTGCGACGCTGCAACGCCGACTAGGCAAGACAGGATGAATGCACAGGGAAAAAAACTCCCCAACAATGCGGCTTTCTTTCGTCCAAGCAGAAGAAGTGCAGACGGCACCAAACGCAGAAAGTGGACCATAAGAGATTCTCCTTCCTAGTGAATTGAACCGACCCGACCCCGCTTCTCCTTCTCTCTGGGACCGGCTCTCTGGGACCGGGAAGAGCGACAAAAAATATCCTCAACTACTTGACGGCAAAACACTCATTAAGGGAAGCAGCGAGAACGAATTGCTGGCGGAAAACGGAGGACCCGTCAACCGTCTTGGAAAATTCGACTCGCTAAATCGGCGGAACTTTACAAAAGTGGCCTTGTGGATGTCAAATGAAAAAGCTGTGAATGAGTCGCTGCTTAAATAGAATTGCTAAACCGAAACGCCGACTGGACGCAGAGCAGTGATAGAGCCCAGGACTAAAGGCAAATGCTCCGTGGAAGGACCGCGGCGACAACTCCGGTGAGCGCTTTCTTCGCGCCGGGTTCACCGTGCGCGAAGCTGTAGCCGCCAATCACGATGGCTATCAGGCTCGCGACCTTGGCCCACGGTGCCAGTGACGAGTGTTTGTAGGAAGGTGAAGCCGGTGTCGAAGGACTCCTCCCTTGGGCGTGTGCTTCGAGGGGTGCGAGCAGGAGAAATCATCGTCCCTGCGGTAGCAAAAGCGGTTGGGCACATCCGGAACGGAGATCGTTCAGGTTACGTTGACATCCAGTTCGATTCTCTGCTGATGCCGGATGATGCGGTCGTTCCCATCGAGGCCGCCGCCACGGGTTTGGACTTGCGGCCGCTCAAAGGAAAAGTTGAGGGCAAGAACACGGGAAAGAACGTCCTGGTCAGATCGCTGTCAGGAATCGGACAAGCTGGCTCGATGTTGGTGGGACAAGGCAGTCTGAACCAGCCGCTGAGCGAGTCGGACCTAATGCGGGAACGCGTCAGCAATAATGTCGGTGAGGCTGGAGATGAGGAGGTTTCTCGATTAGCGATCACCCAGCATATCGTGGTGACGATTTCGGCGGATACTCCGATCTACGTGGTCCTCGAGCAGACGCCCAAGATCAATCAGACTTCCCTGCAACCAAGTGCGCGGAGCGTTCCAACATCCAACTCCGCCAATGTTGAGCAACTGCGCCAACTGTTGCAGTTGCAGCAAGAGCTGAACCAACCGTCCGCAAGCAACCAATCAGCGCAGTAGACGAGCGGTTCGAGAGTGTGTCGGCTGCGCCTGCCCAGGCGTGCTCCCCGCAAACGTAGCTCACGAGTCGGCCGTGAGTTCTCCCGCGGTCGGCGGCTACCGCCAACGCAACTTCAAACTTCTCGGACGCGGACTTCGAGCCCGCGTCAAAGTCCGCGATCGAGTGTCGCATCCGCTCCGCCGTAACTCAGGCAGAAGCAGCAATCGCAAGCGCCACCTCTCTCCATCGGTAAAACAGCCGACTTATCGTTACCGATCTGGCGCACTTCCCAGAAGCCCGTTTCGGGCCAACTTCCGAGTGGCCGACAAACCAGATAGAACCGCGAGGATATGCCGGCATTGGTAGGCCCCACACTTTCCTTTCGCCCTTATAACTCCCTCTTGATTTCCTGGAGGAGACTGAGGATGCGGTGAACAAGCGGGTCTACATTGCCACGCGACCATAGAGCAAACGTGTCCAATGGTCCGATAGAAAAACCTGGAGTTCGTAGCACGACCCCATTAGGAACAAAGTCTTTTGCAGAAGACGGAAGGAACATATATCCCACTCGGGCCTTTGTAAGGTTGACCCCGGTCTGAAAATGTTCCGCCATTTGATATCTGTCCAGCGGCATGCGATTCTTCAGAAAGGCAGTCGCGATCATTTGGTGCACACTCGGCAACAAGTCTTTCGAAGGCATGATGAGGAGTTCGGCTTTGAGATCTCTTAAGCTCACGTACTTCTTGCGGGCGGCCCTATGCCCTTTTGGGAGAGCCACAACAAGTCGCTCCCGAATGAGCGGCATGTTCTCGATTTGGTCGTAGGTACGGCTCAAATGACCAATGCAGACATCAAAGGTTCCCGAACGTAGTCCTGTGATTAGCGGGTCTTCAGCTCCTTCTTTAAGCTCCACGTTCACAAGAGGAAGAGTGCTTCTGATCCTCTCGAGAAGCATGGGAAGAATCTGGAAGGTCGCCGTCGGAATGAACCCGAGCCGGATTGTTCCTACCTCACCGCTCTCTGCATGAAGTGCTGCTGCCGAGGCCTGCTGAAGTCTCAACAGGATTTCTCGCGCCGCAGACAAGAAGACTTCGCCCGCACGTGTAATTTCAACCTGCCGCTTTGATCGCCGAAAAAGGGCAACCCCCAGTTCATCTTCAAGTTGTTTGATTTGGACGCTTAGAGAAGGCTGGGAGACATGTAGCTGTTTGCCTGCCTGCCGAAAGCTCAAGGTTTCGGCGACCGCAACGAAGTATCGCACGTGCCGAAGTTCCATGGCTGATAATCCCCACCTATCAGAGTGACATGAACAAACTACCACGCCGTATCACCATGCAGACGAATCTTACAAACTGTAACGCCAATGAAAGTGGCGAAAGCAGTCAGTAGGAGGTGGGTTATGAAAATAGGGTTTCTAGGAGCCGGGAACGTAACACGCACGATCGGCCGTCACTTGATAACCGCTGGTCATACGATGGTTGTTTCCAATTCCAGAGGTCCAGATACACTGGCTCATTTTGTCGGTGATCTTGGTCCAGGCGCCATGGCGGGGACCAGGGAACAGGCGGCCGAGTGCGACGTCGTTATTCTCGCTGTACATTGGGTGAAAGTGCGTGAAGCGCTGAAAGGCATCGATTGGCGTGGCCGAATTCTGATCGATGCGACCAATGCGCATATGGATCCTAAACCCGATATCAGCCTGGCGGGAGTCACCAGATCACGGGCTGCGTTGAAAGGGCGCACATCGAGCGAGATGGTCGCTGAGATGGCGGTTGGCGCACGGCTTGTAAAATCGATTAGCAACATGCCGATGGCCTGGATACAGGACTTCTTGCCGAGCAAGCCCCGCACCGTCATCTTTACATCCGGCGACGACGCCGAAGCCAAACGACTAGTGATCGAGTTGATCAACGGCACTGGGTTGGTCGCGATTGATCTCGGATCACTGGCAATAGGCGGTGCTATGCACGAGGTCGGCGCTCCTCTGTCCGGCATCGATCTCCACTTCGTCCGCCGGCTTCGTTGATAGCGCTCGAATGCCGACTGACGATTCCTTGCAGGCGCCAAAAGTCGAAGGAGAAATCAATGCAAACCGAAATCGCCGTCGCCGATAGAGGTTGCGTGACGTTTCAGATGGACATGCCGCCCGAGGCTTCAATGTGCTGGGCATTGACCCAGCGATTGTCTTCGGAGAGCAGCGAAGCGATCATCGGGCCGATGTCGTCGGGCAGACCGACATGCCCCAGCGCGGTCATGTCGGCGACACGTTTGTTGATCTCGGGATTGTCCCGGACCATCCCGCCGCTGAAATCGGTGGCTATTGCACCCGGTGCGACGACATTGACAGTTATTCTGCGCGGTCCCAATTCTTTGGCCATGTACTTCGTGAGTACTTCGATCGCCCCCTTCATCGAACCATAAGTGGCGCTGCCAGGAATTATGATGCGAGTAAAGACCTGACGACAGATTGATGATTCGTCCACCGTCGTTGATGAGCGGCAGCAGCTTCTGTGTCAGGAAAAAGACGCCCTTGAAGTGGACGTTGTAAAGAATGTCCATCTCTTCTTCGGTCGTCTTCTCGAAGGAGCTGTGGTGAGATGGTGCCAGCATTGTTGATCAGAAAGTCGAAGCGATCTTGTCCCCAGGTTTCCCGCAACGTGCGCTTAAGCTTCTCGGCGAAGCCGACAAACGTTCCGACTGCTCCTGTGTCGAGCTGCATGGCAACGCCTGGCGGCCTTCGGCTTGAATGGCGGTCACGACCTTGCGGGCCTCGTCAGCGCGGGAGTTGTAGGTAATCAACGAGTCGATACCCTTACGGGATAGGCTCTCGGCAGTGTTACGTCCCAACCCACGGCTACCGCCGGTGATCAAAGCAATTTTTGGCGTTTGCGTATTCAAGGAGAGAAGATGATGGCGCAGAGACATCAACGCGGCTGGCTAAAAAACGAAACGCGCACTCAAGGTGAGACCTGAGTATTGTTCTTCCCTACTACTCGAAACTGCCGCTTCGCACCGGCCTTTCGCGTGCAGATACCTTCTTGTTTGCCCTCTTTTTCGTGGGCTTGATTCGGAGCGCATCTATGGGCTCCCGACGCGTAGAAGCAGCCATCAACCACGCCTCAAACCCAAATTCGAGCCCGCTTGCCGGTTTGATCTCGCCTAGCACTTGGGCGGCTTCGAGCGTCGCGGCTCCATGTAGGAATGCCCAAAGCGCGACGGATGCCTGCGCAGCTCGGTCGGACCCGGCAATTCGTTGCACTTGCTCGACCGTGAACGTCCAGAGGCTTAGGTGGGAGGTCGCATCGGGCCCTGGCGCGTGGAGACTCATCATCGCCTCGTAGAGGTGAGGATTGTCCCTTGCGAACCTGATGTAAGCGGATGCCATCTCGCGGATTGCGGTAACCGGTTCGCACCCGTGGGCTGCCTTCCTCAGCGCCAGCTCCAGTTGCCGGGCAGCTTCGTTTGCCAGGGTAGCTTCGAGTGCCCGGCGATCGGAAAAGTAACGGTAGATTGCGTTGGGCGCGAGGTCGAGGGAAGCAGCGATGTTCCGTAGCGATAAGTCACGGATACCCCCGTGAACGAGTTCCTTAACCGCAGCGGAAAGAATGGTTTGGCGGTCTGTTTTCGACGGATACGGCATGCAGAACACTGTACACCTTGACATGTCGGTGCGCCAAGATGTACGCTGTACACATTGAAGATGAACAGTGATCATCTTAGGAGAAACGCAATGGCGAACAGCAAAAGCAAAGATGTCGTGGTCACGGGAGTCTCCACCGGAATCGGCTGGGGAGCCACAAAGGTGCTTGTTTCAAAAGGATTTCGCGTGTTCGGTTCTGTACGCAAGCCGGCTGATGCCGATCGTTTGCAAAAGGAGTTCGGGAACGGCTTCGTGCCTCTCACGATGGACATTACGGACGCAGACGCTGTGCATCAAGCCGCCCGGAAGGTCGGCTCCATGATAGGCGACAGGAACCTTGTTGGCCTGGTGAACAATGCAGGAATTGTAGTGAGTGGACCACTACTTTATCTGAGGCCCGGCGAGTACAGGCGGCAGTTGGAGGTCAACATGATCTCCCCGCTTGTCGTAATCCAAGCCTTCGCGCCTCTCTTGGGAACGGATAAGAAGAGGCAAGGGCCCGCCGGGCGCATCGTGAACATCACCTCTAGCGTCGCAAAGGTTGCTATCCCGCTTCTCGGCGCCTATAGCGCTTCCAAATTTGGTCTTGAAGGAATGTCGGACGCGCTGCGGCGGGAACTGATGTTATTTGGCATCGACGTCGTGATCATTGAACCGGGCACCGTGAACACGGCGATGTACGACAAGGGCGAAAAAGAAGATCTGAGTGAGTTCAAGCAGACCGAGTATTGGGAGGCGGTGCAGAACTTCCAGAAGTTCATCGTCGCCGAAGCACGTAATAACGGCTTATCCCCAGACCGTCTGGGCGAAGCCGTCCACGTGGCACTCAGCACGGCGAAACCGAAGGCACGCTACGCGGTCGTTCCGCAACGTTTCAAGAACTGGACTCTGCCCAGACTTGTTCCTGAGAGGATGCTCGACGCCGAACTGGCAAAGCAGATGAAACTCACAAAGCAGTAGTCAGTCTCGAACGTGAGGGTTCCCACCTCTCATGACAAGGAGAACTAATGGCAAGAACAGTGTTTCGTCAGCAACGGATCGCTACCGAGAAGCCGACTAGTCGATACAAGTCTTTACCGACGGTGAGTGTGTTCGTTTTCATGCACTCATCGATCTGGTCAAACTATATCGAGTCGACTCATCCTTGAGTGGACGCGCCGAATGGGCCGGTAATCGAATCCTGACTTTTGCAACGGTCTATTTGATTGGACGCGAACCCGTGATGAGGATGTCCACGAGTCTCCTGGCGCTTTGCTGCCAGTCAGGACCGGACGCCACGTGAGAGACGCCGCTCAGCGCCCGAAGTAGATCGAATGGCTCCAGATCTTTACGAATTTCGCGGCTCTTGATGGCGCGCTTCACCAA
>Ga0210391_10000991_pt1 | contig 27030 bp, 18 predicted proteins | sample IncBWC12OmetaG_FD_160573 | JGI IMG/M metagenome (GOLD analysis project Ga0210391, IMG submission 160573) | Forest soil microbial communities from Barre Woods Harvard Forest LTER site, Petersham, Massachusetts, United States - Inc-BW-C-12-O ... | reverse complement strand
CGCTTCATTAAGCTCGATAGGATCCGCGCCGCCCCCGCACAAGAATCCCACAGCAATGTAGCAATTGAAATTGGGGACGCCGGTGAGCACTGTCGCCGGGGTACCGTCGTTATAAGTAGGATCTTGCGGGTTCGTTCCCGGGGGCCCGGCGCTGCTGGTCAGCAGGTCGGCCACGTTGTCGAAGAGGACCTCACCGCGGCTACTGGCGAAAATCGTATTGTTGTAGTAGACGCGTTCGGCGTCGAAGCCGGTGCGAATCGTCTGCTTGCCGTGCGTCCAGGAGACTTGGTCATCCGCCTGCCAGGTGTTGATGAAATTCTGTGACGTGGCGGAGAAGTTGCCGCCCTGTCCCCACCCTCCCGAGGGAGTTCCGATCCCGAGGATGTCGATAATCGGAACAACATCCTGCTCACGGTTCAGAGGATCGGCAGAGTTGCCGGGGCATGGAGCGCCATTGTTGATCAGCGGAATGATGTACGTAGTGGCCGAAAGCGAGCAAGAAAGGACGTTGTTTGGGTCCGAGGCATCTTCGACGTTCCGCTGATAGGTGACCCGCGCTTCGTTGACGAGGTTGTTCGTCAGGATGGTGGTCAGCTTGATCGAGGCGGTGTGGCTCAGATACTGAACATCCTCCGGTGAACCCGGGTTGCAAGAGCCGGGAGTGATGAAGCACAGGAAACTCTGTATCTGCGGATCCGACGAGTACAGGTAGCGGGTCGAGAGGGTGTTCTTGGAATTTATGAGGTACTCGCCGTTGGCCATGTACTGATTTTCGTTTGCGATCGTCGGCTGGGAAATCGCTGTTACGCAACCGGAAGACGGTGCGTACGAATACAAGAGCTTGCAGCCGGGGACCGAACTCGGGACGTAAAAGCCCTGGTTGTAGCCTCCCTTGATAATTCCCTTGGATTGGAGAAGCGCGATAGCTGTATTGCTAATGTTGGAGCCGTCGCTTGCCACGAGCACGCCGGTGCCGACGCCGGAGTTGCAGTTGTTGGTACCCGGTGCCGATCCGAATGGCGCTGGGCATGCTCCCGTGGGCCCGAACACACTGCCAAGATAGGCCCGGTATGAACCGGGGCCAAAAGCCGGACCACTGATGTGACGCGGATCGGAAGGATCGTTTGGATCGTTCCACGGCAGCAAATTGACGGCCGACTCGTAGCCGGACGAGAAACCGCTGGTGCCGATACCATTGATCTGACGGAATCCCTGATACGAACCGAAGAAGAACAGTTTGTCCTTGATGATGTGCCCGCCGAGAGTGCCGCCGAAGGTGTTCTGCTTCAGCGTCTGGGGCTTGTTTGCCTGGTGGTTGTTGTCTTCCGACAGGTGATAGAAGAAGTCGTTGGCGTTGAACATATTGTTGCGGTTGAATTCAAACGCCGAGCCGTGAAAATCGTTGCCGCCGGTCTTGGTGACGACGCTGACGTTCGCGCCGGGGTTGCGTCCGTAGCCTGCGTCATACTGCGACGTCTGTACCTTGAATTCCTGAATCGTGTCCGGGTTCGGAATGGCGATGCCGGGGAAGCTGCCGGTCTGCGCTGCAGTGCCGCTGACGTAGTTCGTGACGGAAGCACCGTCCATCGAGTAGTTGTTCTGGTTCGATCGCGAACCGTTGACGTTGATGTCCTGCGTGCCGTTGCCCACCGCAGCGGCGTTCGATACGTTGTTGACCACGCCGGGCGAAAGGTCCGCAATCTGGGTGTAGTTGCGCGAGACAAGTGGAAGATCTACGACTTCCTGCGCTCCGACAACCGCGCCCACCGTGGCGTTGGTCGTCTGGACCGTCTCAGCCGTCGATTCGACCGTGACCTGCGTCGCCTGTCCTCCGATTTCCAGTTTCTGATTCAAGACCGGCGTTTCCGTGACGTTGACACTAACCGAAGGTACTTCGGTGGCTTTGAACCCGTTGGCGGAGAAGCTGACTTTGTACTCACCCGGAGGAAGCAGCGAAAAGGTGTAAGACCCCGACGAGTCGGTGGTCGTGGTGCGCACCTGACCGGTGGCCTTGCTGGTGGCCGTGACCGCGGCGCCGACGACTACGCCTCCTGACGGATCCGTGACCGTGCCCGTCAACGCGCCAGTGCTGTTGGTTTGCGCACTTGAAGAGGAAACAAAACCAAACAACGCCGAATAACCGATTGTGCACACTACGAGACAAGCCGCTGCAATCAATCTCACTCTCATTTGCTTCTAGCCCCCCGGTCGGCTCGCATGACTTTACGCACGCGCAACGGCGCGCGTGTCTCACGTTACCCCGACGAATTTTTTGGAAACGTCTGCCGCGTTAGGACGCACGGCTATTCGGACTTCCCACCCAGCATTCTCGGTGCAACCCCAGACCCATGCCCCGGAATGCGAAACCCTTGGGACGCTTGTACTATTCACACCCCCCCTTGTCAAGATAATTGGGCATACATCAACGTTTCGGGTCCCTGCTGGTAAAGAGGCCCGAGGAAGGCTACGTCTGGAAATCGTAAACAGCTGGAGGGCGCGCTGCGTACCACGATCTTTTTTTGCGCGAGCGAGCGTGCACTTAAATCAGCGGCGTCGTCTTATGGCAAATTCTTCACGCGAGGGTGAGTCTAAAAAAACACGCCCTCCCTAAACTCGGGGAGGGCGTCTTTGACTGTCTCTATCCGGGTCGTACCCGCGCCTAGTCAGAAGAGTAACTTCAATCCGAACTGTATCACGCGAGGGGTGGTCGACGTCGACGTGATCTCGCCGAACGTCAACGGTGTATTGGTGTCGACGCCGAACGGCGGATCGAATTGCGGATGATTCCAGATGTTGAAGGCTTCCGCACGGAATTGCAGCGTGCCGCCTTCCCACAACTTGGTGTCCTTGATCACGGCCATGTCGAAGTTGAACTGGCCGGGACCGGACAGGACTCCCACCGCAGAGTCTCCCCACCCGGTGCCCGCACCCACATACATTGCGCCCGGATCTGCAGGGCCAAACGTACCGGGGGCATCGCCGCAAGGATCGGCCGCACTGCCGGTTGGGTTGAAGACGCCGCCGACGCAGGGCAATGCCTCGGGCACGAAATTCGTGCCTGTCCCTGTGCCGAAGGCCGCATCGTTGACCCATCCGTGCACTGCCCGGTAAGTCGTGCTTCCGGCGCTAGCAACTGGAATTCCTGACTGACAGACGCCGAACCTATTGCAGCTGACCGGATCTACCAGCTGCGCCCGGGTGTTTGCTGATGCTGCGCCGTAATAGATCGACCCGCCCGCCGAGTTCACCACGGTGAAGGGCAGACCGTCCTGGATCGTGGTCACTCCGGAAATGCTCCATCCGGACACCAGGCGATCCGAGAAGCCGTCGCGATGCTTCAAGGGCAGATCGTACACGTACGAAATCACGACGCGCTGCGGCCGGTTGAACGACGACAGCCCGTACTGCTGGCCCAGGTTGAGAGGATTGTTGCTGTTGGTCGCGCCGTAGAGAGTTTCACCCGGGGGGTTGATGCCGCTGCCGGCTTCGGCGGTGTTGACGTTCGTGAGGCCCTTGCTCCATGTGTAGGCCACCTGCAGCAGCAGACCGTGCGAGAACTGATGTCTCAGTTCGGCCTGCAAGCTGTTATAGAGCGAGTCGCCGTTGGTGTCTGTGGTGGCCAAGCCGCCGTTGGCGGAGTAGCCCAGGAAGGGAACGCGGGCATTGGCATTGGCCACCGTATTCACATCCAGCGGGAAGGGGTTCCCGGAATTAAACGGCAGTGATGCCGCGATCATCGACGCATTTTGCGGATCGGTCGGCGTGTTTGGAGCGCCCGCTACAAGGTGCGCCAGGTTGATATCCTGCGAATAGTTGTAGAGGTGAATGCCGTGGCTTCCAACGTAGCCAAGGTCGGCAACCCAGCCGTGAGCGAACTCATACTGCAAGTCCAAGCTGTATTCCTGGGTCAGAGGCAAGCGATTCGCCATCTGTTCGGAGTCAGCCGTATAGGTCAGTCCCGACGAAATCGCGCAGGCACCCGTCGGATCACCCAGCGGCGCTGTGTTGTTGCAGGTGTCATACATGTAGCGCGGCGTCCATTGGAGCGGGCCAGCGCCTGCACCGAAGGGATCATGAAGCGTGTTTCCGAGGCTGGCGGGGAATGCACCGGAAGCCGCTCCTGAATACGGAGGCAGGTTGAGCTGGTTGTCGATAAGCAGGTTGCCGTAAATGCGATCGTAGAACCAACCGTAGCCAGCGCGCACGACGAACTTGTCGCCCAGCGGTTGCCAGGCAACCCCGATACGCGGCGCGAAGTTCGTCAACGGCGTGCCCGGCACCAGAGTCTTGTTGCCGTTCACCAGAACACCGGAAGCACCATTCAACGCCGTGAGTCCAAACTCCTTCACGTCGAAGTTAGAGGGCACCACAAAACCCAAGAGCGTGCCCGTCGCTCCCAACGGTTGGAATGCTGAGTACGTATTCAGTTTTTCCAGCTGAGAATTCCACTCGTTGGAGAACTGTCCGCTCTTATCGTCCGGGAAGCCATCATATTCCCAACGCAGACCCAGGTTCACGGTTAGCTTTCTGCTGACCTTAAAGTCGTCCTGCACGTACCAATCGAATGCATTGATGCGGTTGTAGTGCGTCAAAGCGCCCTTTAAGCCGAACCCCAGGGCTATTCCCCCATTCAGTGTAGCGGGCGTGCCGTCATTGTAAGTCGGATCAAGCGGGTTCGTTCCGGCAGGTCCGGCGCTGCTGGTGAGGAAGTCCGCCGTGTTGTACATGAGCAGCTCGCCACGCCCAGAAGCGGGAATCGTGTTGTTGTACAGGATGCGCTCGCCTTCGAAACCGAACCGAAGAGAGTGTTTTCCATGGTTCCAGGAAAGCTGATCTCCAAACTGGTAGGTGTTGATGAAGTTGGTGGAGATCATGGAGAAGTTTCCGCCCTGGCTCCAGGGACCGGCGGCTGACGCAACACCCAGAATATCGAGGATCGGCACGATGTTAAGTTCGGGGTATTCCTTAGCAAGCGCCGGCGTCACCGTCCCACAGGCTTCGCCGTTGTTCACTAGCGGGATTATATTGCCCACGGGAGAAAGCGAGCACGCTTCCAGCATGTTGGGATCGGTGTTCTGCTCGACGTCGCGGTGGTAGGCGACCCTGGCTTCGTTGACGAGGTTGCTCGTGAGTACCGAAGTCAGCTTCAACTGGGCCACATAGTTGGTGTAGTGAGCGTCTACCGGCGCGCCTGGATTGCAGTTACCTGCCGTAATGAAACAGTTGAACGGCTGGGTTTGCGGATCGCTGGACGTGAAGAACTTCTCAGACAGCGTATTCTTGCTCGAGAGGACGTAGTCCGTGTTGAGCATGTACTGATTTTCGTTGGCCACTATTGGAATAGAAATGCCGACAGTGCAACCAGTGTACGTCGTCGGGACGCCGTTGCAGAGCGACGGCGCGCTTGGAAAGTAGAATCCCGAGTTGTTCCCGCCCTTGATGAGACCCGGGGCCTGAAGGAGAGCGATCGAGGTATTGGTGATGTTCGATCCATTCGGAGCGACGGTTACGCCCGTGCCGAACCCGGTGTTGCAGAGTCCCAAGCTTGGATTGCCGGTGCCAGGCGGCGCCGTGGTGGCGTTGCACGTCGTGCCCGGAACTCCGCCAAACACGCTCCCAAGATAGGCTCGATAGGCGGGGATGTTGTTCGTGCAGCGAAGGTCGGCGCAAACTCCGCTCGCGGCGTCGGCGTAGTCGTTCCACGGCAGTAACTGCACGTTCGATTCGTAGCCCGAGGCAAAACCGCTGGTGCCGATTCCATTGACCTGCCGGATGCCCTGATAGGAGCCGAAGAAGAAGATTTTGTCCTTCTTGATCGGTCCGCCAAACGTGCCGCCGAAAGTGTTCTGCTTCAGAGTCTGGGGAGTGTTCGGCTTGTCCAGACTCGCCTCGGTCCGCTTATAAAAAAAGTCGTTGGCGTTGAAAAAATTGTTTCGGTTAAATTCCCAAACGTCGCCATGGTATTGATTCGTTCCTCCCTTGGTAACCACGGTTACGTTGGCGCCCGGGTTGCGGCCAGAGCTGGCATCGTATTGCGACGTTTGCACCTTGAACTCTTGAATCGAGTCGGGGTTGGGAATGGCGATTCCAGGATAGCTTCCGGTCTGACCCGCGGTACCGCTCACGTAGTTGACGATGGAGCCGCCGTCCATGGAATAGTTGTTCTGGTTCTGCCTGGCGCCATTCGCCGCCACGTCCACCGTGCCATTGCCGACCGAAGATGCGGTGGTCACGTTGCTGACAACACCGGGAGAAAGGTTGACGATCTGGGTATAGTTCCGCGAGACGAGAGGAAGGTCGACCACTTCCTGGGAGCCGACCACCTGGCCGTTCGTGGCGTTCTGTGTCTGGATTGTCTCGGCAGTCGATTCCACCGTTACTTCCGTCGTTGTTCCGCCGACTGACAGCTTCTGGTCGAGCACCGGGGTTTCGGTGACGTTGACGGTAACCGAAGCGACCTCGGCTGGCTTGAAGCCGGCGGCCGAGAAACTCACTTTGTAATTTCCCGGATTGAGCAGCGTGAATTTGTAGACGCCATCGCTGCCGGTCGTTGCCGTGCGCTCCTGCCCCGTGCCGAGGTTCGTGATCGTCACGGTGGCGCCTACAACCACGCCGCCCGATGCGTCCGTGACGGTACCGGTCAGAGCCCCGGTGCTGTTGGTCTGCGCCAGAGACGCAGGAACGAGTCCGAAAAGAGTTATGAAACAAAGCAGACAACCAACCAGCAGAACCACTGTCGATCTCGATTTCATTGTGAATCCCCCGGTGAACCAATGTCGTTGCAATGCCTGTGTGTGCGCGAGAACCCCCAGCGCCACAAAGCAAAATGACGGGAAGTTGCGGACCCGGTGTGCCGGACTGTCTAACTGTGGCTACTCGGATTCCCCACCAAACGCCCCCGGCGTGAAAGACCCCTCCCGCACGCCGAAAACGCTACCACCGCCCGGGCTTGCTTGTACTATTGGCTGGGAGTCCTTGTCAAGAATAATAGACATACGTAACGCGAATATATGAGTAACATACTCATATCGTTCTAACCGCTTCACGTATCACTTTTGTAAACCAAGAAACAATTCCTATCTCTCGATTTTCAAGATACAGTACGCGCAGGTCTGGGGTGACCACGCCGGGAAATTCCGGGACGCGATCTTGTTTTATTCCACGATCGACAGGGCGATGCTCGAGCGGAACTGCGCAGGGCGTTCCGGATGGACGTTCGGCCCTGCAAGGGGCGGCGCCGGCAATCGGCGGGGGATGAACCTATCCGGCGGACGCATTTAAGCGTGTACACGTCCGACCCGAACCAGGGCCATCGGACTGCAAGGAGAATCAAGAATGGCAAGTGCGCGAACCCCGGGGCTACGAGCTGGCGCTCCGCGGGAGTCGAATGCTTACGGGTGGAATGCAAAGAAGCGCGAAGCTGGAGTAGAACCGGGCGGCAGAAAAATCAGGCTCAATAGTCCCCTGAACGAACGGCCCGGATATCTCTTGTGGCGCGCGCGGCATATCGCGGATTCAATTTTCACCTACGAGTGCCGCGACTTCGGCATCACCTCTTCGCAATATGTGGTGCTCGCGGTGGTAAAAGACACGCCAGGCTCTGATCAAGTGAGCATCTCGCGGATCGCCGGCCTCGACCGGTTTACCACCGCGCTGGTGCTCTCCAATCTGATCAAGCGCAAGCTGATCCTGCGTGAGCGAAGCGCCACCGACCGCCGCCGCTACAGCCTGCGGCTGAGCCCACAGGGGCAGGATATGCTGAAGCGCATTGTGCCCGGCGCGGCTCGCGCGCGGGCGCGGCTGCTTTCACCTTTTTCGCGGCACGAGCAGCAGAATTTCATTCGCGCGCTGCAGCAACTGGTAGCCACGCTCAATGACGATGCGCGCGCGCCCGTCGATCAAGACGCCCTGCCGTACATGCGGCACAAGTCCGATCGCTCCGCGAAGAAAAAATAGGCGCGGCGCCGAACTTTTCTCAGGGCCCGCTTTTATTCGCCGGGCCGAAGGAGACTCGATGCGCCTCCGGCCCGAACGCGATCACCAGTGCGCCCAGTGCGAACGCCGTCGCGGCGAACGTCCCCATCGATTGCGCGTAGGTGAAGTGTTCCGCCATTCTCGCTTCGATCGGAGGCGCACTCGACGCGATTAGAACCCCCACCTGATACGCAAATCCCGGGAAAAATCCGCGCAACGGGCCGGGCGAAAGCTCGTTGATGTGCGCGGGAATCACACCCCAGGCTCCCTGCACCATGAACTGCATCAGGAATGCGCCGAAGCTCATCAGCGCCACCAGGGGCGGTGAAAAAATCCACACGGGAATCAGCACCAGCGCCAGCAGCACGGCGCTGACCATCGCGCGCCGCCGTCCGATGCGATCAGACAACAGCCCCACGAAAATTCCTCCCGTGATGGCGCCCACATTCGCCACCACGCTGACGATCGACGTGGCGCGCGGCGCGAAATGCAGCTGGTGCTGCAAGAACGTGGGGAACAGATCCTGGGTGCCGTGGGACATGAAATTCATCATGGCCATCAGCGCCACGAGATAGAGGAACCGCTTCCAGTTCGCGGCCACGGAGCCGAAATATTCGCACCAGCTTTTTCGCGCCGCGGCCTCCGCCTTCCACGCGTCGCTTTCCTTCACTCTGGCGCGGATGAACAGCGTGAGCAGCGCCGGCAAGCCGCCGATGAAAAACATCGGCCGCCAGCCCCAGTGCGGAAAAACCGTCCAGAACGCGACGGCCGCGAGCAAATTGCCGAGGGCATATCCTTCCTGCAGCACGCCCGATAAAATACCGCGCCACTTTGCCGGAACCGACTCCATCGCAAGCGACGCGCCCACTCCCCATTCGCCGCCCATCCCGATGCCGTAGAGCAACCGCAGTGCCAGGAAGACGCCATAGGACGGCGCGAAACCAGAAAGAACTTCCACGACCGAATAGAACAGGACATCGATCATCAGCGGAAGCCGCCGGCCCCAGCGGTCAGCCATCAACCCGAAAAGCAGCGCGCCAACCGGCCGCATCATCAGACTAGCGGTGATCGTGAGCGTCATTTCGGCGACGGATTTATGGAATTCGGCCGCCACCTGCGCGAGCACGTAGGTGAGGATGAAGTAGTCGAAAGCGTCGAGAGTCCAGCCGAGAAATCCGGCGAGCAGCGCGTTGCGGGAATTTGCGCCGTCGGCGCGTGAAAACGTTGGCGACGACGCGGCGGCGTCGCTCATTTCGGCTTGGCGGCCTGCGCGGAGACGGACTGCGGCCGCATCACGGCATCGGTGACTCGCGCGACTTGCGCCATTTCGGCGACGTCATGCACGCGGACGATGTGCGCGCCGCCGAGGATGCTTACGGCAACCGTCGCCGCGGTGCCCCAGATGCGGTTAGCATCCGGCGCGGCTCCTGGCACGTTCGCAAGGAAGCTCTTTCGCGACGTGCCTACCAACAGCGCGTGGCCCAGGCGCGCAAGTTCCGGAAGTTTTCGGAGCAATTCGTAATTCTGTGCCGCGCTCTTGCCGAATCCGATGCCGGGATCAAGCACGACCTGTGTTTTGGGCACACCGGCACGGCGCGCGATGCGAACGGCGCGACGGAGTCCGGTCGAAACGTCGCGCAGTACATCCCGCGCGAACGGTCTCTTCTGCATCGTGCGAGGATCGCCGCGCATGTGCATCAGGACCAGCGGCAGGCTTCGCTTCGCGGCAATCACCGCTAAACGCGGATCGGCGCGCAGGGCGGTCACGTCATTAATGATTTCGGCGCCCTGATAGGCGGCGGCTTCGGCGACCTCTGCCTTGCTCGTGTCGATTGAAATGGGAATCTTCAGCCGTCCGCGAAGTTTCTCGAGGACCGGGAGGATGCGACGCATCTCTTCGGAGGCGGAAACGGTCTTTGCGCCGGGTCGCGTCGATTCACCCCCCACGTCGATCATGTCCGCGCCGGCCCGTTCCATCTCCAGCGCGCGAGCGACAGCTGCGTCGGCATCCAGGAAAAGACCGCCGTCAAAGAAGCTATCCGGCGTGACGTTGAGCACGCCCATCACCAGCGTGCGCTCGCCAAGCATGAGCGCGCCTGACGGCAGACACAGCTTGAATTTTTTTCGCTTAACCACGGAGGGGTATTGAATCACGGTTTCGGTGAAACGATAAGCAGATCGCGGCGCGAGCGATGAGTCAGCTTTCGGTCTCGAGCCTGTCAGGCCCGTAAGGATGTGCTTTGTCCCTCAGCTATTTCGAAGAAGTGGGGTTCTGAACCTCGGAATCTTCGCTCCGGAGGATCTTTATGAGTATGTCGAGAGCCGCCCAGAGTGCCACCCTGAGGCAAAACGATCTCACCTAGCCAACGGCGCTTAGCAACCGACGCGGAGACTAGAACTTAAACGGGACCCAGGGGGACTACGATGGGCGGGCGCCTGGCCGACCTCCGTGACACTTTCGAACTTGCCCACCGAGACACCTAGGGTTTCGAAGGTGCGGCGGGAACGTAATATGCGGCGCGATGAGAAACTTGGGCGCCGGCGTCGCCGGGGACTTCGACGCGTAGTGAATGCCAACCGGGCGCATCTCCTGCGCCTGCGGCGGGATAAAAGCCGAGGCTGTATTCCGCCCGTATTTTTTCGGCAATTTTACGGAACGTGTCCGCCATCGTTTCCGATTCGCGCAGGAAATAGAGCCCACCGCCGGCGCGGCGGACAAGTTCGGCAAGAAATAGCGTATACGGCGGAATCTCGAGCGTGCGCGCGTTGGGCGAGACCAGCGTCGCGGCCGTGTGCGCGGCCAGCCACTCCGGCGTCAGTACCCTGGGCCGATTCTCGGTCGAGACGGCGAAAATCTGGATGTCCTCGGCGGCGAGTTTGCGCGCGACGTCGTCAAACGCCAGTCGGTCCGCGGCCGCGCCGGGCCGCGGAGCCATGCTCGCAGGATCGAGCGTCAGACCCAGGCCGCTATCCTGCCCGTCGGTGAGCAGCAGGATGGCCTTGCGCCCACTACGGCCGGGGAAAAGCTCGCGCGCGGCCAGATACACGGCCTCGTAGATGTTGGAGCCGCCGGTATCCTCGAAAAGTTCCCGCACGTCGATGCGCGCGATGGCGCGGCGGGCCTGCTCGCGCACGTCGGAAAACGGAAGCTGCAAATACGTGTGCGCCGAAAAATCCACCACGGCGGCCTGGTCAAGCGGCGCAAGCGCATCGATTAAAGCGTCGGCGGCCTGCTTCATTTCCACGGAATCGCGCAGCACACTGGGGCTCGCATCGATCACCAGCGCCACGCTCGCCGGCGCCGTCGATCGATCGAAGTACGTGATCGGCTGGGCCACGCCGTCCTCGTAAACACGAAAGTCTTCGCGACGCAAGCCGGGCACGGCGGAGCCGTCGGCCGCCGAAACGATGCAGGTGACGGGAACCACCTGCGTGAGGACGTGCAAGGGCGCCGGCGCGCCCGATCGGGCGCCCCCGGCGGCATTCGATTCGGCGCCAGGGCTGCTCGCGCGCAATTCTCCAGTGGCTGGATCACGCCGCCAGACGATCCCGCGGTCGAGCTGCCGGGGTTTCGTGTGGTTGGATTGCGGCTGCGCGTCGAGCGCCGCCGTCGCGACAGCGACCACTGCGGGAACCAGTAGAACCACGAGTGCGGAGAAGGCAAGCAGGGGGGCCCGGCCTTCCATGGGCCCGGTACGGAATTGCGGGCGCATGATGGACGACTTAATCGAGGTCGAAATCTCGGATGGGCTTTTCGAGCGGTGCGTCCTTGGCCTTCTTCAGGTTCTCGGCAAACTTCCGTGCCAGGACGTCTTCCTTATTCCGCTCGGCTTCCACCGAGGCGCGAAACTTCGCTTCGACCGAATCGTCATGCTCGCGCAGCAACCGCGCTGTGTCGTCAAGATCGATCGATGGCGGGCGCACGGGCGGCGTATGCGACAAAACGACGCCGAGCGCCCGATCGACGATCAATTTTGCGCTGCAGCACGGGCAATCGAGTTCAAATGTCTCGGACGAATGCTTAGCCATGCGTTTATTCTACGCTGATTTTTCCGCTGTCAAGAGCCGGGCTTGCGTAAAACGGGCCGCGAAAAAAAAGAGCCCGCCGGCGCGGGCTCCCGAGAAGCAATCTGGTTTTGGGCGGTTATCAGGCCGTCGCGGGCTTTTCGCCCTTGGCAAGTCCGGGCAGCGGTCGAGGCTCGGGCCGCAGCGTCATCGAAGGTTCCCGTGTCGGCACAGCCGGCGCGGGCGGAGGCGGCAGCTTATCCGGCAGCGGCTTCCCTTCCATGAGCAGCTTCAATTCACTGGCATCGAGCACTTCGCGGTCCAGCAGACCTTTGGCGACGCGTTCGAGGGCGTCACTGTGCGTTTCAAGGATCTGGCGCGCCTTCGAATATCCCAAGTTGACGATGCCTCGCACCTCGACGTCGATCTTGATCGCCGTATCCTCGGAATAATCGCGATGTTGCGCAATCTCGCGGCCCAGGAAGATCGCCTCTTCCTTGCGGCCGAAGGTCAGCGGACCGAGCGTGCTCATGCCCCATTCGCAAACCATCTGCCGCGCGATCTCCGTGGCGCGCTCGATATCGTTGCCGGCACCGGTGGTGATGTGGTGCAGGAAAATTTCCTCCGCGGCGCGACCGCCCATCAGCACGGCCAGCTGCGATTCCAGGAATTCCTTTGTGTACGTGTGCTTGTCGTCGATCGGCAGCTGCATGGTGACGCCCAGCGCCATTCCGCGCGGGATGATCGTCACTTTGTGCAACGGGTCGGCTCCCGGAGTCATGGCGGCCACCAGCGCGTGTCCTGCTTCGTGGTACGCCGTGTTTTTCTTTTCCTCGTCGGACAGAATCATGGAACGCCGCTCGGCGCCCATCAGGACTTTGTCCTTCGACATTTCGAAATCGACCATAGCGACGAATTTCCGGTTCATGCGCGCGGCCCAGAGCGCTGCTTCGTTCACCAGGTTCGCCATGTCCGCGCCCGAAAATCCCGGAGTGCCGCGCGCGATCACGGAGAGATCGACATCTTCGGAGAGAGGCACCTTGCGCGTATGCACGCGGAGAATTTCCTCGCGCCCGCGCACATCCGGACGAGGCACCACCACGCGGCGATCGAATCGGCCCGGCCGCAGCAGCGCGGGATCGAGCACGTCCGGCCGGTTCGTGGCCGCAATCAAGATCACGCCTTCGTTCGATTCAAACCCGTCCATTTCGACCAGCAAGGCGTTGAGAGTCTGTTCGCGTTCATCGTGGCCGCCGCCCAGCCCGGCGCCGCGATGGCGCCCCACGGCGTCGATTTCATCGATGAAGATGATGCAGGGCGCGTTCTTCTTGCCCTGTTCGAACAGATCGCGGACGCGGCTCGCGCCGACGCCCACAAACATCTCCACGAAGTCCGAACCCGAAATCGAGAAGAACGGAACGTTCGCTTCGCCGGCAATCGCCCGCGCCAGCAAGGTCTTGCCCGTTCCCGGAGGTCCCACGAGCAGCACACCCTTCGGAATGCGCCCGCCGAGCTTCTGGAATTTCTGCGGATCTTTCAGGAAGTCGATGATCTCGTAGAGCTCTTCCTTGGCCTCATCGATTCCAGCAACGTCCTTGAATGTCGCCTTCTTCTGCTGCGCGGTCAAAAGCCGGGCGCGCGATTTCCCGAAACTGAGAGCCTTGTTACCTCCGGCCTGCATCTGGCGCATCATGAAGATCCAGATTCCGACAATCAGCAGGATCGGAGAAAAGTTGATCAGAAGGCTGACCCAGTTCGCTTCCTTCACCTCGCGGTAGTTGAACGGGACGCCCTTATCCTGCAAAGCCTTCGTGACGTCGGTGATCGCCGTGTTGGCGACCGTCACGCCGCGGAATTTGCTGCCGTCGCGATATTCGCCCTGGAGTTCGGCGCTGTTGGGCGAAAGAAGGATGGAAACATCCTTCACATTCCCGCTATCGACTTTCGCGACGAAATTCGAATACTGGGGCTCGTCCTCTTTCGTGGTCTGGCTTCCGTTGGATGCCATCTTCCACAAGAAGACCGCGAGCGCGATCATCATTACCCAAAATAAAATAGTGCGGACTGTAGAGTTCACGGGATACCTCACCCTCGGGATACTTTCCTGCCAGCGCTGGGACGCGACCTGCGGACCGTCCTCGCGCGCCTTGCCGCAACGTAGGGAAGATTCCGAAACAACCCCCCTTCGCCGCTCAATCCATACCCTACCCACTCCTTAGATGCTGCCGCGAAGCCAGTGTATTCAGCCTTCAAATCGACCTTGCGGGACGCCGGCTTGTCGAACAAAACCGCCAGCCTCAGCGACCGCGGACTGCCTTCTTCCAGGCGCTTCAACAGGAAATCTTGGGTAACTCCCGTGTTCAGCACAGCATCGACGACCAGCACATCGCGGCCGCGCAACGACGGCGCCTGGCTGAAAAATATCTCGCGGTATTCCTGGCCGCCGAACCGGATATCGCGCGTTTCCGAGCGCACGAAATGGCAGGAGACAGGCCTGGAAATCTCGCGTACCAGGTCGGCCGCGAACAAAAACGAATTCTCGAGCACGACGACCACGTCAACCGTCCTCCCGGCGTAGTCTTTCGAGATGGCTCGGCCCATCTGGCCCACCCTCGTCGCAAGACGCTGTCGAGTAAACGCGACCTTCATCGTCCTCTCAAAACCGCTCTTCCTCGATCACCACGGCCGCTTGTGTACCATTCGTGGCGCAAAACTCGTCCGAAGGAGGCAGTCCCCGGGCCCAGGCCACCCGCCCGCCGCTTTCCAGCACCGGACATCCGGCCCGATCGCGAACCGGGACTCTTCCCGCCAGGAATAGCTCTTTCAATTTCTTCGACTGCCGTCGCCCGAGCGGCCGGTAGGCATCCCCTGGACGCCAATTCCGCAAGATCAAAGGCGACTGCAGCAATTGCGCGTCGAGAGCTGTGCTATCCCTTTTAGTGTCGCGCTGCGAGACAGACCAGTCAATCACTTTCAGGCAGAAGCGCCTGTTTAGTTCCGGAACGGATACGGTCGCGCTCCCGTGCGCTGGCAAGCTCACCACATATCGATACGCATGCGGTGCAAATTCAGTTTCGCGACGCACGCGCGGCCGGCTGTGGGCCGTCGCATGGGAGAAAACCAGTTCGTCAAAATTTCGCTCCACCACGATCTCGCCGGGGAGCTCGGCGCGCCGCCCGCTCGAGGACGCCGAAGCCAGCCGAACAACCTGCGCCACGTGCTTCGAACCGAGTCCGGCCACGTTGCCGCGGAGCTCGCGATAAATTCGCCGAACCAGCCGCTCCGTCAAAGCCCGAAGCGCGCCGCTTTCGTCGTCTCGCGCAAAGGCCGAAATATCGAGCGGCGCCAGAAGCGCCGAAATCCGAACTGCGAATTCTCCCACCCCGCTCGGGACCAGCGCCCGGAAACGATCCTCGACCAGCGCGCTCCAGAAAATTTCCTCCTCGCGCGCCAGCCCGGCAAGTCCGGAAAGCCGATTTACGATTCCCGGCGAATATTCCCGCTCGAGCAACGGCAGCAGCTGTTCGCGAATCCGCGCGCGCTGCCTGGTCAGGTCGCGGTTGGTCGCATCCTCACGCCACCCCTGCCCGAGCCCGCGAAGATACTTCCGCAAGTCCTCGCGGCGCTCCTCCAGTAGAGGTCGCGCGACGGCTCCTACAGCCGGATAAATTCCCGCCAGACCCGTCGGGCCGGTTCCTCGAAAAATATGGGCCAGCACTGTTTCCGCCTGATCGTCCGCGGTATGCGCTACCATGACGCGCGTCGCTCGCCCCTCGGTTACCAGGCGCTCGAAGAACGCATAACGTAACCGCCGCGCCGCATCTTCCAGATTCCACTTGTTAGACGCAGCCCGAGCCGCAACCGCTTCCCGGCCAACGACACATTCAATCCCGCGCTCGGCCGCGAGTTTCTCCACAAATCGGGCGTCCGCATCCGATTCCGCGGCGCGTAGCGAGTGGTCGAAATGCACGACAAGGAGTTTGACACCGAGGCGCTCCCGCAGGTTCTCGAGCAATCGCAGCAGCGCGACCGAATCGGCGCCGCCCGACACGGCCACACCCGCCCGATCCCCGGGCGCAAGCATTCGCCCCCGCCGGATCGTTCCTAACAGGCGATTTTCAAGCGATTTCACAAGCGTAATGTTAGCAGCGGGGCGGAGCGAGGTCGAGCGTACGACCGGGAGCTAGAGATGATCGCTGGCCTGCCGCGTGAAAAGACTGCGGCTGGTTGAGATGCATCGATCCAGAACCACAGCCGCAAAATGCGCGCAATCCCCGCATTCGCGCTCCGTCCAATCCGCGACGCGGGGCGAAAGTCCGCCGCACAAACGCCCGCCAGCCTGCAAAGCGCGATAGTAAATCGTCACCGCACGCACGCCGACGCAGTCGGCCTCATGCTCGGGGCAGAGGCGCACGAGCTCTAAGACGCGGTCAAAATCCTGCGCCGCCAAGTCTGCGTCGCAGGAGCCGATCAGCGTCGATACGCGCTCCGAAAGCGACTCGCTTCGCACGGACGACAGCAGGGTGCCGCAATAGGACACGAACAGCGGCAACAGCGCCACGAGCGATGCCGCGGCAATGATTCCTGCTGTCAACATTCCTTCAGATCCCCACCCGTCCACGGGTTCGAAGCCTATTAGATTCCACTAAATGCAAGCTAGCCGAAGGAACGGTCATCGGTCAATGTTACCGACGTACTGGCTGCGAAAATCGGCGCTTCGAGGCGCCAAGAAGGGAGTCGAAAACGACCGAGCTGGTCAGTCGAGATACTTCACGAACACAACTTCATTCTGAGCTTCGTTGTAGAGCAGCTCGTCTACTTTCGCCTGTACCAACATGAGACCAAACCCGCCGGGGCGCAGGCCCTTTTTCTCGCGAATCAAGCCATGCTCGATTGAATCCACATGGGAGATTGCGGCGTGGTCCAAATCGGCGAATTTGAATCCGGGACCGGGATCCGCGATGCGGTACAGGAGCATGCGTTTCGCGTGAAGATAAGAAATGCGAACTTTGCGCTTGGGGTTGAGCTTGCCGCCCCACTCGATCGCGTTCATCAGTAGCTCGTGGAAAGCCTGCGCCACGGAATTACGCACCTCTTCGGAAAGACCGGCTTCCAGCTGCATCATGAAATGTTCCAGGCGCGTCGCGCAATCCATCGAGCAAGGAACCAGCAGTTCCACCCACTCCGGCCGAGCGGAAATCACTTCGATCGGCGGTACCTTCGATTTCTGTCCCAGCGACTCGCACACCAGCGTCAGCAGCGTCTGCCGTTCGACGGGTTTCGCCAGATAGTTGTGGGCTTGCTCCCGCACGGCCGCCAGCAACGTGCCGGGCGTGTCGTCCGACGTGATTACAATTACCTTCGGTGGGGCCTTTTTTCGGTGCATCGCGGCCAGCACGTCGAGCCCATTCATCTTGGGCATCCAGACGTCGAGCACCACGAGGTCGAATTTCGATTGCCGCAGCTTTTCGAGCGCGGCGCGTCCATCGGCCACGGCGGTAACCGCAAACTTCTCGGCTCGCAGAATCCCGACGATCCACTGCCGCGTCGTAGCATCGTCTTCCGCCACCAGGATGCGTTTCGCAGGCATTTCGTCACTCATTGTAACGTGTCATCGTTTCGATTTCGTGAAAGTTGAAAGCCTTCTGACGCTAAGGCGTTAGCGTGGGTTGCCATCGCCGGGCTGCCGCGGGACAATGGCGGGCGCCGCCCCCCGACTTTGGAGCGGTGAAGATCGTTTTTTTCGGAGAACGTATGATGCGGCCCGGTCAGACTGTTTCGGTGGCGCTGCTACTCGTGGTGGCCTCGGCTCTGCCGGCATTTGCACAGTCGGGAGCCTGGAAATTTGCCGTCTCCGGAGACTCGCGGAATTGCGGCGACGTAGTGATGCCTGCCATTGCCGCGGGCGTAAGGCAATCGGGCGCGGAGTTCTACTGGCATCTCGGCGACCTGCGCAAGATCTCCGGCGTCGATGAGGACATTAGCCATCAGCCCGAGTATCTGGCCAAACCGCTCACCAAGGACGAATACCTGGATATGGCCTGGGACGATTTCACCCGGAACCAGATCGCCTCGTTCGGCGATATTCCTTTTTATCTCGGCATTGGCAACCATGAAACTGTCCCTCCGAAAAATCACGACGCCTTCGTCGCGCGATTCTCGAAGCAACTCGACCTGCCGAGGGTGCGCACAGAGCGATTGCGCGACGATCCCACCGATTTGCTACCGAGGACCTACTACCACTGGATCGAGCGCGGAGTTGATTTCATCAATATGGACAACGCCACGAAGGATCAGTTCGACTCAGAGCAGGTGGGTTGGTTCGAAAAAACACTCGAGCGCGACGCGGCCAATCCACAGATTCACACACTCGTCGTCGGCATGCACGAGGCCCTGCCAGAAAGCCTCTCGAAGAACCACGCCATGGACGAATCCGAGGGCGGCACAGAGAGCGGTCTCCGCGTGTACGCCGATCTGCTGAAGGCACGGAAGAAAAATCGCCAAGAGGTTTACGTGCTGGCCAGCCATTCGCATTACTTCATGGACGGCACGTTCAACACTTCCTACTGGCGCACACACGGTGGCGTTTTGCCGGGATGGATCATCGGGACGGCCGGCGCCGTCCGTTACAAATTACCTCCCCAGGCCGGGCAAGCGCACGCCGCTATGACCGATGTCTATGGATTTCTGCTCGGGACCGTCGATCGCCAGGGCCGCATCCGATTCGATTTCCAGCGCCTCGCCGAATCGGACATTCCCGCATCCGTCGCGTCGCGCTACACTCCCCAGTTCGTTCACTGGTGTTTCGCCGAAAATTCCGAAGCGCACCCGGCGAACTGATTCCCGAGCAGAAGGGGACCCTCATGGCCACGCCGACCGGCGGCGCAAAACCGAATCCGCAACTCATCTACCACACGCTGAATGCCTATCAGAATACGGCCGCGCTGCGTGCGGGAATCGATCTCGACATATTCACGGCCATCGGCGAAGGCGACGATACGGTCACAAAACTGGCCACGCGCTGCCACGCCACCGAGCGTGGCCTTCGGATTCTCTGCGACTATCTTGTGATCATCGGCTTTCTTACCAAGCAGGACCACCGCTACGCGCTGACGCCGGAATCGGCAGCCTTCCTCGACCGCCGCTCGCCCACCTCGATGGCCTCGACGGCCGGTTTCCTCACGCTCCCGGAGGTGGTCACGGGCTTCATGCATCTGGCCGACGCGATCCGCAGCGGCGAGCCGCCGCTCGGAGGCGAAGGCTCCGTCTCGCCCGAAAATCCGATCTGGGTCGAATTCGCGCGGTCGATGGCGCCCATGATGCGCCCCGCGGCTGAGGAAATGGCTGGACTGATCGATGCCGCGGCCGGTGAGAAATGGAAGGTGCTCGACCTCGCCGCAGGACACGGCACGTACGGCATCACCGTAGCGGAACGCAACCCGAACGCTCAGATTTTCGCGCAGGATTGGGCGCCGGTGCTTGCGCTGGCCATGGAAAACGCGCGCGCGGCGGGCGTCGAATCGCAAGTTCATGGCCTGCCCGGCAGCGCGTTCGACATCGAACTTGGCACGGGCTATGACGTCATCTTAATCACGAACTTCCTGCATCATTTCGATCCGCCAACGAACGAAGCGCTGCTGCGCAAGCTGCGCGCCGCTCTCGCTCCCGGCGGACTGGTCGTCACGCTTGACTTTGTTCCCAACGAAGACCGGATCACGCCCGTCCGCTCGGCAGGATTCGCGATGACCATGCTCGGGATGACGCGCAACGGCGATGCCTACACGGCCGCAGAATATCGGAAGATGTTTCAGAACGCGGGATTTTCATCCAACGACGTGCGGCCCATGGCCACCGGCCACAGCCTGATTCTTTCGAAGGTCTAAAACAAAGCGCGTGATCGGTGCGTGGCGGAATTACACGCCAAAGGCCAGCGACACCAGCGTCTTCTGCTCCATCTCGTGAGCCTTGTGCGATCCGGTCGAAGGGCTCGCAGCCGAAGATCGATTTACGGAAAGCACCGAGCGCTGGCGCGCCAGCCGCTTCAATTCGGGAACCATGAATTCGTGCGCCCCCATGTTGCCGGGCTCTTCCTGCACCCACACGAATTCCCGCGCGTTCGCGTGGCGGTCCATCTCCGCGGCCAATTCCGCTTCCGGCAGCGGGTAGAGCTGCTCCACAAAAACGATTGCCGGAGCGATTTCCGGATGCCGCTTCCGCTCCGCGATCAGCTCATGGCCGATCTTTCCCGTGCACAACAGCACGCGATCCGCCGACCCGTCGCCCCCGTCCGGAATTACGGTCTGAAAACGTCCGCCCGCCAGCTCGGCGAGCTGCGACGAGGCCGCGGGATTGCGCAACATGCTCTTAGGGGTGAACACGATCAAAGGCTTTCGCCACGAGCGCAGCGCCTGCCGCCTCAGCAAATGAAAATACTGCGCGGCCGTCGAAGGCTGGCAAATCTGGATGTTGTCGCGCGCCGCCAGCTGCAAAAATCGCTCGATCCGGGCGCTGGAATGCTCCGGGCCTTGCCCTTCGTACCCATGAGGCAGCAGCAGCACGATGCCCGACAGCAGATTCCACTTGTCCTCGCTCGCCGCGATGAACTGGTCGATGATGATCTGCGCGCCATTCGCGAAATCGCCGAATTGCGCTTCCCACAGCACCAGCGCCTCAGGATAATCGCGGCTGAATCCGTACTCGAATCCCATCACGCCCGCTTCGGAAAGCGGCGAATTGTAGATTTCGCAGAACGCCGGTCGCTCGACCAGCCCCGCGAGCGGCACAATCTCATCTTCCGTTTCCACATCAATCAGCGCCGCGTGCCGCTGATTGAACGTTCCGCGCCTGCTGTCCTGTCCCGTCAGCCGCACCGGCACGCCTTCGTGCAACAGTGAGCCAAAAGCCAGCGCCTCGGCCATTCCGAAATCGATCGCGCGCTTGCCCTGCGCCATTTCCCGGCGCTGCTCCAGCAGCTTTTTCACCTTGGGGTGAACGTGAAATCCCTCCGGATAGCTCGCCAGCGTTTCTCCGGCCATCGTCAGCGAATCGGCGGCAACCGCCGTGGGAACCTCGAGTGAAGGATCGTACTTCCCTCCGCGAAACGCGCCCCAATACCGCGGCAGCTTCCGCATCTGCGGGCTCTTCTCAATTTCCTGGGCCTCTTTTTGGGCTGCGTCGAGATCGTCGCGGACGCGCTCGACCATCGGCGAGGGGTCGACGCCGGTCTTCTCCGCGTAAATCTTCCACAGCTCCGGATGTGCCTCGATCTTGCGGTAGCGCAGGGGCTGCGTGATCGTCGGATCGTCCACTTCGCTGTGCCCGTGGCGCCGGTAGCCGATCAGATCGATCATCACGGGCGTCTCGAACTCGTAGCGGTAATCCAGCGCCATCTTGCCCACGCGCACCACCGCGTCGGGATCCTCTGCGTTCACGTGGAAAATCGGGATGGGCAGGCGCTTGGCCAGGTCGGACGAGTAACGCGACGACCCGCCGTCCCTCGGAGCGGTCGTAAAGCCGATCAAGTTGTTTACGATGATGTGAACCGAGCCGCCGACCGCAAATCCCTCGACGCCCGCCATGTTCAGAACCTCGGCGCAAATGCCTTGGCCTGCGAACGCCGCGTCTCCGTGCATCACGACCGCTACCACGCGCCGCCGCCCGTTTTCGCCGCGCCGTTGTTGCTTCGCGCGCGTCCGCCCGATCACCACCGGATCGACTGCTTCCAGATGGCTTGGATTCGACACCAGATGAATTTCCACTTCGCGTCCGTTCGCCGAATGGAAAGTTCCCGTCGCGCCCATGTGATATTTCACGTCGCCGCTGCCCAGCGTGCTCCGCGGGTCCACGTCCTCGAATCGCGCGAACACGTCCGCCGCCGCGCGCCCCACGGTATGCACCATCACGTTGAGCCGCCCGCGATGGCTCATCGCCAGCATCGCTTTTTCCGCGCCCTGATCGGCCGCCGCGCCCAGGACCGAGTCCAGGAGCGGAATCAGCGCGCATTCGCCTTCCAGCGAATACCGCTTCGTGCCCAGATAGCGCGTCTGCAAAACCTGCTCGAAGATATCCGCGCGAATCAGAAGATCGAGAATTCTCACCCGGTCCGGCTTCGGCGCGTCCGATTCCATGCGTTGCTGGATCCAGGCGCGTTTCTCGCGGTCCGGGATGTGCATGAATTCCACGCCGATGCTGCCGCAGTAGACGCGCCGTGCGGTATCCGCCTCAGCTCCCCAGCCGTCCAGCTCCGGCACCGGCGCCGGTTCCAGATCACCCAGCGGATCGAGGCTGGCCTGCATGTATCCCCAGCGGCGAAACGATTCCCAGAGGCGGTCCTGCTGCGTAGGGGAAGATGCGGATTCCGCGATTGCCTGTTCCCGACTCATACCCTGCCTATCCCTCAGCTGCTGATTTATGGCGACTGCTATTGTATCAATTCTAGGGTTCCTGCAACGGCGGACTCGGGCACAAGTGCGGTTCAGTTTTCCGGCCAGCAACCCAGCAACCGGCGCACCAGCACGAGCTGTCCCAGATGGTAGGCATTGTGATCGGCGGTCAGCAGGACTTCCCGCAGGATGGTCTGGCCATCTCCGTGGGGAATCGGCGCCAGCAAGTCCGTCTGCGGGTCCGTTACGAGCTTGCCCATCGCCTCCAGGTCTTTTTGCAGAGCCTGAACGCTCCGGTCCCACGCCGCCGCGTTCGGCGGCGCCGGTTTCTTGGGCCAATACCCTTGGGGCCATTTCGGCGACGCGTGCTGGGGGTCCCTGCAGAATTCGTAAATGTCCCAGGTCGCCAGACGCATATGCTCGAGCAGTTCCCAAGGCGAATGCTCCGCTCCCTTGGGCCGCTTGCCACGCAATTTCTCGGGAATCCCGGAAACCGCCTTCAGCCAATCCACGTGCGCCTCGTGCCAGCCGAGCGCTCGCCGCAAATAGTCGCGCACACCTTTTTCATCGATCAAAATCAGCCTCCACTCCCAATCGATTCTAGGCTCGCCTCTCGCGTAGGGTCAAATCAGCGGACGCATCTCGCCTAACGATTGCCACGCTGTTTACTCAGAAGGCTACACATTGCTCCGGTTACATTGACCCGGTCGTTTTGGCGCTTAAAGATGAACGAATGATGGGTCGAACCATCCGGTGGAAGGCGTCGGCGCTTGTTTCCTCGGCCGTTCTGCTCTCCGTCGCTGTTCCGTCGCCGGCCCAAGCGCCGCTGTTCGTCCGGATCACTCCCTCGAGCGTAACGCTGCTGGTCGGCCAGTCGGCATCGTTTCGCGTGATCGACCCGGCCGGCCACATGGTCGACCACATCGCCTGGCACGTTTCCGATCCAGACGCTTTCTGGACTCGCGACGGAGACGAATTCACGATCGTGGCGAAGGAGCCGGGCGACTACCACGTTGACGGGAGAAGCGCCGACGGCTCAGCGGAAGCCACGGTCACGGTGGCCCATGGTGATCGGCTCCCTCCCGGTTCCACTCTGTGGCGGTCGGGCGACGTCCAGGGCTGCCAGTCCGTGAAAATCACGCCGGCGCTTCCGAATACCGCCGGCATCGCCTACTACCAGCAGACGCAGTGCGACGACGGCGGCTACATGCAGGCCTACCGCGCCAATGGCGTCCAGATGTGGCGAACGAAAATATCAGACACCGGCGTGCCACCCTCTGCCGGTGGCGACATGCCGGCAATCCCCGCCGCGCGATTGAACGTGCGCTCGGCATCGGTTTGCGATTCGATTTCCGTCGGCGACGCCCAGGCAAAGATTCGCGATCTGCTCCATCAGCAGAACCTTACTTTCAGCGACGGCGCTGCCGCCGAGCCTGTGTGGACCATCGACGAATCGAATACGCAATGCAAAGTGTGGTTTGACGAAAAATCGCAGGTCAGCAAGAAACGCAAGGTCTTCGTTACGGAATAATTCCGCTTTCAAACGATCGGAACGCTGTCGAGAGAATCTTCAGGCTGCGCTCGCGTGAGACTTTGTCCCGGCCCGGTCGACCGACTCCAGCGCAGCTACGTCGACATGAAGAAACCAACGGTCGAGCACCACGTGCCGCGAGAACCATCGGCTGGCCATCAGTTGCCGCGAAATGGCGCCCAGCAGATTCACCGGCATCCGCCGCCCAACCTCCGTAGCCAGATCTCCGCGCGGATTCCCGAATCGTTCCCGCAAACGCATCGCGTAGCGACCCAGATTGGCCGCACCGTAATTTCCGTCTGCCTCCAGCAGGACATCGGCGGCAATCAGCCCCGATTCGATCGCCGGGCGAATCCCCTCGCCGCTTTGCGAGTACGAGACGCCGGCCGCGTCTCCCGCGAGCAGCACGCCGTCGTCCACGATCCGGCTGCGAATGTCGCGCAACAGCAGGTACGCATGCCCCTGCATCGGACCGGGCAAATCGAATCCGATCCGTTTCGTACGCTTCAGAAATTCGACAAAATCCGACACGTGCTTCGGCAGCCCGCGCGCGTCCAGCCGGCCCAGCCCGATATTCAGATAATCGCCCTTCCGAAAGCACCACCCATAGCCGCGCATGTCCCGGCAGAAATAAAGCTCCGGTACGTCCTCGCGAATCGCGCAGGCCGCGCGTTCCCGGAACTTCATTTCGAACTCCGCCTCCTGCGCAATCACGGCGATTTCCTTTCTGGCATCCGCTCCCAGGAACCGCGCCACCGGACAGAAATGCCCGCCCGCGCCGACGATCATCCGCGCCCGTATCTCGCCATTCACGATCCATCCGTCCGCGGACCGCTCAAGCCTTGTCAGGCTGGCTCCCAGCCGCAGTCGGGCGCCACTGCGCCGCAAAAGGTAATCGTCGAACTCGCACCGGCGGATTCCGTAACTGATCGTTTTGCCGTAGCGTGTTTCAACGCCGGGAGAATCGATGCAGCCGGTGCGAAATCCGGTGAGGGGCTGGAGCGTACGGCCTGCCGCGTAGTCGCGCGCATCGATCTGCAGCTCTTGGAGGACCGCCGGAGTGATCCACCCGCCGCAAACCTTGTGCCGGGGGAAAACGCTTCTATCGAGAATGACCGTATCGAGTCCGCCGCGCACCGCTTTTGACGCGCACGCGGAGCCGGCCGGCCCTCCGCCGACGATCAGGAGATCGCACGAATCCATGGGCTCTTCTCGTCGTCCTGTTCGGAATATAAATACGCCCGCGTCCACGGGATCTGCCGGCATTGCGCGCCCGCGAATACGATCTGGAAAAGCTGCAGGTTGCCGGCGCGAAAAGCGGCGATCGATCCCGCCAGATACAATCTCCAGGCCCGCGCGAAATTCTCGCCGAACATCTTCACCACGTCATTCCACGCATTCTCATAACGCCGCAGCCAGCATTCCAGCGTCCGCGCATAATGCAGGCGCAGATTCTCGACGTCCAGCACGGCGTAGTCCCACGGCTCGAGCACGCCGAGTGATTCCGCCAGCGAAGGCGCGTACGCCCCCGGGAAAATCCGCTTTCGAATCCACGGGCTGAAGGCATGCGGCCGCTTGCGCCCGATGAAATGCAGCAGACCGCGCCCTGTGTCGCCGATCGTCCGTTGAATCACGCCTCCCAGCGCTTCGTAATTCTCCTCGCCTAGATGCTCCAACATTCCCACCGAGACGAACGCATCGTATCGCCTGGTGATGTTCCGGTAGTCATCCTCGACGAACTCGACCTGGCGATCGAGGCCTTCTTTGCGCGCCCGTTCGCGGGCCACCTGAATCTGCTCATGAGAAATGTTGAACGCCGTCACCCGCGCGCCGTAATGCCGCGCCATATGCAGCGCCAGCGCGCCCCAGCCGCAGCCCGCCTCCACCACGTGCTCGCCCGGCTGCAGCCTTATTTTTCGGCACACGTGATCCATCTTCGCCAGCTGCGCCTGTTCCAGTGTTTTTGCCTCGTCCGGAAAATATGCGCAGGTGTAAACAAGCCGGGAATCAAGCCACAGCTTGTAAAAATCGACGTTGAGGTCGTAATGGTGATGAATGTTCTTTGCCGAACCGCGCAGAGTATTGGCCTGCACCCAATCCAGCCAGCGCGAAAATAATCGCGCCCACCGGCTCGGCCCGCCCTCCGGCATCGACTCCAGGACCGTTTCCAGCAACTGAACCAGATCGCCCTCGACCTCAATCCGACCGTCGCGGTAGGCCTCGCCAAAGGCAACCTCGGGATCCAAAGCCAGCGACACGAGCGTCCGCCAACCGTCGATTCGCACGGTCGCCAGCGCGTCCGTCGCATCCGCGGGATAGGGATCGCCATCGCCTACGGCAAGACGCACGTGGGGTGAACCGATGGAACGGTGGACTCTGTGCAAGAACCTGCGATTCATCGTGGAATCGCGAGAAGTATTCGAGCTCGCCATGGCCGAATCATCCCGCCTGCTGAAATTTGGGCGCCTAAAATACCACGCAATCCGCATGGTATTCCAGCGCCACGAAGCGCCGCGCCGGTTAGCTGGCGGGTCCCGCAACATGGCTACAGGCGGGATCGTATTCGAGGAAAATCCAAACGGTGACGAGGCCAGCGATTCGGCCAGGCGAACGGCGCCGCTTGGCGAGCTCGTCCGCCGTCGCTCGCGGGACCCACTCCCGCCGCAGCGTGCCTGTATTAACTGTTTAGTTCTCGCAGCGCATTGCCACGACGCGATCGATATCGCTACGCCGTTGCGCCAGCCGAGCCGACAGAACGCCGGTGCTGAAAACATTCCCGGCAATACACCGGGCGCCCCTGTGTGGGCTTGAAAGGAACGGTCGTCTCTTTCCCGCACTGCGAGCAGACCGTTTTTGTTTCTACGCGCTGTACGCTTCCTGAGCCTGCCTCCGTTCCCTGTGCCCGATTCGCTTTGCAGGCCTTGCAGCGCTTCGGCTCGTTCTTAAACCCCTTGTCCGCGAAAAACATCTGCTCGCCGGCCGTGAAGACGAATTCCGCTCCACAGTCGGCACACTTCAGGACCTTGTCATGGTATTCCATACGCTGCTCCGGGGGCCGGGTTCGCTCGGGGCAGGCATCGGCGCAGCCCGCAGCCCGCGGGCGTACAAGTTGCCGCCCATAATGGCGGCCTTGTCTCA
>Ga0210391_10000990_pt1 | contig 27039 bp, 23 predicted proteins | sample IncBWC12OmetaG_FD_160573 | JGI IMG/M metagenome (GOLD analysis project Ga0210391, IMG submission 160573) | Forest soil microbial communities from Barre Woods Harvard Forest LTER site, Petersham, Massachusetts, United States - Inc-BW-C-12-O ... | reverse complement strand
ATCCACAATACCGTGGAGCGCCTGAGCACCCGAGGCAGACAATGGCTGCGCTGCAAAGGCAGAGTGCTGCTCCGCTAAGAACGTTCCGGCAACCACAAGGCTCATTAAAACGATCATCCATTGAGCTCGATAGATAGATTTCCGCACAGTCAAACCTCCACTTGATGTTTTATATGAGTATTGAAAGCAATTCCAGGTTCCTCCTAACTAGAAGGGCTCTCACTTTGTCATCTCTGCAGCCAGCCGCGCAGTCCGATTTAATCTACTCTCTAAGGCGATAGCAAGCTGCGCGTGCAGCCAATTGGATAAGACATGCGGCCTCCATAAAAAGGCATCGCGGCCGCCTTGCCCAAATGCCGCGGATTTGCGTATTGTTACGGAGTGAAGTTTCCCAGATGTAGTGGAATTCTGCTGCACTTCACTTCTTTGCCCGGCCGCCTCGGCATTGGTGATCTCGGGCCCTGCGCCTATGAATTTGCAGACTTCCTCTTCGCCGCGGGGCAGAAATTGTGGCAAGTGTTGCCACTGAATCCCACCGGATACGCCGATTCCCCTTACCAATGCTTTTCGGCTTTCGCCGGTAACCCAATGCTACTCAGTCTTGAGCGTCTGCGCGATCAAGGCTTGTTGCCGCCTTCGGCTCTGGCTTCGCCGCCGTCATTTCCTGAAGACTCTGTCGACTATGGGCGGGTAATCGAGTTCAAAATGGCGGCGTTGCGTCGAGCGGCACAGGTTTTCTTTGCCGACGGCTCCCGTGTTGATCACGCAGCCTTCGATCACTTTTGCGAAAGTGCCCGCTCATGGCTCGACGACTATGCGCTCTTCATGGCCTGTAAAGACGCACACCACGGGAGCATGTGGACGCGGTGGGACGCACAGATTCGTCAGCGTAACGCGGTTGCCGCAAGCGAGTGGTCGAAAAAGTTCGCGCCCGAAATTAATGCCTATCGCTATTGGCAATTCGAATTCTTTCAGCAATGGGAGCGCCTCAAGACTTATTGTCGGCAGCGCAGCATCCGCTTTATGGGAGATGTTCCCATCTATGTTGCGCACGATAGCGCCGATGTCTGGGCCCATCCCGATCTGTTTTATCTGGACGATCATGGCCTCCCCACCGTGGTCTCTGGTGTGCCGCCCGATTATTTCAGTGCCACCGGGCAGCTGTGGGGTAATCCGATCTATCGTTGGGACTTGCTTGCGGCAAACGGGTACAAGTGGTGGATCGATCGTTTCCGCGTCACGTTTGCACTTTTTGATCTGGTGCGGCTCGACCATTTCCGCGGTTTCGAGTCCTACTGGGAAATTCCGGCCGGCGAAACAACCGCCGTTCGCGGGCGTTGGGTCAAAGGTCCCGGCGAGGAATTCTTGACCACACTCGAGAATTCATTCGGCGAACTGCCGATCGTCGCGGAGAACTTGGGCGTGATCACTCCGCAAGTAGAAAAACTCCGTCAACAATTCGGTTTACCAGGTATGAGTCTGCTGCAATTTGCATTTGGCAACGATCCTCAGGGACCATCATTCCGCCCACATAATTACAGCCGCGACCTTGTCGCTTACACGGGAGGGCATGATAACGACACCACAGTAGGGTGGTGGACGAGTTCTGGAGCTAGCGACAGTACTCGGACTCCAGAAGATGTTCGCAGAGAGCACGAATTCGCCCGCGCCTATCTGAACTTTCATGATGATGCAGACGTTAATTGGGTCATGATCCGCACGGTCTTGGCATCGGTTGCCGACATGGCGATTGTTCCGCTGCAAGATGTGTTGGGTCTGGGCAGCGCAGCGCGGATGAATCTTCCCGGCACGATCAGTGGCAATTGGAAATGGCGCTATCGTCCTGGGGCATTAACGGGAAAATTAAGCGAGAAGCTTCGATCTTTGGTCAACCTTTACGATCGGTAGTCATAATCTGAGGAGCACCCTTCGCTCGCGGATCACGATGATGGCGTTCGTGGCATTATGAAGATCAGGACACTTAAATGCCACTAAATCGGACGGCTCTCTGGTACAAGGACGCGATCATTTATCAAGTACACGTCCGCACTTTCCACGACAGCAACGGAGATGGCATCGGCGATTTCCAGGGCCTAAATGGGAAGCTGGACTACCTTCAAGAACTTGGAATCGACGCGATCTGGCTCATGCCGTTCTTCCCCTCTCCTCTGCGTGATGATGGCTATGACATCGCGGACTATAACGCAGTCCATCCGACCTATGGGACGCTCGATGATTTCCGGAAATTCCTAGAGTCAGCCCACGAGCGGGGAATCCGCGTCATCATCGAATTGGTATCAAATCACACATCCGATCAGCACCCGTGGTTTCAAGAGTCGCGCAGTTCTCGAGACAATCCGCGCCGGGACTGGTATGTCTGGAGTGATACGGACACCCGGTATAACGGTGCCCGCATTATCTTTCTTGACACAGAGAAGTCCAATTGGGCGTGGGACCCGATTTCAAAATCCTTCTATTGGCATCGCTTTTTTAGTCACCAGCCTGATCTCAACTACGATAATCCGGCCGTTCGGGAGCAGATGTGGGAAGTGATGAAGTTCTGGTTAGAGATGGGAGTTGACGCGTTCCGACTCGACGCCGTGCCATACCTGGTCGAACGAGAGGGGACAAATTGTGAGAACTTGCCAGAGACTCACGAAGTCCTAAAGGAGTTGCGGCGCAGGCTCGATGAAAGTTTTCCCGGCAGAATGCTTCTGGCAGAGGCCAATCAGTGGCCCGCGGACCTTCGCCCATATTTCGGCGACGGGGATGAATTTCACATGGCTTTTCATTTTCCGTTGATGCCAAGGATGTTCATGGGGTTGAAATTGGAGGATCGCAAACCCATCACCGAAATCCTGCATCAAACGCCGGAAATCCCTTCGTCTTGCCAGTGGTCCCTGTTCCTTCGCAACCATGATGAGCTGACTCTGGAAATGGTAACGGACGTGGAACGCGACTACATGTACGACTCGTATGCAGAAAGCAAGATGATGCGGCTGAACCTTGGAATTCGCAGGCGCCTCGCTCCTCTTCTGGCCAATGATCGCAGGCGCATCGAGTTGATGAATGGAATGCTGATGTCATTGCCGGGCACACCTATCATTTATTACGGCGACGAGATTGGAATGGGCGATAACATCAATTTAGGCGATCGTAACGGAGTGCGGACTCCGATGCAGTGGAGCGGCGAGACCAATGGCGGCTTTTCGACCGCGCCGCCGGAGCGTCTATACGCCCCTATCATTCAGGATCCGGTGTATGGTTATCAGGCTGTCAACGTCTTGCGTCAAAAGGCGAGCGAACATTCGCTCATAAATTGGATGCGAACCATCACGGGCGTCCGCAAATCGACCGGAGTATTCGGCAGGGGATCGATTGAGTTCCTCTATCCGGCAAACCATCGGATACTGGCTTTTATACGGCAACTGGGAAATGAGGCGGTCTTGGTGGTGAACAATCTTTCGAGCAGCGCACAAGCTGTCGAACTTGACCTTCGGCGCTACAAGGGAAATATTCTCATCGAGATGTTTGGCAAGAATATTTTCCCGCGTGTGGGCGACCTACCATATCTACTAACCATGGGACCCTACCAGTTTTATTGGTTTCGGTTGCGGCGAATCTGAACTGATGCGGATATTGTCGAAGATTTCGGAATTGCGCCGCTTCACCAGCGAACGCAGTCAGACTTCGAACGGAGAGTAAATTGGCAGAGGAGAGCTTCCTTACAGATGATTTTCTTCGCCAGTTAATGAATGTCGGCGAAGTAGATATCCTCGTGGGCTTGCCCACCCACAATAACGCCAAAACTGTCGGGTCAATTGTCCACACAATTCAGACTGGCATCCTCCGCGGGTTTCCCCGAGCACGAGCCGTGATTATTAATGCCGATGGGGGATCGCGCGATGGCACTCCCGAATTGGTGACAGGCGTCTCTATCGACGACGCACGACCAGCCTCCAATCTGTATGCTCTCCGAACATTGCACTCAATAAGCACGAAGTATGCGAACAGTTCGCAACCGTCGAACAAGGTCGCGTTTCGGACGATCCTGGCGGCCGCTGAACTGCTCCGCGCCAAGGCCTGTGTTGTGATGTCGCCGGAGTCTGCGAACGTCGAACCCGAATGGCTCTCCAAGCTTCTGGGTCCAATTTATCACGATGATTTCGATCTTGTGACTCCCACGTATAGCAGACATAAATTTGAAGGGCTGCTCATAACAAATTTGCTGTACCCGATGACTCGCGCACTTTACGGGGTACGAATCCGCGAAACATATTCCCCAGAATTCGGGTTCTCGGGTCGCCTTGGAACTCAATTCCTTGGACAAAATATTTGGACTGATGCAACCAACGGGACCGGTGTCGAACTTCGCTTCACCTTGGCTGCGATTACTGGGAAATTTCGTATTTGCCAGTCCTTCCTGGGAGAAAAAATTCAGATCGAGCGACGTTCCGCTGACCTCGTGCCGGCACTCCGACAAACCGTTGGCGCACTATTCTCCGCTTTGGAGCCAGACTTTCCAGTGTGGAGTGTAGTGGCAGGTTCCGAGCCAACACTTACTAACGAGGCTGATCATGGAGTGCTTTTGGAACCACTGCGGATAAATCGCAAGCGATTGCGAGAGATGTTCTCGACCGGAGTTGCTGAGCTAGAGTCTGTGTTTCAGTCAATTCTTTCCCCAGCTACATTGGCAGAACTTCAGCAAATCGCCCGGCTCCGAGACGAGGATTTTCGCTACCCAACAGAACTGTGGGTCAGGACGGTCTACGAGTTTGCTGCTTCGTATCAGAAATCTGTGATCAGCCGGGACCACATCATTCAGGCGCTCGCGCCGCTTTTCCGCGGCAAGGCGCTCACCTTCCTAACGGAGAATCGTAACGCTTCTGCGGAAGAGATCGAGAACAATATCGAAGGTTTGTGCCGTGAGTTCGAGCGGCTAAAACCGTATCTACTGCAGATTTGGAAATCAAGCGAGTGAGGTGACTATGCGGGAAATGATTGTCAGTGAACTAAATCAGGCTCTGCATGAGCTGGCCAGAGGTTTCGCCCACTTCCTTCCTCGTCTCATCGTGATGCTGATCCTCGCGCTAGTCGGCTGGGCGATTGCCTACTTTGTAAAGGTGGTTCTGCGTAGTGTCCTCAGGCTAATCAAGTTCGATAAGCTCTCCGAAAACGCCGGCGCCTCTCAACTTTTGAGTAAGGCCGCACTGCCTTCCGCGACGGAGGTATTGAGCCGGTTTGTCTTCTGGGTGGCTTGGCTCGGGGTCATTCTGCTTGGTGTCAGTGTGCTCGGGATTCTGGGCCTGCAGGAGCAAGTGGCAAAATTCTTTCTTTTCTTGCCGCGCCTATTTGTAGCAATGTTCATCATGTTTTTTGGACTGCTGGCGGCAAGTTTCTTTTCACGCGCCGCTCTGTTGGCCGCGGTAAATGCGAATGTGCCTTCACCCCGGGTTTTGAGCCTTGCTGTCCGCAGCATCATCATCGTTTTCGTATTATCTGTTGTTTTTGAAGAACTTGGCCTGGCAGAACAGACCATGCTCGTTGCCTTTGGAATTGCCTTCGGAGCCCTGATGCTCGGTTTGGCTATCGCGTTCGGCATGGGGGGCAGGGATCTCGCCCGGCGGTTCCTGGAGAAGAAAATTGTTCGCGACAAGAAGGAGGAAAACGAAGACGAACTATCGCCGCTCTAGTGCAACGGGTCGGCCTAGCACTCGCCAATTCGTTTGCCACCAGTTCCTTTGGATGTATGCTTCGCATGTATCGACAGTCACAGACCCCCTTGTCCGCCCGATCCGGCAAAGTGAAAAAAGCGCTGAACCATGAATTTCACGAGACGAGATTAAACGCCGGGCTAAGTACTTAGTTTTAAATTTTGACGTTACGTCTTTTAGAATCAATGCATTATCTAGAATTTGAGGGGCGCGAAGCCGAGTTAAAGCCTTCCCATCATCTGCGCGAAAGAACCAGCGCGAAGAGCCCCTGGAAGCCGGGGCCCGGAGCCCAGCGTTGCTCCTGACGCGCTGTTTCTATATAAGTGAAGCGAAGTTCATCGCTGGCGAAACAAAAAGAATGTCTGCTCTAGCCATCTCGCTCCCGCGCGTAGCCCGCCACAATCCTCTCGCGGCTGTTGGAGTCATGCTTGTCTCCATCTTCGTTTTTGCCGCCATCTTCGCGCCTTGGATCGCTCCGCAAGATCCGGCGCACATCGATCTGCAAAATCGTCTACTATCTCCTTCAGCGCGGCATTGGTTTGGCACAGATGAACTTGGACGCGACATCCTCTCCCGTCTGATTTGGGGAGCGCGAATTTCTCTCTTCGTAGGCAGCAGCGTAGTGGTGTGCTCGCTCCTTCTTGGCCTAATCATCGGCAGCCTTGCTGGATACTACGGCGGAGGCATCGATCGCTTCGTCAACGTCGTGTTGATGAATGCGTTTCTTTCGTTCCCGGGTATTCTCATCGCGATCGCATTCGTGGCATTCCGCGGCCCCGGCATTTTCAATCTCATTCTCGCTCTTTCCATCGGGGGATGGGTAGGCTACGCACGCCTGGTGCGCGCACAAGTGCTGGCCGTGCGCGAACGTGAATTTATCGAAGCCGCGCGCGCTCTCGGCGCCGGAGATCTTCATATCATTACAAGACACATTCTGCCCAACATTATTCAGCCCGTAATTGTGCAGGCCGCGATCGGCATGGCAGGAGCAATTCTGGCCGAAGCTACGATGAGTTTTTTGGGATTAGGCGTTCCGCCACCAACCGCAAGTTGGGGATCGATGCTGAACGACGCCCGTTCACACCTTTTCGATGCTCCTCATCTCGTACTATTTCCAGCGGTGACAGTGATGCTAGCGGTCCTCGCTTTCAACTTTATCGGCGATGCGTTGCGCGACCTTCTCGACCCAAGATCAAGAATCGAAGCTGGATTGTGAGTGCTGGAATAAATCGAATGTCATGGGATGAATCAAATTGTCATCCTGAGCGAAGCGAGGGGCCTTATGCATAGCGAATTCAACGATATAGACTCTTTGCATTGCGCATTCACACATCTGTAACATTCAAAGACCTGATCTCCACTAACAGCTTTTGAGTTGATTACTTTTCCCCTTCCACCGCGTCCAATTCAGTGACCACCGATCACGGAACTTTTTCCAAAGAAGGTTCGTATGAATAGGAATATGGAACTCAAATTTCAAGTCGAATGCTTGCAGGACGTAGCGGTCGTAAACTGCTCGGGACGCATGGTACGCGGAGCAGCTCTCGACGAGTTCCGGCGCCGGATCGAGCAACTCGGGCGTGTCCGCGTGCTGGTGATAGATCTTTCAGAGGTTGATCATCTGGATGCGGGTGGATTGGGAACTCTGCTGCTCGTGCGTCGTTGGGCGACGCAGAAGTCCGCGAAGTTAAAGCTGGTGAACCCGCCAGTTTTCTTCCGCAGGATTCTCGAGGCGACGCACCTCACCTCGGTGTTCGAGATTTCGTCGCTGAAAGAAGCAATCTGCATTTTGCGGACCCAGGAATCTCCAGCGCGCTACGCGGTTGCCTAAAGTAACCGAACGCATGAGCGGCGCACCGCAATAAATCTTTGCGACCGCTCATTGCGTCTGCCATCTATCTACTATGGCAAGAGCAATCTGGGAAAACACAGTCCTTGCGGAATCAGACCAAACCATTGAAGTAGAAGGCAATCAGTACTTTCCTGCCGACGCGATCAAGAGTGAATATTTTAAGCCCAGCGCTAAACACACTGAGTGTCCCTGGAAAGGCACAGCCAGCTACTATACCGTCGAGGTAAACGGCAAAACCAACTCAGATGCTGCATGGTTTTACCCCAATCCAAAATCAGCTGCAAAGCAGATTCAGAATTACGTGGCATTTTGGAAAGGTGTCAGGGTGGAGAAATAGCGCCGTAGAGTCTCCCATAAATGAAAGTCGATAACGATAATTTCGAGACTTTCATTTATCCTTCATCCTTGGCAGGTTGATGCTCATCCGCGCGGTAACAAAATCATAATGCGGCAACCGGCCATCGGAAAACACCAATGACATTGGCCAGCCGTGTCCTGTTGACAATCTTTCTCATCCTTTCCATTTCAACCGCTGTTACTTTCGCAGCTGATACGCCTTTCGACGTTGTGATCATCAACGGGCATATCATTGATGGCACTGGTTCTCCGTGGTACTCCGGTGACGTCGGAATCCGAGACGGCCGCATTGCAGCGATCGGTAATCTTTCCGTTGCCGCGCGCAAGCTCACCATAGATGCAAAAGGCAAAGTTGTTGCGCCCGGTTTTATCGACATGCTCGGCCAGTCGGAAGTAACAATTCTCGTCGATCCGCGCTTGCCTTCAAAAATCTATCAGGGCATCACTACCGAAATCACCGGAGAAGGTGGATCGGCCGCTCCTCTAAACGATATGATCATCGCGAACGATCGCCCGGGTTACGAACACTACAAGATCGATCCCGACTGGCGAACCTTCGGGCAATATTTTGCGCGCCTCGAAAAACAAGGCATGGGCATTAATCTTGCCAGCTATGTCGGCGCGACTCAGGTGCGCCGCATGGTGCTGGGTGACGCCGACGTTCAGCCCACCCCCGAGCAACTCAAAAAGATGAGAGCTCTAGTAGTCGATGCGATGCATGACGGCGCCGTTGGAGTGTCAACGTCGCTGGAATATGCACCCGCTCCTTACGCGAAGACGGAAGAGATCATCGCGTTAGCATCGGAAGCCTCGAAGTTCGGCGGCATCTATGCTACACACATGCGCAGCGAAGGCGACGCCGTGCTCGAGTCGATCGATGAGGCGGTTCGAATCGGACGCGAGGCCCATATACCAGTTGAGATTTGGCACTTCAAGGTGGCGGGCAAGGCCAACTTTGGACGCATGCCGGAGTTGGTGGCGAGAGTAAACAAAGCGCGCGCGGATGGCTTTGACGTAACCGCGGACACCTATGCCTATACTGCGTGGTCCAACAGCATGTCGGCATTTGTCCCGCCGTGGGCGCACGACGGCGGCGATGCGAAATTGATCGACCGCCTGAAAGATCCTGCAGCCCGAGCCCGCATTCGCAAAGACATGGAAACCCCATCCAAAAGTTGGGATAACGAGTGGGACGAGATTAGCGGTCCGCAGGATGTGATGATTACTGTGGTTCAGAATCCGGCGATAAGAAAGTTTCAAGGCAAGCGGCTCACTGAAGTCGCGCAGGCTATGAACAAAGACCCTATGGACGCGCTCTTTGATCTTCTCATCGAAGACAATGCATTCACCGAGTGCGCGGTCTTCGGTATGTCGGAGCCCGACGTCGTTTTGGCTTTGCAGCAGCCCTGGGTTTCTGTCGACAACGATTCCTCGGGAACGTCTCCCGAAGGGATACTCGGCGAAGAACACCCACATCCCCGAGCCTACGGCACATTTCCGCGCATACTTCGAAAGTACGTCCGAGAAGAGAAGAAGCTGACACTCGAAGATGCAATCCGCAAATTTTCGGCACTCCCCGCGCAGCGCATGCGGCTTATTGATCGCGGTGTTCTGAAGAAGGGAATGTGGGCTGACGTAGTTGTCTTCGATCCGGAGACGGTGCGTGATTCGGCAACTTTCGACGATCCGAACCGGCTATCGGACGGTATGCAGTATGTGCTCGTCAACGGGGTTCCCGTGATAGAAAACGGAAAGATGACTGGTGCCTTGCCGGGGAAAGTTTTGCGAGGAGCAGGCTACATACCTTAGCAAATTCTACGGCTTGAAACTCTTCGCATCTGCTTCCGTGCGACTGACCGGTTCGACATGAGGCTTTGCGAGCGTTCCCGTGACAATCCATGATTGCTCGTCTCCACGCGTCAACATGAAATCGAAACCACTGTCTTGCGACGCGGTTCCGCTCACTTGATATACTCCGTCGCGCGACTCTAGTTTGCCATCAGAGAGTTCCCATGCGCCTTGCTTCAGGTGCAGCTCTCCCGCGAAACGATGCACTGGAAGCGGAGCAGGTGAACCCGGAATTTCAAGATGCGTCAGACTGCCATTCCGCATCACGAACTCCAACTTGCCATCGGAGTGTGCCATTACCTCACGCAGGCTGTTTCCGAATCCATCCAGGTCAAAATCACCTTCGGCAGTTCCGGTGATCCAGGCATCGTTCATCAATCTGCTCACCTGTTGCAGCGAAATACCATGCAATGTTCCGGTGCTGTGATACTGCAAGAACTGATTGGGTTCGCTGTGATTTGATAGATGATTAGATGCGTCAATCGTCCAATTTCCCTGGTATGTACCCTGCAGCAGCAGCGCACGCAGAGCTGTGAGTGTGACCTTACCTCGATCTATATCGACTTGCGTCATAACCTGAGTCGCGATTTCATTCTGCAAAGCGAAACGGCCAACATGCAATCTGCCCCGCGCCTGAACCGACAGAAGCGGCGAGTTTCCATATGATTCCGCGGGATTCAGGATGCGGTACCAAGGTCGGTCAGGAGGATGCGGGGTAAACCATGCGGCGAGATCTTCGGTAGAAAGCTGATCAGCTGTAAGATCAAACTTAAACAGGCAGGGCGAAACGCTGCCTGGAACTGTGGTCGAGTTTATGTTTGCACCGGAGCCAACGGGAGCGCTGGCTGAGGCGCAGTGACGCGGCGCTGTAACGCCGCCGCTCCAGCGAGTGTCTCCGATATGGGCGGATATGTTTTCTATCTTTAGTGTGTCCGGAGCGAGCGACATGGTCGCCGAGTCAATTTCAATCGGCGCGTTCAGTCCGCGCATTTCAGCGCGTACGTCCCTCAGCTGAGCGTTGCCCGTGGTGATGGCAGGTGCGAACCCTCTCCAGGGCCCTGAGACACTCACGTCCAATCTGGCGAAACCCTCCGCCGCGGGGCGAGCCACAGCCAAACCCAGAATATTCTCCAGATAAAACAGGTCTTTCAGTCCTACATCACCTCGCAGAAAAAAACGATAACCGGTAGTAGAAATCCATCCACCGGCATTTAGAGGTGTGGACGACCTCATTTCCAGCGAAGTCGGTCCAATGCGCAAGTGAGGCGTGGCGGGTTCCTCATCTGTCTTCTTACCTTCTGTTCTCGGGCGACTGGGACGGATCGCTTCTGAATCGTCATCCACTAGAGCCAGTGGAATCGTGCCGAAGGCAATTTCATCCTTGCCGGCATTTCCTGCGTTCAAAGATACGCGCACATTGGTCACTGAGCCGTCACCGGTCCAAGTCTGCCGCGGTTGCGATATGCTTTGCTTTGCAGGCCCGGCAACACCCCGCGTCGAGCGGAACTCCGCATTCAACAATCCACTTGCGATCAGATCGCGCGGTATCTGCTTTTTCGCTTGTCGAAGCAAACGAACGACCGAAGATAGCGGTATCTTCTCGGCCTCAAGCATCAGATCGTAGGTAAGAATCTGCGCAATCACAAAACTTCCGCGCAAACGAAGAGTTCCGTTGCTAACTGGCGATTCGCATAGCAGGTCGGCAAATGTACTTGTTACTGCGCTGTATTGTCCCGTGCACCCAGTTGCCAGGCGTATGCTGTCGCTGCCGACGATATCATAGCGATGGAAGCCTTCGATCGCCGTCGTGTTTTCTATCCGGAGTGCTTCGGGAGTACCCGATAGCCTAGCCGTGAGGTTTAACTCGCCGCGCCATCCTCGGTCATTTCCGGTCAGCAACTTAGTGATCTGCCCGAGCTGTCCGTTCTGCCATTGCATAGTGATTTGCAACGGGGTTGTCAGCAAGTTCGGCGCGCGCTGCCAAGCAGCATCGATTTGGAGCAATCCGGTATCGGTAAGATTGAAATCCGTACGCACGGGTTCGGCTTTTAGGCGAGCGCCCCATGAATTTTCCGAATCCTGCCAAAGCGCCACGTCGGCATCCATCAAAGCGTAGGATTTCTTAGTCTGTCCAATCTTGAAATTGACGCGGGCATTACTGGCTTCGAGATATGGAAATGCCGGGCGATGTTCGAAAGCTGGTTTCTTGGTGGGGGCTGCGGGAATTTGTGCGTTGCGCTCGAGCAGGCTTGCGAGGTTCCATCGACCTTCGTTGTTGCGCACCAGGATAATGCTGGGCTCGGTGGCGCTCAGAGTAGCAATCTCAAGTTGCCCTCGGAGCAGAGAACGGAGCCGGATCGCGGCAGAAACTTCCTGCGCGCGGATCATCGGCTCTGCGCTGAAAGCGGGATCGTCGTAGATGACGAGACCCTCTAGATCAAAGCCCGGTCGCGGCAGAATCCGCAAATGTACATTGTCGAGTGCAACCCTGCGGCCTAGCGCGCTTCCGATGGAAATGGCAATCCGGTTTCGTAGCCGATATACACCCGGGCGGAATAGAAACAGAATTAGCAGAAGAGCCGCGATCACAGCTATTCCGCGCCTAGATCGCAACTTGAACCGCGGAAATCTCACCGCACGATCCTGAGCGTTCGCGACCAGCGCGTTTGATCGAAGAAATGAACGACGGTATGGGCCATAAATCCCAGCCGGTCACTCATGTCGCGTTTTAGATATTGGTCGGGTGGAGTGACAAATGACCAGTAGACGAACAGTGGCCGCCCGATAACGTTGTCCTTCGGAATGAATCCCCAGAAGCGGCTATCTTTGCTGACGTCGCGATTGTCGCCCATCCCAAAGTAACTGTTCGGAGGCACCACGACGTCCTCCCCTTGGACATACGAGGGCAGCGTGAGTTGCCAATCCTCGCTAGTCACGCCGTACATCTCCGATGGCGGCACGGCAGGGAAGTTGTCTCGGTAGGGATCGTAATTCCCCACTTTGTGCTCGACATAGGGCTCATCGAGTTTCTGTCCATTGCGATATACGGCGCCGTCGCGCAGGTGAATACGATCGCCCGGGATACCAATTACGCGTTTCACCACGAATAGACCTTTTTCCTCCGGCGATAGAAACACGACTACGTCGCCGCGGCGGATGTCGCGATAAGGCAGCAGTGGCCCCATCCAATGTGTCGGGGGCGCAAACTGTTCCCGGTTCACGAACACGTGATCGCCGATAAGCATTTCATCTTCCATGGAACTGGAAGGAATCTCAAAATTTTGCAGAACAAAAGTCATGATGAATAGGACGATGATCAACAATCCCGCCAGCGAAGCCATGAATTCCACTGGCGTTTCATGTGGCTTTTCCTCAACCATCACTTTTTCGTCTTTATTGGGAGCAGTTGGCATCGCTTTAAGAGTATCTTTTCTCAGCGCACCGGCTTGAAAGTACGTGACCAACGAGTTTCGTCAAAGAAGTGGATAATGATATGTGCCATAAATTCCAGGCGATCGCCGATGCCTCGCATTTCATACTGGTCGTCCGGAGTGATAAATGACCAGTAAATGAACATGGGGCGGCCAATAATGTTTTTCCGGGGAATAAAGCCCCAGAAGCGACTGTCGTAGCTGTTCTCGCGATTGTCGCCCATGGCAAAGTAGCTGTCTGGAGGCACGACCAGGTCGCCTCCCTCGATATGCTTGGGCAGCTCTTCCGCCCATTTTTCATTGGTCACTCCGCCCTCGGAGGGTGGGATAGCCGGAAAATCCTCTATGTAGGGTGTAGGCTCCCGTTTGTGGCGGACAAAAGGCTCAACCAGCTTTTCACCGTTACGATAGACGACGTCGTCGCGCAAGTGAATGCGATCGCCGGGAACGCCGATGATTCGTTTCACCAAGAACAGACCCGGTTGCTCGGGTGACATGAACACAGCGATTTCGTCGCGGCGGACATCGCGATATGGCATCAGTGACCCCATCCAAGGAGTGCGCGCCGCAAACTGCTCCCGGTTCACAAATAAGTGGTCGCCGACGAGCAGCGTATCTTCCATTGAACCGGAGGGAATTTCAAACGCCTGCAAAATAAACGTGATGATGAACAATCCGGTGACCAGCACTCCGGCCAGCGAGGCCAGGAATTCGACCGTTGTTTCACGCGGCTTCACATCAGCGTCGACAATGACTTCTTTGGTTTCTTTTTTCGGCACTCTTGGCATTGGTTTTCGATGTTTCCTTGTATAGATTATCTCAACGCACAAGCCTGAAAGTACGTTCCCAGCGCGTTATCTGGAACAAATGAGTTACTGCATAGGCAAGGTGATAAAGTCTATCACCCACGCTTGGCGATCCGGGGAGATCGCTATTCAGATTACCCGACGACCAGTAAATCAATAGCGGCTGTCCGATGATGTTTTCGCGCGGCACGAATCCCCAATAGCGGCTGTCCTGACTGTCATCTCGATTGTCGCCGAGAACAAAATAGTGGCCTTCGGGGACAATTAACTGGTGGTCTTCTACCAGCTTCGGCATTTCTTTCCACCATTTCGCGTCGACTCCATAAACGGGAGAATCGGTCTGCGGAAAGTCGTCAAGATAATAATTACGGGGTCCGTTGATGTATTGAACGTAGGGTTCCCGCTGAGGAATACCGTTCACGTAGACGCGTTTGTTGATGAGCCGGAGCCGGTCTCCGGGCAAAGCCACCACTCGCTTCACGAAGTCCTGGGCAGGGTTTAAGGGATAATGAAAGACCACGATGTCACCGCGCCGGATCTTGCGATAGGGCAATAGACGATTCCATCCGCTGCTGCCACCGTAGCAAAATTTATCTACCAGCAGATAATCGCCGATCAGCAGCGTTTGCTCCATGGAGCCCGAAGGAATGGTAAACGCTTGCACCAGGAAGCTGACCACAAAAACGGCAATCACAACTGTTCCCGCTACTGACTGCATAGTCGCGGGCCAATCCCCGGTGGAAATCTTCTCGCTCCAGGCCATAAGAATAAGGGTAACTTAAGGCGAGAATATTCACGAGGATCGACCGGTAGCGATCCACAACATCAGTTCTGAAGTCCGCACGTCAAAGAACCACTTTGCGTCGATCCTTAGGACCTAAGACAGAGTTGTTGTTCTTGCCATCGTTCGCGGCTCCCCCACCGGGCAGAGTGGCGAGAAATTCCAGGACCTGTCGCGCCGCTTCTTGTTCGGCTCGCTTCTTGGTGGGCCCTTGAGCACGTCCTACGAACTCTTCTGAGGCAGACTCCGGCAATCTCACTTCAACGGTAAAAGTCTTCTTGTGCTCAGGGCCCTCTTCCTTCACGAGTGCGTAAACCGGCTGCGGTTCGCCTCGGGCCTGCAACGCTTCCTGCAACGCGGACTTGAAGTCCATCACTGGAATAGCGCTGGTCTCCAGGTTCATATGGGCCAGTTCAGGCTCCACAATTGCACGCACGATAAAGTTTCGAGCCACCAACCATCCACCGTCGATGTACAGCGCTGCGAGAATTGCTTCCAGTGCATCCACCAGCAGACTTGCCTTGTTCCGTCCGCCGCTTTTTTCTTCGCCGCGGCCGAGACGCATGTATTCACCGATCTGCAACTGCTCGGCAACCCGCAGCAGATGACGCTGCCCTACCAAATGAGCGCGGAGCTTCGAAAGCTGTCCTTCCTGAAATTCTGGGAAGCGGTGGAAGAGCGTCTCGCTGGTGGCGAGTCCGAGTACGGCATCTCCGAGGAATTCGAGCATCTCGTTATCGCCAACGAAGGAACCACCGGCAAGCGAACTGCTGCCCAGGCTCAAAGCCTCCACCTCACGCGCTTGCGAGCTGTGGGTAAGCGCCTGTTCAAGGAGTTCTCGTCGCTCGAAGCTATGACCCAGGCACTCTTCCAGCGCCGCAATTTCACGTGATTTCATCAGCAAGGGCCCGATCATCCTATGCCAAAAATATGGCCCGAATTCTAGGTAGAGACGCGGCTTGCCGCGTCTCTTAACCGCGTCTCTACGAAAGGCGACAGACGACGAAAGCGCAATTAGTTCTTCGGCGGGGTCTGCGGTTGAGCGGCTGGGGTAGTGCCTCCTGTGAGCTGCTGCAAGCGGTCGCGTTCCCGGCGTGCCGGAGTTCCAATTGTGGTGTTGTCCTGGGTCATTTCAACGGCCTTATTGGCGACCTTGAGCGCCTCAGGGTATTTCTGCTCTTTATCGAGCGTTAGCGCCAAACGCAGAACGACCACAGGGTCGGGCTGACTGGGAAATGCGTCGATCGACTTCTGCAGATTCTCCTGCGCCGATGGGTAATCATCTTTCTTGAACGCTATGGTGCCCATGATCGAATACGCGTTAGATCGCAAAAGGGCTTTGTAAGCGTCGATCTTGTCCTGCGGCGTGCCCGCTGGCACTTGCACATCGGTGTCGACGGTCTCGGTGGCCTTCTTTGCCATGGCGACCGCTTCGCTGTAGCGTTGATCCTTGTCGATATCCGAGTCGTGCGTTCTCTCCGCGATTACCTCGGCTACAGTTACCAGAGCCTCGGGATCGTCTGCATCCAAGCTGAGTACTTTCCGGCCCATGGCCTCGGTCTTCTCGGCATTGTTGGCATTCTGGTAGAGCCGCATCGCATTCTTATACAGAAGTATGCGAAGTTCGCTGTCCGGAAATTTCGTAGCAAAATCATCTGATGCTTTCTCCAGGCCAGCCGCATCGGTGCTGGCCGCTGCCGCTTTGTAGGCATCAAACTCCGGCTGAGTCTTGGCCTGTGGTGGTCGCTTCGCCTGTGGCGCTGCCGCGGCACCAGGCGCTGGCGCTGTCTGACCCGTCGCTGGCGGAGTCTGCTGTGCCGGTTGTCCGGCGTTCTGGGCTTCGGCCCAAACTGCGACGCTGAGGATCGCTAGAATAACTGCTGCTCGCTTCATGCTGTCTCCCATAGTGCAAAATTCAAAACAATATTTAATCACGTGCGGTTAATCTGTAGCGACAACCGACCTCGGCTGTCCGGCGAGCGCGGCTCGCCAAACTTTGTATCAGGGTATCGCCTCATTCCGGCTGTTTCGCCACTGGAGGTTCGTACGGCTTATCCAGGCCTCGTTGCGCTGCTAGTTTCGCTTCCGGAACAGCTTCTGCTGCCGTTAGAGCTGCCCGATATTGATCCACAGCGGCCGGTCGATCTTCTTTCAAATCAAAAATACGTCCCAGATAAATATGGGACCATGCAATCACTTTGGGTTCGCGTGCGATCTCCAACGCTTTTTCAAAGTAAGATCGCGCTCCGTCAATGTCTCGATTCGCGGTGGCGACTTGCGCCAAAATAAATAACGCGCGGCCAGAATCCTCCTGCCCGTCAAGCGCCTGCTGCGCCAGTTTCTTGGCGCCTTCCAGATCACCAGTTGCAAGGCGGCGCTCCGCTTTCAGCACAACATTGCCGCTCTGAGAGTTCGTCACGCGGAGAAGCTCTGGCGCCGCCACGCTCGCGAATTGAATCTGGGCAGCACGTTTCATTTCTTGTTTTACGTCAATCCGACCGACCAAGTCCGGATAAGCATCGCGCAAGCCCACCGGACCCTTGTCGAACTTGCCCATCGCGTCATAAAAGTAACTCGTCAGAATGTAGCCTTCCTTATCTGCATCGCTTATGGTCTGTTCTCGTTCCGACTCCGGAATCCTTGTCATTCGCACTTCAATCGCGCGCACCAGGCACTCCGTCACCAGCAGCGAAATATTGTTCTTGAAGGCTTCATCCATCGGAGCATCTTTCACGGATTCTAGCAACGGTTCCAACCTTCCGAATGATCCGCCGTTCTTCAGTGTGAGTGGGTCCAGTAAATAATGCAGATAAGTATGCCGAATTTGTTGGAGCTTGATTGTCGTGCCCGAGGTCGGTGAAATCACAACATAATAATCCGACGCGTAATTGCGAGCATTGGTTTGGCCAGGCGCGCCCATCGCATCCAATAAAACGGTGAATTGCCGTCCCAGATATCCCGCCGAGGGCATCTTCAGATAAATCTCGGTGTCGAAAGTCAGCTTCGCTAGCGGCTCATGATAAACCTCGGTCAATTCGGTATAGCGCGCACGATGCCGTTCCCAGATGGCGTGCAAGCCGATCTTCTCGTAGAAAGCTTTCATTGGCGGCACGAAGTCCGCGACTACTTCGGCATCGGGCGGCAGTTCCGCAGGTTTCACTTTCAACGCAAAAGCCGGAGGTTCCTCCAGATAGAGAGCCAGAGACACAAATTCGGAAAGATCTCGCGACGGATCCCCGATCTGATGTCGCCGGTAGAGAGCGCACATGGGAGCGACCACCTCCTGCGCCCCTCCGGTGTTTTCAATTGCTTTGGCGACTTCTGATCGAATCTGCGCGCGCAGCGGATCGGAAACACTCAATTCCTGATCATAGCCGCAAGTATTAATGGCGGTCAGTACACTAAAAAGCGCCTCGCTCGTCTCCAAAGAAACACTTGGCTGATTCTGCGCTGGCCCAGGCGCTGCGAGCAATAGGATCGCCACGCCCAAAGCCACGACGAATCGAACTCGTAATTCCAGGAAATCTCTTTGAACCACAGGCATAGAAATCAGGCACAGACACAACGAGCCATCAAGTAGTGTACGAACTGGTCAATTCGCGGTCAAACTGGAAAGGGGCGGAGGGAGGGAAGAACCCATAGAGCGCCCCCCTCTCCTGTAATGCTTATGCTTATGGCGTGACTTCGCTTCAACCGGCGCTTCCGCCGGCGTGAGTCGAGACAATGCACACGCATGGAGGGACCGCACGTCTCATGCTCACCGGGAGTGATAAGCATTCAAGAATACTGATCGCGGCAAGAATTGTGGCCTCGCTCGCCAACTGTGATATTTGTCTGTCAACTCGGCCAGGATTATGCCTTGAGGTTGGGTTTGATGAATGCGAGGTGGGCCGTTCTTCGGTTCGGATTTCGACCGCCGCACTCCGCCGTGCTTCAAAGATCCTGGTCTTCAGCATCGCTTGATGGCTTCAGAAGAACTGTTCCCTCCTAAAGGTCGGCACACCCGAGCTGGAAGTCATGGCAATCTCGATCTGGAGATTGGACCCTTTAGGATCCCAAGCAGATGCCGTTTCATCGCTTCTGATCGCATCTCCAGAAATCTTTAGAAAATCTTTCGAGAAGACAATGTCGCCGTTCTGGCCAAAACTCCAACTTCCTTTAGCCTGTTTCGTAACACCAAGAGTGTTGATCACTTGCTCGAAAGTGTGATCTGGCTTCACAACCAAGGAAGCCGATACTCCGTTCTCGTCTCCGGTATACGTGCCGGAGACAGTGTTGGTAGGGGAAGGATCGACTCTGCCGTACCACAGTACGTGATACTGACTGAGGGTGAGAGAAACAAGAAATCCGTAGTTTTTGTGGAACTCGCCGTAAGCTGTTCGGTCTGCACCTGGTTCCTGCCCAGATACGATTAGAAACTCTTTCGAAAACGCGACACCGCTTTCGCCAATGCGCCGCCAAGTTCCGGTTGCACTTTCCAATTTGCCATGCACACTCAGTTCCTGCTGAAAGCTGTGGTCGGATTTGAGAATCAAGGTTGATCTTTCTTCGTTAGAAGAAAAGGTGTATGTGCCAGACAAAGCTCTATACCCATAATCGGCAGCCACACTGTACCAGAAGAAAAAAAGCGCGATTGCAAGAAAAATCCCACAACTCACTCGTAAAAACATGGTCACCTTCATCGCGCTCTTCCCATCAAACTACACGGATAAGGACGAGGCCTTCGAATAACAAGCACCCACACATGCGAACCAAGGGGGGCGCTCTATGGGTTCTTCCCTCCCTCCTCCCGTCAAACTGGAAAGCACGGAAAATAAGGGAAACATGCAGATTCCAGCGAAGAGAGGTTGAAGCAAGCTGCTCACGTGAGAACAGCGTCCACAAGACCGCTATCCCTTAACACTAATTTTCGAAAAAGATAGCACCGCCGTTCCCGCCGTAGGACGGCCCATCAAAAGCGCGGGATGAAACGTTGTGAAAATCAGCAAGTTCTTCAACTGCGGCAGCACCGCCTTGGCATCATCTGGCTGCGATAGGATACGGTAATCTTCGACCCGGCCGTTAGCATCCACATAGGCTTCCACCACCACGGCGTCATCCCCCATATTGCCGAGCGACGTTTCAAACGCGGACTGTTCGAGCTGGGGGCCGGTATAAAGCATCAATGGAACATCTCCGCTGCTAGCCTGTAACTCAGCCGGCAAAGCAAAAAAGCCCAGTAACAGTCCGAAAAATAATATGGCACTGACAACCCCTGCCGTGGCCGGAACCATAAAAGCATTGAGCGCATTTTCCAGCCTCACCAGCATACCTTCGAACTGCGGACGCCGCGTCTGTGCCGCCTCGCGCGAAATCGCGAGCCGCAACTTCAACGCTAGATCCGCCGGAGCCTTCTTCCGCCCCAGACTGGAAAGCGCCTGCTGCGTGCGTTGTACAGTGGCATACTCTTGCGCACACCCCGTGCACTGTTCTACATGGCGCGTGAGCGCGTGCATCTCGGAACCGCTGACCCGGCCGTCGAGGTACGGCGAGAACAATTTCTTGATCTCAGCGCACTTCATGGTGTCACCTGAACTTCTCTGCTGCCACGCGAGCCCTCGCGAGAACCTTCTTTTGAACTCTTCTTCTGCTCGTCACCAGGGACATGCAGCCCCAACTCCGGCCCCACTTCCCGAATATATTCTGTCAACTTCTTGCGCAGCGCATCACGCCCTCGTGTGATGCGCGACTTCACCGTACCCAGCGAAATCACCAAAATTTCAGCAATCTCCTCGTATGACATTTCTTCCAGGTCGCGTAGGATCAATGCCGTCCGATAAGGCTCCTGTACCTGTTGCAAAGCCTGTTCAACCGTGGCGCGCACTTCGCCATGCGCGAACTTTTCAAACGGAGACTCACCCGGGTCGACCAGTCGTTCTTCACTCGGAAATTCACAGTCGCCCGTACCGACCGGATCAATCGGCCTTTCCTGTGCTTTGTGGCGGAACCACCACCTGCGACGATTTGCCGCCTCATGCAAAGCGATGCGGTAGATCCAGGTCTTTAGGCTGGACTCTCCATGGAAATGTTTCATTCCGCGAAAGACCTTGAGAAATACTTCTTGTGTGGTGTCGGCAGCGTCCGACGGATCATTCACAATGCGGTAAATGAGCCCATAGATCGGCTGATGAAATTCGCCGATCAACCAAGAATAAGCTTCTTCTGAACCAGCCTTCAGTTCGGCAATGACGGCGGATTCCTCAGTTCGGACCCCGATAGCGCTGGCAAGATCGCCCAATGTCGTAGCTCCCGCCATGGCGGCGTTACCCTCAATTATAGAGTGACTATGGCCCGGGGCGGGAATATAAAATCTCTACTCTCTACCTTCCCGCTCAGTAACTTAGACTCCACAGCAATCTGAAGAGTTCCAGCTGCAAATCCAGCATTTGCAATAGCTTTCGACCGAGGCAGTGCTGATTCTTGAGCGAAACAGCGATTTATCGCTGCGCTGTCCAAAATAGGCCCGTGGTGACGGTCGGTGGGTAGCGCGTACCCGAGGTTAAACCCAAGTGACCAATCCCAGATTTAATTGCTCGTTGGCGAAGCACTTGGCGGAGTGTTCGTAGGTGCCGCTGGAGTAGTGGCCGGTGGCTTTGGCTTTGTCACTTTCTTTTTCGCTGCGGGTTTCTTTGGGGGCTCTGTGTCATCCACGACTATTTTCTTTGGTGGCGGCGGTGGTGCAGCAGACAACGTCTTAACCTGCGCTCGCAGCCGCGTTAACTCATCTTCCTTACTAGCCGCCAGTTTCTGCATGCGTTCGCCAAATGCGCGCCGGGCGTTCTCGAGTCCAGTCATGTCGTTGCTTAGGTTTTGAAATTCCTCTTTAGATCCGAAAGCTCCCGCCGATTCCACTACGGAACCAAACACGTCATACAACGCATCGAGGTTGCGGTAAAGTTTGAAACTCACGGCGACGTCTTCTGGCGAATTGTTAAGTTCGGTGATGATCGCTGGCAGTGCCGATTGCAGGTTGCGCTCGATGGACTGCACATTCGACAGGGTCTCTTGTTTCGTAGACGCGCCCGTCTTCCACTTTTCTATCCGCATATTTCCTAGATCCGTTTGCATACCCTGCGCCGTCTTCTGCAATTGCGTCAGTATGCTATTCAGCTCACTGACTGAAGCATAAGCAACCGGTGGCTGCGTACTAGGCGCAGAAGATGACGCGGCCGCCGCGCCTTGCGCGCAAGCCGCCGCTGCTGAAAGCACAACGATAACGCCGGGGGCGAGAAAGAAAAGTGATCGAAACAGAATGTTCCGCGAGGTCAACATGGGGCTCCAAATTGTGTCTTTGTGCTTAATCCACCATATCCTAGTTGACGAGCACTCTCCGAGTCGAGTTTGACGCCACGGCAAACCTAAGCGAGAATTGAAAGATACCAGTGGGCCTGTGGCGCAGCTGGGAGCGCGCTTCCATGGCATGGAAGAGGTCGTCGGTTCGATCCCGACCAGGTCCACCAACATAACCTTCCCATTTCGCCTCCGATTTGGATAGACCTACGTCACCTACCCTGTTAGGCGCGGAATACTGCACTCGAACATCCTTTCACTACAGTCTCTACCGGATTGCTCTCTTTTAACCATGACAGAGACACTGGGGTCACCCCCGGAGTCGAGTGACAACTTCTCTTAAGTCGCGCCGTCGCTTGGAAGATCGCATACGCAATCTGTCTGCTCAAGCCGTGGCCGCCACGGACCTTGCTGAGCTGGATGCAATTCTTAAAGAGCTGAGAGTTGCCCTCCGTAAGCATGTTGAATACCTGAGAAAAATAGCCAGCGAGCAGCATGTCCCTTCGCAACGACGCCGTCCAACTTAGAAATTCCACCATTGTTCGACATCGAACATACCTGTCATGGCGGGCGTTGTAATAATGCCGCTTCACCGATGACTTCACCCGAAAATAACCGGATCCACGAGCTTTGCTCGCTGATTGCGGTGGAAGAGAATCGGCAAAGGTTTCAGAAGCTTTGTGAAGAACTAAATCGCATCTTGAGCGCCAAAGAGGAGAGGCTCCAGGACAAAGAGCCCTATGGCGAAACCAACGATTAGTTCTCGCTTGAGCCGAGTCGATCTTATCTGTTAATAGGCATCTGCTATCGACATCTACCTTGCAAGAAATCGGTCAGGATGTGGCACTTGCAGTGCGGGAAGGCCAAGGGGGCGTTCGCCGTATCTTCTCCTCTCCCATCTCCGCGAACATCAGTCAGATGATGAGCGGCACTACAGGTTCCCTGAAGTGAACTGAAATCGACCTGTTGCATCGAACTTAGCGTGACTACTTTGGTGAACGGAAATACAATCCTTAAGAAACCGATAAGATCGCCGCGGGCGAACAATCTCCGTGGCACGCTGCATCCCGGCGCCCGTTCTGACGCGGCAGGCAAAGCGGTGAACAATCTGGTGCTACTGTCACTCCCAGATGAAGAGTACAACTTACTGCGACCTCATCTGGAACCAGCGGAATTACCCCAATATGACATCTTGCATGAGCCTGGTGACAAGATCGATTTCGCCTATTTTCTGAATGAGGGTATGACTTCCCTGGTGGCGCTCAGCAGTGATGGCAGAAGCGTAGAAGTTGGTATCGTCGGCAAGGAAGGCATGGTGGGAATGTCACTGACCATGGGCCTGCAACGAGGTATCTTTCGTGCGATTATGCAGATGCCAGGGAGCGGATCGCGTATACGGGCGGAAGTTTTCCAGGAAGTGTTGGTGTGCGCGTCAACACTTCGACTTGAACTCAGCCGCTTCGCCCTAATGCATGGGATGCAGGTCGCTCAACTTGCTGCTTGCAATCGACTGCATGACATTGAGCAGCGGCTAGGCCGCTGGCTACTCATGTGCCAGGACCGCATAGATTCCCAGCTTCTCCCCCTGACTCATGAATTCCTCGCGCAGATGCTGGGCACCGGACGTCCGAGTGTGAGTTTGGCGGCGCGGGAATTGGAAGATGCCGGGCTGATTGAAAATTTGCGAGGCAGCGTCAAAATATTGAACCGCAAGGGCCTCGAACAAGCGGCATGCGAGTGCTATGGAGTTATACAGCACTTTAATGGCGGCCTTGGCCTGAAATAACTACCGAGGCGCCGATTTACACGTTGCCGGGTGATCGATCACTTTGGAGAACAAGCGACCACCCGCTACTTAATGGTTCCTCCCACGCACACATTAATCGGAGCAAAGCCAGCGGTAAATGGCGAGCCGGATAGCTGCGTCAGAGCGCCATTGCTGGCGTTGATGCTATAGCCCAGAAGATCAACCGAGTTGGCGACATACAGGAATTTTCCGGAGGGATCGGCGGCTACTCCGCGAGTAGCTCCTCCGCCTCCAGTAAATGGCGAGCCCTTGACATTGGTAAGCCCTCCAGTCGAGTTATCGATCACGTAGGCGTTAATTGTGCTGTCGTTATTAGTCATATAAACATAGCTCCCCGTTACATCGGTCGTGATGCCCCACGGATTCGAGCCGCCGGGAATTTCGGTGCCCACGAGAGTCAATTTTCCTGTGCTGGCATCGATGCTGTAGGCCGTGGCGCCAACGTTACCGAACGAACCGCCATTGGCCGCATATACATATCGGCCAGTGGGATCGACTGTGACCCAACTGGGCCCACTGTCTCCTGAAGGCGGCAGAAACGGAGAACCTTTGACTACCGTTAGTTTGCCGGTGGTGGCATTGATACCGAACACGGTAATACCCGCGGTATCTGCGCAACACTCTTCCCCTACCATCAGAAAGCGCCCCGTGGGATCGACCGCGACCGAATCGGGCGCCACCAAATCCGACGTGAACGGAGAACCCTTGATTGAAGTGAGCACGCCACTCGTGGCATTGATGGAGTAAGCGTAAACACCGTTGGTATCAATGGCAACGGCGTAAACAAACCGGCTGCTGGGATCGACAGCTACGTCGTAAGGGCTACTTCCAGTTGCGATCGTCCCCACGGATGTTAGAGCGCCAGTTGTGGCGTTTACGGTGTATTCGCCGACCGTGTTCGAACCATCGGCGTTCGCGGTGTAAACAAACTTACCATTGGACGAAGCGGCGATAGCACGGGGATCCCCGCTCCCGAAGGGCGAGCCCGTGATTGTGGTCAGCGCCCCGGACGTGGGATTCACCGAGAGTACGGCAACAGAATCTTCAAAGTCCGCGGCGAAAGCATAACTAGGTGTGTATGTGATTTTGGTGGTTCCAGAACTAATTGCTAATGCCGCGGGATTTTCCCGTGCTCGAATGGGTCCAGGGACTAAGGCAGTTAACGCGCCACTGCTACTGTTGAGCTTGAAGCCGGAAACGTCATACGAAGTCGCGTTGCCCGTGAACACAAACTTCCCACTAGGATCGACCGCGACAGACGAGGGAGCAGTGCCAGCCTTCACCGGCGAGCCCGAAACCGCAGTCAGTGCGCCGGTTGTCGAATTGATAGTGAACTCGGAAACATTGTTCGACCCGGAATTGGATACGTAAACAAATTTTGAAGAGGAATTGACGGCAACGGCCGATGGCTTTGTTCCGGCGGCAAACGGCGAACCTGTTATGGCCGTGAGCACGCCGCTGCTCGAATTCAGGCTATAGCCAGAAACGTTACCGGAGCCGCTGTTCGCCACATAGACGAACTTTCCCGATGGAGCAACAAATAACCCAACCGAGGTTGTTCCAGCCGCAAACGGTGAACCAGAGATCGCTGTCAGCGCGCCATTGGATGTGTTGATGGTATAAGCAGAAACATCGCTCGATCCACTGTTGACCACATAGAGAAACTTGCCTGACGGATCAACCTGCAGCGCCACGGGATTGGTTCCGGTGGTAAATGGCGATCCGGCAATCGCTGTCAATGCTCCGGTACTGCTGTTGATGGTATATGCGGAAATGTCTCCCGAAGTTTTGTTGGCGACATACAGAAATTTGCCGGCCGGATCGGTAGCCGCTGCTGAGGGTGCGGTCTTCGCGGCGAACGGAGAGCCAGTTACAGCGGTGAGACTGCCATTTTGCAGATTCACCGAAAATGCCGATACGTTGCTCGATCCGGAGTTCGATACGTATAGGAATTCGCCATTAGGCGTGACTGTCACTCCTATAGGATTCTTGCCAACCACAACATAGCCGTCAGCTCGCAATAATCCGCTGGTTGCATTGACGGTAAAAATAGAAACCGTATTATCTTTCTGGTTGGCGACAAATGCAAACCTCGGCACTGCGGCACCGAAAGAGAAAGGACTGACGGCGAAGGATAATGCGAGGGCAAGGAAAAGTTTCGAAGCCGGCCGGAAGATACGCATACAGGCACCTCTTATGCGGCGACAAGTATACTCCAGTTTCAGCGGTTATTAGGTGATGGTTGTTACCACGAAATGAGGTGCGGGGCAGGCGTTTTGGTGTTTAAGCACAGGCGGCACGATGCACGTTTCGGGCAGCAATTTACGGCCGGATTTCGATAGGAGTTCCATCCGGCACCAGTTCCCAGATCTCGTCCATCTCGTCGTTCGTTACCGCAATACATCCGTCGGTCCAATCCCGAGTTCGATGAGTGGCGCCAAGCCATCCGAAACCGTTTGGGAGTCCGTGGACCATGATGTCACCGCCGACGGAGACTCCATGTTGTGATGCTTTCCTTCTGTCTTGATCGTTAGGATAGGAAATGTGAATCGATTTGTAGAAGCGGCTTTTCGGATTGCGACGATCCAGTATGTAATGACCCTCAGGAGTCTTGTGGTCGCCCTGCTGCTCTTTAGCGCCAACGGGCGAACCTCCCAGAGATATTTTGTAAATATGTAGAACCTCTCCGTGTGAGAGTAACGTCAGAGTGCGCTGATTTTTGACGACTATGACGTGGTCTGCCTTCGTTGCCGGGCGTTCTGCCCCCAGCATCCCGATAAGCAACAGCACGATCATGACGGCAGTATGTATGTTATTCGTCTGAAATGCTAGCCTGAAACGGCGATGCGCGACCGACTTTTCCATTACTTCGCAATCATTGTGTTCACGTTGCTTTTGCTTACCGCGAACTCATCGAATGCCACTGTCGCGAATTGGATTGTCGTCAACCAACCCGCCCGTCTCGTCAACGGAACGCCGGTGCTCTTTCGAGTTACTATCCAGACGCAGATCCGCACACTCTCGGGTACATGGCTGGGACACGAGATCGCGTTCAGCTACGATGCGAGTCACAAATCATGGTTCGCGCTGGCCGGGGTCAGTCTGGAAACGAAG
>Ga0210391_10000989_pt1 | contig 27063 bp, 16 predicted proteins | sample IncBWC12OmetaG_FD_160573 | JGI IMG/M metagenome (GOLD analysis project Ga0210391, IMG submission 160573) | Forest soil microbial communities from Barre Woods Harvard Forest LTER site, Petersham, Massachusetts, United States - Inc-BW-C-12-O ... | reverse complement strand
CCCTGGCAGCTTAGTCGTAAAGAACGGATCAAAAATGTGCGCCAGATTTTCCGGCGCGATTCCCGGACCATCATCCTGAAACACAATCCATACCGTGTCCGGAATCGCAGCGTCGCTTCCTGCACTGTCGCGCCCCAACCGCACGCGAATCGTCCCCTTCTCGCGGCTCTCGCGAATCGCCTGCTCCGCATTCAGCAATAGGTTCAAAAACACCTGCATCAGCTGATTCGGATCGGCCACCACCGCCGGGATCGTCGCTTCGGGCAAAAAGTCCACCGTGATATTGCTCTTGCGCAGTGGATACGCCTGCATCTGCACCGTGCGCTGCACCAGTTCATTCAGATTGACCGGGCTGCGTCCCGGCGCCGGCGGCCGCGCGAAATATTGCAGGTTCTGCACAATCTCCGCCGCGCGCCGCGCCTGCTGATGCAGCACCGCAAGCTGTTTGCGCGCCCCTTCGCTGATGCCGCCCTCCTGCAGCAGTTCCGCCATCCCCAGAATGCTGGTCAGCGGATTATTAAGCTCATGCGCAAATCCGCCAATCATCTGCCCCATCGCCGCCAGGCGCTCGCTCTGAATAATCTGCTGCTCCAGCTTTTTCTCCGTTGTCACATCGCGGACAGAGATAATCACGCCCGCGGGCTTTCCCTCCGCATCGAGCAGAGGGCTGGCCATGCCGAGCATCGTTCGCCAGGTGCCGTCGCGATGCCGCGAACCGTATTCGCACGAAGTCAACTTACTCTCGCCGCTCGCGACCGTCCGGAAGAGGGTCGCCAGTTCCGGCGAAGTGATCTCCGCGTCCTCAACATTCTTTCCCAACAGCTGTTCCGGCCCATAGCCCAGCAGCTGCCCGATGCGCGCGCTCACGAACGTATATTGCCCCTTCAGGTCGAGCACCAGAATTAAATCTGGGAAACTTTCCAGCAGCCGCCGCCGGAATTCCTCCTGCCGCCGCAATTGGTGCTCCAGCGCGCGCTTCTCCGTCACATCCACCAGCGTGCCGTGGTAGCGAATTACTCTTCCGCTCTCCATCACGCCCGTCGATGTATCTACGCACACTGCGATTCCCCCGTCTTTTTTCCGCAATCGAATCTCGCGCGTGCGCGTGCGCCCGCTCTGGCTACCGCTTCGCCCCAGCACCGGTTCGCCGCCCGCCTCCACTCCCAACTGCTCGGGAGGCAAGTCCAGCAATTCTTCCTTGCTCGAATATCCCAAAATCGAAACCAGCGCCGGATTCACCTCCAGCAGCTTGCCGTCGGGACTGCTGATGTAAACACCCTCCTGCAACGACTCGAACAACTGTGTGAAGCGTTGCTCCTTCTCTCTGTGTCCGGTGACGTCGCGCGCCAGCACACTCGCCCCGGTCACATCGCCGCTCTTGACGATGGCGTTAACCACGCAGTCGTAATAATGCCGGCGCGGATCGTTCTTCAGCTGAACCTCGACCACCCCCGACCAGTTTCGCTTTTCCAGAAACCGCTCGAGGTTCGTCGATGCCTGCGTACGCAAAGGCGCTCCCAGAAATTCTTCAAGCTTGTGGCCCACCAGGTCGGAATATGACACGCCGAAAATTTCTGCGACTCGCCGGTTGACAGTTCGCAGCGTGCCATCGAGCGAGATGGCGAGGGCCACGTCGTCGAGTGAATCGATCAGCTCTTTGAAGTTGCGCTGCGAGCGCATGATCAGCTGGCCCAGCTGATCCAATTGCTCTTCGGAGGGTGTGGCTCCACCTCGACTCTGAAATCCCTTCAGAATCTGTTTGAGCTCGGTAACTTCGCGCTTGCGCCCAAACGCATAGCTGGCAAACAAAATGGCGAGCACAAACAGTCCCGCCGGAATTGCCCATAACCTGTAAGGAAGGTCTTTGAGCTGCTCCCACGACAGCGCCGCCACAGCTGCCGCAAATAAAACCAGCAGCCAAAGCGCCCATCGCCACAACTGGCTCTCTTCGCGCTCCAGACGGCTGGGTGCCGGATTGGGCCGTTTTGCAGTGGGATCTTCGTCGACCATTCAGCCACTCCGCTGGCGCCGGAAACAATCGTCCCAAACGCCACATTCTGTTTGAGAGATTGCCCCCTAGCGTAGCACTGAAATCCCCTGCCAATGCGAGAACGTTCGTTCATGTTCCATCACGGTAACCCGGTGATGGCCATCCCATCGCCCAAATCCGGCGCAGGCTATGATCTCCCAAGGATCTCCCGTCCGCGCCCACGACCGTATCCTCAAAGCAGCCCGCACCATCGCCGACCTCGACAGCATTCCCCAACTCGAACCGAAACACATCGCCGAAGCGATCGCAAAATCCTGATTGTCATCCTGAGCGAAGCGAGGGACCTATGCAGTTTGTTCGCAGTACGACACGCTAGCCGACGATCTTATACGGCCGCATCATTTCGTTGTCTTCATGCTCAAGCACGTGACAATGCCAGACATAGCGGAAGTCCTCGCCCGGTTTGGGCACCACGCCGCTTGGAAGATCAAAGCGCGCAATCACGCGCGTCACATATCCCGAATAAGTTTTGATCGTATCTTTCCATGCCGGACGCTCGCTCGACTCCGGAGGAATCGGAATGTTGGTAAACACCAGCTTTCCAGATTGCAGATAAATCTTCGTGTCAAACGGCTGCCGATTCAGCACCTGAAACTGCACCAGATGCAGATGCATAGGATGAACGTCGCCTGTCGTGTTAGCGAACGACCAGATTTCCGTGGAACCCGCCTTCGGATCCTCGCTGATCGGATCGTCCCAGTGTTTCTGATCGAGCAACCCAATCATGGTGTAGCCGTCGGAAGGCCGATCCATTTCAGTCAGCGTCAGAATTCTTTCGCGTACAGCATCGGCAGCATCGAGCCGTTTGAAAGGCACAAGCGTATCGGGAACCGAACTGGTGTCCGTCCCAGAAAGCGGTTTCGTCACCCTGAATAGCATCACGTCAGACGGTACGATCTGGCCGCCGCGGGCGTAAGGAGCCGGGGCATCGTTCGTGATCGCGAGATTCGCGCCTTTATGTTGAGAAAAATCAATCACGATGTCAAAGCGTTCGCCAGGCGAGAGAATAAAAAAGTGCGTTCGCAAAGGCGTTGGCAAAAGTCCGCCATCACTGCCGATCTGCATGAACGGAGGAGCATCGGCAGGTTTGCCGTTCGGCTTGCCCGAGGCATCAACAGGCACCATGGTCATGTGATAAAAACGCGCGTTCGACCCGTTGACGATGCGGAAGCGATATTTCCGCGGCTCGACTTCGAGAAACGGTGCAGCTTTTCCGTTCACGCAAATAACATTGCCGAAAAATTCCTGCATCCATGCGGGATGCGTGCCATTCTGCGCTGGCGGATACAACAGCGAACCATCGGCGGCGAAACTCCGATCTTGAATCATCAGCGGAATCTCATAAGCGCCGCTCGGCAGATTGAGGCTGTCTTCTTCCGGATCACGGATCAAATAAAAACCAGCCAGTCCCGCATAGATATTCAGCCGGGTAATGCCGATGGCATGATCGTGATACCAGAGCGTCGTCGCCGCTTGATCGTTGGGATAAAGGCAAGGATTCGCCGCGCGCACCGCACCGCTGCGGCCATCCGATGTGACCCACGCATCCGGATAGCCATCGCTATCGGGCATCACGCGCGCTCCGTGCACATGCGTCACAGTTCGGACCTGCGGCACATTTTCCTCCTCGCCGTGGATGGTGTAATCGAGCGGAAGAAAATGTTTGGCAGGAAGCTGATTCAACCACTTCACCGAAAGCGCCTGGCCCTTGCGCGCTTCGAAAGTCGGCCCCGGCCACATGCCGTTGTATCCCCACATCGCCGTGGCCGGAAGATCGCGATGCGCATGATGACGAAAAGGGAGCATGCGAATCTGGACGGGCGCAGCCTCCAGACGCGGGCGAATCACAGGAGGAGTCGCGAGCGGAGTCACATACCTGGCGAGCGCAACCGGGGGCGGCGATGGCTCCGCCGATAAGACAGGTGAAAGCTGCGGAGTTGCGCCGGGCATAGTCAGGCCTTGCATCGCGGCCTGTGGCAACAGTTTTCGCGGTGCGGCCAAGAGCCCCGCACCGGCGGATAGGCCGATTCGCAATAAGTCGCGTCGGTTGATCATGAAGGATGCGGAACGGTCGTCAATTTTTGGCCGGGGAGTTTTGGCCGGAGCCCGGCTTCGTTCCAGCTTGATTCGAGTCGCTCTGATCTGGAGTTGTCTGGCTCGCGACGCGGGTAGCCGTCCAAGGATGTTCCGGATGCACAATCTCACCGCCGTGCCCTAAGTACGCTCCCCCGCCATCATTGACATTAATCGCCTGCGATGTGCCCTCGATTTTACCGGCGCCAATCTTCGCGTCCGTGATCTTCCCGGTAAATCTCGTTGTGAAGGGATACTTGCCCTGGAACTGCACATCAAAGGAAATCGCGCTTCCCTCAACCGTACCGGTCAGTGACGACAGCCCGTGCAGGTCTTTGAAAGTCCCGGTGAGTTTCTTGCCGCCCTGTTGCAAGTGGAGCGTGCCCACGTCCGTGCCCAGACGTACCTGCCATGAAAGTTGCCAGTCGCCCGAAACATCGGAGACTTCAGCATGACCTGTTTTCTCGGCAGCCCCGTCGTTCTGGGTTTGCGTGGTCGGTGATTGGCCCATCGCAGAAGCCGCAGAAAAACAAATAACGCAGTAAGAAACCACGAACCCCACTTTTAACCAAGAACGCTGACCCACGACACACTCCTCCATCCGCAGTACAAAGTTAACCAACAATTATTAAAGGCAGATAAATGTCTCGGCCGGACCAGAGGATGAGCCTCCAGTCCGGCCGAGAAACAACGGCCGCTTTCCCACCGCTCTTACTTCCCGGCTACCTTTTCGGGCCCGAACTGGAAGGCGTCGAACAGGTCGTCCAGCGCAGGACTGTTGGTCGGCACATACGGGTTCGATCCCACAACCGGATTCGCGAAGTTGTCACGAGTGGCTGGGCCAATGGTTGGCAGGCTCCAGTTGCGCTCGATGAATTTGATGATGGAAACGTGATCGGCATAGCTGTGGTTGATCACGCCACCGGTGGAATACGGCGAAACGATCAGCAACGGAATCCGCGTGCCATCGCCGAAGAAGTCAACCGGCTGGATGTACCCGGAATCATAGTAGCCGCCGCCTTCATCGAAGGTGATGAAGATGGCCGTGCTCGCCCATAGTGGCGAAGCCTGCACCTGGTTAACAATCCGGTTCACGAATCCTTCGAACAGATCGAGCTTCGAAGAAGACGGGTGTCCGTCGAGGAAGCCATCCGGCTTCACAACGGAGACAGCCGGCAAAGTGCCGAGAGCGATATCCTGATACAGGTTGAGCGTATCTTGAATATGAGCTTCGGTCTGAGCCGGTTTCGTCATGATGTCCGTCGCATATTGGAAGGGATTGCAGATGGAGCAATAGCGATCATAGGGGTTGGCTCCGGTCGGGTCACTTACGTAAAGATCCCAACCCGCACCGAAGTAGGTCCACGAAAGACCGGCGGTCGAGAGCACATCGCCGATGTGCGGCTGCGCCGTCGGCGGAATGGTGAACTGGGTGTACTGGCTGTCGAGCGTGCCATTGCCGACATATCCGGGGTTGTAGTTGTTGAGCAGGTAGTAGGCGCCAGTCGCGCAGCGCGGGCTAATCGCCGGAGTCAACGACTCCAGGTAGTTCTCCACTGCCGTCACGCCAGGCTGGGTCGAGTCGGAGCAATTGCTGTAGCTGCCGCCCGAGTAGCCGTCCTGATCGTACCAGTTGTTCGTCCCGGAATCGGGGTTGGGATTTTCGATCTGGTTGGTTGGAGGTGTTGCGATGTTGCCATTGCCATCGCTGTAATAGAGGCCATCGGCATAGCCGAACATGATGTGATTGGCTCCCGTGCCGCCCATGACCGATTGGTGCATGTTGTCGCTCAGCGTGAAGTTGTCGGCAAGATACTTCATATAAGGAGCGTCCCCGCCCTGTATGTCATACATGCCGAGCGCGGTCGAACCTTCACCCGTGGTCAGATTGCTAAACGGATTCGGCTGTGGTTTTCCATTGCTGCCCGCGCTGATGGTGACTTCAACCCACGAAAACAGGTCGCTCAGGCATCCGCTCGGGTTGCTCGGCGATGCGGTCGCCGCAGAGCAATCTGTCTGCTGCCACATCTGATAGAAACGGTGCACTGGGCTGGCGGCGTAATCGTCATACTTGACGCCAGGCGTGAGGCGGAACACGCCGTCCGGAAGGTCGTTTACGTTCTTGATGCGGGTGTCGATCGCGTCGTGCGCCAGGCCAGTCGCACCCGTGGTCAGATACTTGTAATACTTGCCGAAAAGATCGGGCTCGACGAGCTTCGCTACTGCCAGCGTTTGAAATGGCGCTGGATCCGTATCGCTCGGTGCGGTGGGCGCGCCCGAAGTCATCGGCTGGGGAAGCGGTGAATACACCACTTTGCTTCCCGGGCTGATCTCGTAAGTGGTTTCGTCGAGGGCGCTATTCTGTGTGGCCAAGGCGAAATTGGGGCCAGGTTTCCCGGAACTGGTGACGATGCCCTTTGAGAGCAGATTCGATACCGTCTGCCCCGCCGTCGGCACATAAGTTCCGTAAACGTGATCGAAGCTGCGGTTTTCTCCGATGATCACGATCACGTGCTCAATCGGAGTTACGGATGCGGGTGCGTGTGTCTGAGCGGCCGCGCTAGTCGGCGCCCCCATGTTGACAAGCAAACCAACCAAGCTCATGCCAACGGCGAAATGCTCTCTGATTTTCGTCACAATACTCGACGAAGCCATCGATTTCCTCCTAGATTGTGAAAACAAACTAATCCCTACTAACCCGAATGGAAGGCTGAGCCGAAGGTATGAGGTGAAAGTTACGGGTGGGTGACACGAAGATGAAGCGGAGATGAAAAGAATCGAGCGTTGTGAATAATTCTTAACAAATCAGCGAGTGTAGGCGGGAGTTGCACGTGGCGGAAGTGCTGAGCCAGTTCGCGCGGCGTACATTCTATAATCTCTTCGGAGGCTTCATGCCAGGTTGGGGCACAGGCAGTTTTGAAAACGAAGAGGCGCAGAATTTTCTAGGCCAACTAAATTCGTTGGGCGTAGATGACCTGTCGCCGATCCTCGCTCGCGCAGCTGATCAGGATTATGTGGACGCGCCGGAAAGCAGCGTCGTGATCGTGATTGCCGAGATCGTCGCCGCGGCGTGCGGCAATCCTCCAGAAGCCATGCCCAGCCAGATTGCCGAATGGATGGCCAAGATCGAAGGCAGCCCAAGCTCCAAGATGTCAGAGCTCGCTCGCCGCGCCGTAGAAAAGGTGCGGATCAACTCCGAACTCAAGGACTTGTGGCTAGAGGCGGAAGGATTGAACGAGTGGAGCGCTTCGCTCCGAGACTTGGAAAAGAGACTCGCGTAGTACCACTGAGCATTGTGATCCACGAATTTCACAGCATAAATCCCGCGGCACAAATCCCAAGTGTCATCCTGAGGGAAGGGAAGGACGTATGTATTTGGTCTGCACGGCGAAACTCCCTGGACACGTCCCTTGCGACCGCCGCCCCGAGTGAGATCGAAGGCTCGCGGGCGAGCGGAGCCTAGCCCCGAACCGCAGAGAGTTCAGTCCGCCGCCGCGCCAGTCGTAGTATTGCTGGTTTCCTTGCTTCCGTTAGTTCCGTTGGCGCTATCTTTCTCCGCCTGCCGCAGCCTCAGCGCGCGGTTCGAAGGCAACCCTGCATCGCGGATCTTATACAACAGCGCGCGATAGCTGATGGCCAGGGTGCGCGCCGCCTGCTTGCGATTCCAGTGATGCTGTTGCAGTACCTTTAATATGACCTTGCGCTCCAGTTCGCGCACGCATTGCCGTGTCAGCTTCTTCAGCGAGATCGGCCCATCCAGCGAAATATCCGAATTGAAAAAGTCCGGCTCCCGAGTCACCAAGTCATTCGTGATCACTTCCTCATGCCCCAGGATCACGTAGCGCTTGATCAGGTTTTCCAACTCACGAATGTTTCCCGGCCAGTGATACTTCTGCAACACCGCCATCACTTCGCCCGACAACGGACGCGCCCGGCAGTTGAACTTCCGGTTGTAATATTCCAGGAAGTACGCGCACAAATCCGGAATATCGCTACGCCGCTCGCGCAGCGCCGGCATCCTTATATTCACGACATTAATTCGATAGTAGAGATCCTGCCGGAACGTTCCCGATTCAATCTCTGTCTCCAGGTGGCGGTTGGTCGCGCAAACTACGCGCACCTCAACCTTCTTATCTTCCTGCGCGCCGATGCGGCAGAACTGTCCATCCTGCAAGAGCTGCAACAGCTTCGATTGCAAAGTCGGATCGAGCTCCGAAATTTCATCCAGGAACAGCGTCCCGCGGTGGGCCATTTCCACTCGCCCCGGCTTCGATCCAACCGCGCCGGTGAACGCTCCCTTTTCGTAGCCAAACAGTTCGCTCTCCAGCAGAGTGCCAGGAATTGCCGGACAGTTTACCTTCACATACGGCCCGACTTTCCACGGCGAAAGGCTATGGATCAGCCGGGCAATGATGTCCTTGCCGGTTCCGCTCTCACCCGTTATCAAGACGGGAACGTTCGCAGCGGCAACCTTGCTCAGCCGCGAACGCACCGCCTGCATGACCTCAGAGTGGCCAAAAATGATGTTATCAGGAGGAATCTCGCCCAACGATTGCTGCAAAGAGCTTACCGAAAGTGTGGTCATAAGAGTGAATGCCCCGCTGCGGAAGCTGTTCATCCGCATGCACTAAAAGTGCATCCCAAGCACCAAACTGAGGAAGAAGGCTGGGCGCTTTGCTTGTTTGACCTTAAGCGCTCAACTTATGAATGGCTTGGAGGGATCATAGCCCATAAGCGCTAAGTAACGGCATGGCACTAAAGTGCCATTATGAGACGCGTGGTAGAGAGGAAAAACATTTCACACTGGTGACCGGACTTTCCTCAAATGCTTCCCCGAAACCGCCTCCGCGTCCGTATTCAGTGGACGAGCGAATTTCAGCCCGAGCAGATGATGCTCATCCGTATGTGCTACCCACACTGCTCTCGCCTGCATGATTCGCGCCGAGGTCTTCAGACCGTGTGTAGATCCGAGCGGCGCGCTCGGGATCTCGAGTGAAACCACCGCCGATTCAGGCAATGAACGCCGAACTGCCACCAGAGCACCGCCCGCTCCTATATTAATAGCGGTGGCAAACTCCAGGGAGTCCTTGCCATTTCCGTCCCGCGCGCGGATAAAAACCGGAATGGCCAGCTGTAACCGCGCCCATTTACGTTGTTCCTTCTTTGATAATCTGCGAGGCAAGGTTCTATCGGCTCCCATAGGGGTTATTGCAACTAGAGGGCCGCATCTGATGGGCCAAACCTCGGAGATATGCCCTCCCCGCCGGCAGTCTCCAAACCGCGCCTCTGTCACCGGAGTACGTAAGAAACCTTGGGAACCTCAATCTAACTAACGACCGTCAGTCATAGGCGAAAAGTGCAAAAGTTTTCTCTTCGGTACGTCGGGTACATGGTTTCTAATTGACAGTCCGGAATGCCTCCCCTATGATGCATCTACATCCCCACGCTCTGACGGTAGTAGCTTACCTCCCCAAGTGCCTTGTTTGATTGGGACATCCATGTCTTCGATAAGCGAGAAAAGCCCAGCCGCCGCTTTCGCTGGAGCAACTCCGACTGATTCCGCGCCGGCAGCCGTGGCCGCTTCCGCAGGTGCCGCCAGTCTCGGGGATGATGGTCTGCGTGAGCTCGAACAGTTGCGCGATCGCTTCCGCAAAACCACCAACGCGCTCGCTTCCGCCGCCCACGACTTAAAAACTCCGCTCGCCATCCTCAATGGCTACATCGAATTGCTGCGCAGCCAGAAGCTCGGTCCACTCAACGAGCGCCAGCGTGAGGTCATGGCAGATATGTTTTCGAGCGGTCAACGCTTGCAGCAGTTTATTCAGGACTTCCTCACCTTCAGCGTGCTCGAGACCGGCGAACTGCGCATGCAGTTCGTTGAGGGTGACATGAACGCCTGCCTCTCTGAAGTTTGCCGCCTCTGGTCCGGCCGCTTTCACGAGCGCGGCCTCGCTCTCTATTTTCTTGCGAATGATAAATTGACGCCCTTTGCCTTCGATGGCCCCAAGATTCAGCGCGTGATTTCGAATCTTCTCGAGAACGCCTCGAAATACACGCCCCAGGGCGGCACCGTCTGGCTGCATGCCGAACCTCATATGTGGGAGCGTCGCGGCGCCAGTGCGTCGTCTGTCAATGGCGAACGCCGCCGTCAAGCGATTAACGTTCCAAATGCCGTCAAAGTCAGCGTTGCCGACACCGGCCCGGGAATCCGCCCCGAATTCCATCTCGAAATTTTTGACGATTTCTTTCGCCTGCCAGGAAGCGAATCCGCCGAAGGTATGGGCCTCGGGTTGGCCATCGCGCGCCGTCTTCTCCAGGGCATGAACGGCAAGATCTGGGTCGAAAGCGAACCCGGCGCGGGTTGCAAGTTTTCTTTTCTCATCCCCCAGAAACCCATTGGGAACACTTCGACACAAGGAGCCGAATGAGCGAAACCGCCAACATTTTGCTGGTGGATGACGAACCGGGAATGCTGCGCTACATCCGCACCCTGCTGGAAGTCGACGAGCACAAAGTTCAAACCGCCAGCACGGGTGAAGAAGCCGTCGAGCACGTCCAGAAGGGACTTCATCCCGACCTCGTTTTGCTCGATCTTCTCATGCCCGGCATCGACGGCTTACAGACTCTCGAAAAACTGCGCCGGCTCAAGCCCGGCCTTAAAGTCGTCATGCTCTCCTGCGTCAACGACACGCGCAAAGTCGTCCAGGCCATGCGCCTCGGCGCAATTGATTATCTGACCAAACCCTTTCAGAAAGCCGAACTCGACGCAGTCATCGGACAGTGCATCGGCACCGCTAAAGGCGAGAGCTACGCGGGTGAGGTTGAAGAACTCTGCGACGACGTATTCTTCGTAGCCGCCAGCCCCGCGATGAAAAAGATCCGCTCCCAAGCTGCGCTCGTCGCCAACGTCGAGATTCCCGTTCTCCTGCTGGGAGAGAGCGGCACCGGCAAAGAAGTTCTCGCGCGCCTGATCCACAAACTTTCTCCGCGCGCTCACCGCACTTTCCTCAAAGTGAATTGCGCGGCCGTTCCCGCAGATCTGCTCGAAAGTGAACTCTTCGGCTACGAGGCTGGAGCCTTCACCGGCGCCACTCATCCCAAGCCAGGTAAATTCGAGCTGTGCAACAAAGGCACTATCCTGCTCGATGAAATCGGCGAAATGCCGCCGCTCCTGCAGGCCAAACTGCTGCATGTTCTCCAGGACCAGACCTTCTCGCGCCTCGGCAGTCGCACCATGATCAAGGTCGACGTCCGCATACTCGCCGCAACCAACATCAATATTCCCGAAGCCCTAGCCAACAAGCGCCTGCGCGAGGATCTCTACTACCGCTTGAATGCTTTCACCATGTCGCTGCCGCCACTGCGCGAGCGCAAGGAAGAAATCCCCATCCTCCTGAAACATTTCATGTCGCGCATGTCCGAATCCTACGCCCGCCCTCCGCTTCCCATGTCGGGGCCGCTGATGGAGGCGTGCCTGCGCCATACCTGGCCCGGCAATTTGCGCGAGCTGAGCAACTTCATCAAACGCTATCTGGTATTGGGAGACGAGACTCTGGCCGCATCCGAATTGCAGCCCCGGCCCGATGGCGGTGGAGGAATGCATTTCGATGCCGCTGGCAGAGCCGCCGTAGTCGGCGCCGATGGATCCGGGGGACTGAAGTCGGTGTCGCGCAACGCCAAAGATGAAGCGGAAGCCGAAGCCATCTCCCGCGCACTGGAAGAAACGAACTGGAATCGCAAGCAAGCCGCAGCCTTGCTGAAAATCAGCTACAAAGCCCTCCTCTACAAAATCCGCCAGTACGGCATAGCCCAAACCAGAAGCACCCACCGCCTATCCGCCGGCGCATGATTTTGGCTTCAACCGAGAGCCGACGACTGAACGCTGATAGCTGATTCTGGTGCGGATAAGAGGACTCGAACCTCCACGACCTTGCGATCACTAGGACCTGAACCTAGCGCGTCTGCCAGTTCCGCCATATCCGCATTAGAGAAAAAATCGGCAGGGCCTTCTATCAAGGCAACTACATTAATATTCTACTGGCTGCCGTCTGACTGTCAAACAAGCGTGCCTTTTGCCACGCCGGATTTAGAATCTAAAAAGCTGCAAGGATGCGAGCGACCATGGCCAACCTGCCCAACAAAATCCCCGCCGACTTGGCCAAAGAGCTTCGCACGCTGGCCCACGATCTCAGCAATTCACTGGAGACCATCGTCCAAGCCACCTACCTGATCTCCCAATCTGGCCCTCCCGACAACACTCGCCGCTGGGTAGAACTGATCGACCAGGCCTCGCAGGAAGCCGTAAAAATCAACCAAAAACTGCGCCAGATCCTCCACTCCCAAAGCTAGTCCAAAATCGAATCAAGTCTAAGACGCAGATCCCAGCTTTTCCTTCGTGGGCATTCGTGCCCTTGGTGTGAAAGCCTTTCGCAAAGTGCGGTAGGATGCCTATAGTTTAGAGACTTCAATTTATCTCAGGAGATTGGCATGCAACGGAAAGCTAGCGCAGTGTGGAAGGGTGGTCTTAAAGACGGAAAAGGGACGGTGTCATCCGCGAGCGGCGTTCTCGCGAACACTCCTTATTCCTTTACGACCCGGTTTGAAAATGCCCCAGGCACGAACCCCGAGGAACTGATTGCGGCAGCGCACGCCGCTTGTTTCTCGATGGCGCTGTCGGCGCAACTGGGCGGAGCGAATCTGACGCCGGAGAGCATCAACACATCGGCCACGCTCACCATGGAAAAGCTCGAAGCGGGATGGGCGATTACAGCCGTCCATCTCGACGTTGTAGCGAAGGTGCCGGGAGCAAGTGCCGAGGCGTTCAACACCGTGGCCCAGAACGCTAAGGCCGGCTGCCCCGTCTCGAAGGTGCTGAACGCCAAGATCACCATGGATGCGAAGCTCGGATAATGCACGAATGGCGAAAATGTTCCATGTGGAACATTCGTAAAGCCAGTTTTGTACATACTGTTTGTGCGTATAAAATTGTATGTTGCAAACGAAGGGATGGCGTATCAGTAAAAGTCAGAGCAGCTTAGGTAGAAGCCGCATTGCTTGCAGACCATCTTGCAGCGGTGTCCGTGTAACTCGGTCGAGCAGTTGGGGCAGACCGAGGACGCCTCTTTTTCTAGATCGGTAGGCGCGATATTGCCAAGAATCGCGTTTGGTGGGGCGGGGTGCGCGCCGACATCACGAGCGGAAGGGTTCCGGAGCGAACCGTTGCTGGGGCTTGGCGAACTCATGTTCGGTGTTTGTAGCACAAATTGAGTCGCTGGAAAAAACAGAAAGATTATAGATTGGGCGCGGTACCCAAGTGGTAAGGGAGAGGTCTGCAAAACCTTTACACGCCGGTTCGATTCCGGCCCGCGCCTCCATCATTTGTCGCGACCGCTCGAAAGACCGGCGACCTTCACCCCCAGTCAACCTCAAACTAAACCCCTACTGCACCACCTGCGTCAGCGAAGCCGAGCTTCCGGTGAAACTATCGGCGCCGTTGTAAGTCGCGGTGATAAGCGTCGAGCCCACCGGCAAAGAGGCCGTCGAAATCCTTGCCACTGTGTCGCTCAGTGCAACCGTTCCCAGGGTTGTTCCCCCGGCGGAGAAGGTCACGGTGCCGAACGGGTTCACTCCCGCCGAAGATGTCACCGTCGCCGTGAAGGTTACGGTTTGACCGAGCGACGACGGATTGGCCGATGACACGAGCACGGTTGTGGTCGGAGCCGGAGTCACGACCTCTTTGTAGACGGGAGATGTACTCCGAGCGAAGTCGCTGTCGCTTTGGTAAGCCGCGGTGATCTCGTGCGTGCCAGCTCGCACAAGGTTCTTCGTGACCGTGGCCACTCCGTTGACCAACGGCACCAGACCAATGTCGCTGATACGCACGCTCCCCGTCGGGGTGCCATATGAGGATGTAACCGTTGCCGTGTAAGTGACCGCTTGCCCATAGACGGCGGGGTTCGGACTGGCGGTGACGCTTGTCGTGGTTGGGTCTTTATCCACTCTCTGTTTCTGAGAGGTAAAGCTGGTATTGAAATCGTCGTCTCCCTCGTAGTACGCAAAAATCGTGAGCACGCCGGCGCGCAGGCTGGAAGTCGTAATGCTGGCCTGACCGTTATGTGTAGTTGCCGTGCCGATCCCTCCGTCGTCGCCGGTGTAGAAATCCACCACATCGCCGTCGGGAATCTCGCCGTACTTCGAAGTGACGTACGCAGTGAAGGTCACAGGCTGCCCCACCAACGACGGCGAGCCCGATCCCCGCAAGACGGTATGCGATTGGAAGAGGCCGCTCAGGTTGATCCACTCCTCCAGCACCGGCGACGTGCTCGGCTGGAAATTGCCCGAGCCCAGATACTCGGCCGTCATGGCGTACTTGCCTCTCTTCAGCGAAGACGTAGTGAACGAGGCGGTTCCATTCACGAGCGTCGCGCTGGCAAGCGCATGTTTGCCGTCTTCAATGAACACGACGGTGCCCGTGGGCGTTCCTGAAGCCGAGGTTACGATTGCGGTAAAGGTCACCGGCTGTTGATAGATGCCCGGATTCTTGGAGGTCGTGAGCGTAGTCGTGGTGGCGATGGATGTCCCATTGACCACCTGAGTGAGCACCGGCGATGTGCTGGGCGCAAAGCTGCCCGAGCCTTGATATGCAGCAGTGATCGAGTGCGAGCCGGTCGACAGCGATGACGTGGAGATCGATGTGCTCCCGCTCACCAAGGTCGCGCTGCCGAGGGTGGTTGAACCGTCGTAGAAGATCACTGTTCCGGTGGGTGTTCCTGAAGTGGAGGTCACCGTGGCTGTGAAAGTAACTGACTGCCCGTAATCTGACGGGTTCACTGAGGACATGAGTGCGGTCGAAGTTGGGGTCCCACCCCCCCCAGGTGCCTGCAGGAAGACCGATACTGAACCAACGAACTGGTTGCCCACCGCTAAATCGAGACGACCATCCCGGTTGAAATCTCCCACCGCGATGCCACGCGCTCCGTAATCCGCCGGATAGTTGACATAGGATCCGAAGGTGCCATCGCCGTTGCCCGGAAGATACGAGATAGTCGAATCATAATAGTTTGTGATAGCCAGGTCGAGAACACCAGTTCCGCGAAAATCTGCCGCCGCCACTGCCACCGAATAGCCGCCGGTGGGATAGGTGACCGGTGCCTTGAACGTACCGTCGCCATTTCCCAACATCACAGCGACCGTGCCAGCGTTGTCCGGGACGACGAAGTCGAGTATGCCATCCCCATTCACGTCGGCTGTAAGCATGTACGGGCTACTGGCGCCCGGGGAGAATGGGTAAAGCACTGCCGGCAGGAAGGTACCGTCGCCGTTTCCGAGCAGAACATAAACCCCGTCAGCGCCAGCGACCGCTACATCAAGGTGGCCATCGCGATTGAAGTCTCCCGTCACCACTTTCCAGGCTGTGCTGCTAGTGGGATAGTCAACGTGCGGTTGGAAGGTTCCATCGCCGTTGCCAATCAATATCGATATCTTGTCGCTCTGGTCACCTGCTGTGACTAAGTCCAGCTTTCCATCGCCGTTGAAATCCCCGACCGCGACCGAGTAGGGAGGATCCCCCGCGCCTGATGCCGTGTTGAAAACGCCCGACTGCGTAAATGTACCGTCGCCGTTCCCCAGCAGAACCGTAACCGTCGCGCATCCGGCGTTCGAAACGGCGATGTCCATGATCCCATCTCCGTTAAAATCGCCAACCGCTACCCCGTGGGCGTAGCAGGCAGAATAAGTTCCCGCCTCGCGAAAGGTGCCATCGCCGTTACCCAGAAGGATGGCCGCTACACTGTCATAATATTCACCGGCGACAAGATCGAGAATGCCGTCTCCATTGAAGTCCGCCGTTGCGATTTCGACGTTCTCGCCTGGCGACGTAATGTCCGTTTTCTGGAAAGGGACGGAGGTCTCGGGCTCGGCGATCGGGAAAAAAATAGGAATGGATGTTCCGCCGCCTGGACCGGGGCTGAACACCGTGACCGCTGCGGTGGACGGCGAGGCAACGTCAGAAGCGGAGACCTTTGCAGTCAGCTGGGAGTTGCTCACAAAGATCGTGGCGCGTGGGCTGCCGTTCCAATTCACCACTGAGGCGGAGACAAAACCTGCGCCATTTACAGTCAGCGTGAAGCCGCCGCCCCCGGGCGCAACAGCTTCAGGAACCAGCGGCTGAGAAACGAAAGGCACAGGATTCTGCGCCAGGCCGGGCACGGCCAGTAGGGCGAGGATTCCGAGGGTTGCGACGAGCCGGATGGCGACACTGAAACTTTGAAATCTACGGACGAAGTAAAAAGTCATGGCTGATCTCCTTGATGGCTGCAGCAGGCCCCTATACTCTTTCGTCTTGCACGCGCTTTCCCGGACGCCAGAAGCGCGCCTTATCTACTGATTCACCATTTGCGTCACTTTCCCAGTGCTTGACTTAAACGTTCCGTCGCCGCCGTAAGTGGACTTGATGGTGTGCGTCTTCGCCGTCAACGACGAAGTTGTAAACGTCGCAACCCCGCCCGTCGTCGTGCCGGTGCCAATTTCAGCGACGCCGTCGTAGAAGGTCACCAGTTCGCCGTTCGGAATCGCTCCGTATTCTGAAGTCACGGTTGCGGTAAAGGTCACGGGCTGTCCGACTACGGAAGGCGATCCCGATGTCGCTAGAACGGTCTTCGACGGAACCGGCGAGGCCGATACGATTTGAATGATCTTTCCCTGGCTCGGCTTGAAATTCGAATCGCCGGAGTAAGAAGCGCCGATTGTGAGCTTCCCGGCGGGCAGCAGCGAGGTCGTGAAGGTGGCGATGCCGCCCGAGGTCGTGCCGGTCCCAATCGCATTCGTACCGTTGTAGAACGTCACCGATTCGCCATTCGGAACCGTTCCTCCAGCCCACGTCACTTTGGCGGCGAACGTCACGGCATGACCGTAGACAGAATGCGACTCCGATGAACTGACACGGGTGCGGGTACCAACGGGCACTACTCCGGCATATTCGTACAATTCAGAAGAAGTGCTGTAGTTGTTGGCAGCGTCGCCTGAGTACGCGGCGATGATTAAGTGCCAACCGGCCTTGGTGTAAGAAACCGAGCATGATGCCTGGTTATTGGTCAGAGGTTCGACGGCGATGGTCTGAGGAGCGTATTGACCATCGACCACGAAAACTTCCTGAAAGGTGACCGATCCCGTGACTGCTCCACCCGTCTGGCTTGTCACGGTCGCTGTATAGGTAATCATCTCTTTACGCACTGCGGGATTCGCGCTCGAACCCAACGCGGTTGTCGTCGCAATGTAAGGAGGGCCTTGCCGATTATTGAGCAGCACGCCGACCGCGCCGTCGCCATTGTTTTCACCGCTCAGGGCAACCACATCAGGCTTGCCGTCATTATTCAAATCCGCGACGGCGGCGACAAAAGATCCATTCAGGCCGGCGGAATAGATCAAAACACTTTGGAAGTGCTCATTGCCCAGGCCGAATAGAACAGCCGGACCTTCGCTCGTTCCTGCGACCAGATCCGGGATGCCGTCTCCGTTGATATCGGCAACCGCCACCGAGCCGGCTATCGCGTTGCTCAAGCCGAAATTTACTGCGGGACGGAAGGATCCGTTGTAGCCGTAGAGCACGCTGACTCCGAGGTCGGAAGCCGCCAGGAGATCGTTGATGCCGTCGCCATTTGCATCCGCAACCAGCGGCGCCGAGGCCGGGGAATGCAGTCCGACCTGGTAAGTATTCTGAATGGAGAACGTGCCATTGCCTTCGCCCAACATGATGACAAGTTCGCCGGGGTCTTCCGAATCAGCGGAGCCGGTCGCAATCACCAGGTCGGGAATACCGTCGCCGTTTATATCCGCGATCGCGACTCCGTCAGCTCCCGCGGTGCCTAATATCTGGCCAAGCTCATAAGTCGCCGCCGTCTGGAAGGTTCCATCTCCGTTGCCCAGCAATACACTCACAACTCCGTCGCCGGTATAGCAGGAGGCGTTTCCGGTGCCGACATCGCAATTGGTTACGACGACGTCGAGTTTTCCGTCTCCGTTGAGATCGGCAACCGCGACCGCGGTCGCGGAGAATCCGTCCGTGCTGTAAGTGACCGCTGGCTGAAACGTTCCATCTCCGTTGCCGAGGAGCACTCCGATTGTTCCGTCGGCGAATTTGGTATTCCCATACTGGTTCACCACGATCAGGTCGGGCTTGCCGTCTCCATTGACATCGCCTACGGCCAATGCGATGGCAAGATATCCGCCCGAATCGTAGGGTACCGCCGCCCGGAAAGTTCCATCGCCATTGCCCAACAACACGCCAATCGTGCCATTGATGCAACTGCTCGGGCTGACGCAAAAATTAGACACCAGGAGGTCGGGTATGCCGTCTCCGTTCACATCGGCGACTACCGCCGATGACGCCTGGGCGCCGCCGGAGTCATAAAGCACCCCCGGCAGCATCAGCGGATTTCCAACGCCGGTTGGAGCGACGGCGGGATTCTTATCGCGGACGCGATCGCCAGCGGCGTCGGCGGCGTCAGCCTGCGTCGACGCGCCGGTGAAAGCCTGCGGAGATGTCCGCGCGACGGTGTTCACTTGCGCTAAGGAGGTGACTGTGGCGATCGAGATGACAATCAGAGTCCAGAATATTCGGGCGAAGCGACGGGTCATGGCTGACCTCCTGCGAGCAACAGTCGAGGGCCGATTACGGCGAGGGAAACCGATGGGCGCGAGGGGGGGAGCCAGATTACGGCGCGCGTTTCGAAATATCCCGGACAGATAAGGGTGTCCGCACCCGCTCAGCCGCGAAGTATAGCTCCGCCAAGGAACGGATGCCATCTTTTTTTGGTAGGACGGCTGGCGCACGGAAGCCGGCTCTTTCCGGTCGAGTGCCATACTGCGACGCCGAAGCTTCCTCTATAATGACCGCCAACGATGTCACTCGCCGCTGGCACAAAACTTGGTCCTTACGAGATCATCGCGCCCATCGGTGCCGGTGGAATGGGAGAAATCTATCGCGCGCGCGATACGCGGCTCGGTCGCGAAGTTGCGCTCAAGGTGCTGCCAGAATCTTTTTCGCGCGATGCCGATCGCCTGCGGCGCTTCGAGCAAGAGGCTCGTTCGGTCGCGGCGCTCAGCCATCCGAACATCCTCGCCGTTCATGATATCGGCGAACAAGACGGCTCACCCTTCATCGTCTCTGAACTTTTAGAGGGCAGCAGCTTGCGGGCCGAACTTGACCACGGTCCGCTGCCGCCGCGCAAGGCCTCCGATTATGCGGTGCAGATCGCGCAAGGACTAGCCGCAGCTCATGACAAGAGCATCATCCATCGCGACTTGAAGCCGGAGAACGTTTTTGTTACGCGTGATGGGCGGGTGAAGATCTTAGATTTTGGTTTGGCCAAATTCGCGCCGGCTCGCGGAGCAAAAAATGAATCAGCCGAATCCGACGGCCTGACCCTCACCAGTTCTCCAACCGAAGCCGGTATGGTCATGGGCACGGCGGGATATATGGCGCCCGAGCAAGTGCGCGGCGCGGCCATCGATTCGCGCACAGACATTTTTGCTTTTGGCGCGGTGCTCTACGAAATGCTTTCCGGCAAACGCGCCTTCCGTCGCGATACGGCGGCCGAGACGATGACGGCGATCTTGAAAGAAGAGCCGCCCGAGCTGAGCGAGATGGATCAGCCCATCTCGCCGGGGCTGGAGCGCATTGTCCGGCGTTGTCTCGAGAAGCAGCCCGAGCAGCGCTTTCAATCCGCGAAGGATCTGGCCTTCGCTCTGGAAGCCTTGACGGGCACGACCTCGAAAACTGCCGCCAACGCCGCGATTACCGTTGGCGCCGAAAGGCCGCGCTGGCGCGGCTTTGTCGCGGTAGCTGCCGTCGTCGGAATTGCGACCGGGGCTGCGATCACCTGGTTCCTGCACCCCGCTCCCCCGTCGCCGCCAACTTTTGAGCGCGTGTCGTTCCGCCGCGGCGAAGTGATTCGCGGGCGTTTTACGCCGGATGGAAAGACTGTCCTCTATAGCGCACGCTTCAGCGGTGGCGCACCCGACAGCTACAACATTCGCGAAGACTATCCCGAATCTACGCCGGCGGGATTGGGCGGGGCGTCCGTGCTCTCGATCTCGCGGCAGGGTCAGATGGCAGTTCTAATGCGCCCGCAATATTTGGCCCACTATCAGTGGAGCGGCACGCTCGCCGTGTCTCCGCTCGGAGGCAGTGCGCCCCGCGAGTTGCTCGAACATGTCTACGACGCTGATTGGTCGCCAGATGGCAACGAGCTGGCCGTGATTGATCGCCCCGGCAATCGCTGGCGATTGCAGTATCCCACCGGCAAGGTGCTGCTCGACGGCGAGAACTGGATGAGCGATCCAAGGGTTTCGCCGGATGGAAAGCATGTGGCGCTGTTTCGGCATCCGCCCAATACCGACGATCGAGGCGATGTAATCCTGGTCGATCGCGACGGCCACGTCCAAATCTTATCGACCGGATGGGAATCGCTGGAAGGCTTGGCGTGGGCGCCATCGGGGAAAGAAGTCTGGTTCTCCGCTGCGGCATCGGGCGAGCAATATTGCATCCACGCGGTCAGCTTGTCGGCGAAGGAGAGGCTACTGTATTGCGGCACCGCCCCGACGCGCATCCTCGACATCGCGCAGTCAGGTCGCGTGCTGGTTTCGACCGAGGAAACGCGCGCATCAATGGCCGTGGTCGAGCACGGTGCAAACACCAGCGAACGCGAGCTGAGCTGGCTCTCCTACAGCTACGGTCCCAGATTATCGCGCGATGGAAGTGAAATGCTGTTCAGCGATCTATCCGAACAGGGAGGCAACGACTACTCGGTCTACGTACGCAAGACAGATGGCTCCCCCGCAGTTCGCATCGGAGGGGGCGGATTCGGCACCGATATTTCTCCCGACGGAAAATTGGCGCTGATCATGATGCCCAGCGATGCGACAGGGCGCTTACAGATAGTTCCGGTGGGCCCGGGGCAGGCGCGCGTGCTGCACTGGGACGGTTTTCAGTTGCGCTGGGCGCTGTGGCTCGCGGATGGCCAACATATTCTGTTGAACGCCAGCCAGGGCGGACAGCCCGAGGCCTTGTACGTCACCGATGGGGACGGCTCGGCGCCGAAACAGGTGATGCCCGCCGTGACGGACTGGTCGACGGTCTCGCCGGACGGGCGTTTTCTTTCAACGACGCAGAATGGCGCGTGGGTGGTTTTGTCTCTCGCCGACGGAAAGACCAAGCCAATCCCGGGCATTCAGCCCGGAGAATTTCCGGTTGCCTGGGGGGAAGACTCGAAGCACGTTTTCACGCAGACCATCACCCCGACCGGTCTCACTATCAATAAGGTTGACGTTGAATCAGGCAAGCGGGAACCGTGGCGCGTGGTCGCCCCGACAGAGCAGCTGGGTTTGAGGCCTATGATCACTCCCACCGCGATTACGCCGGATGGCCGGTGGATGGCGTTTACTTACCGAACGCAATTGGGCCAGCTCTACCGCAGCGATACATTGAAGTAGCGAGCTTCAGCGCTGCACTTCGGCAATCATCACTCCGTAAGGCTCCAGAGTAACCTGATTGCCTCGGACGGATGCTCCGGATGCGATCAGTGCTTTGAGCCCCGCTCCGTCAAATCCCTGCTTTGAAAGATCGAACGCCGGCTTTCGCGGAGCCGCTGACATGTTCAGCACGACCAGCAGTGCTTTCCCTTTATAGCTGCGCAGATAAGACATCACATGCGCGTCGTTTTCATTGAGCGGGGTGTAACTGCCGTCGAGCAGTGCTTCGCTCGTGTGGCGTAGAGCAAGCACTTTTTTATAGAGATTGAGAATCGAATTGGGATCATTCGACTCCGTCTCCACATTGTGCGTGCGATAGCTCGCCGGCGCCGGCAGCCAGGGCTTAACCGTGCTGAACCCCGCGTTCGGCTCGGTATTCCATTGCATTGGCGTACGCTCGCCGTCACGGCCTTTTTCCTTCGGCCATCCCGTGCGCCCGATCGGGTCCTTCACATCTTCGCGGCGCTTCGGATCATTATTTCGCATTCCAATTTCCTCGCCGTAATACATGATGGGCGTCCCGCGCAGCGTCAGATAAAAAGCCGCCATCAGCTTCGCGATCTCATCATTGTGCTTGCCATCGCCATAACGATTGTAGGACCGTTCCCGGTCATGATTGTTGATGACGAAAACCGGCCAGCCGTGCGCGCTCTCCACCGCAGCAATCTGGCGCCGGTATTCGCGCGGCGAAAGCTTATCGACCATCATGAACATGAAATCCATCGGCATCTGAAGTTCGTTGCCGTTCTGGCCGTAATAGCGATCGAGTTCGGCGGCTGTCGAGGTCCAGGTCTCGCCGATCAGCACGGCTCCGGATTCGTCCGCCACTTTGCGCATCTTCTGCAACTCGGTGTGCACTTCAGGAAAATTCGTGTTGTACTTGTTCTCCATGTTGGGATCGCCCTGCGCGTTCTTTCCCGGTAGCACGGGATTGTTATGCAGTGCAGGATCTTCAAACAGAGTGTCAACAGCGTCCAGGCGAAATCCAGCGACCCCGCGCTTATACCACCAGCCCATGGTATCGAGCATCGTCGTTTCAACCGCCGGATTGCGCCAGTTCAGGTCAGGCTGCTGCGCATAGAAAAAGTGATAATAGTATTGATTGGTGGTGGAATCGAACCTCCACGCCGAGCCGCCGAAAAGCGAAATCCAATTGTTGGGAGGCTGGTCGGGCTCTTTCCCATCTCGCCAGATATACCAATCGCGATGCGCCGAGGTGCGCGATGATTTCGAATCCAAAAACCACGGATGCTGGTCCGAGGTGTGGTTCGGCACGAAATCCATAATGATGCGGACATCGTTTTTCTTGCCGTCCGCCACCATGTGATCGAAATCGGTGAGCGTGCCATACATGGGATCGATGTTTTCGTAATCGGAAATGTCGTAGCCGAAATCGACCTGAGGCGAGGGATAGCAGGGCGTGATCCAAATGGCGTCGACGCCTAGGTCGCGCAGGTAACCCATCTTAGAGCTGATGCCGTTGAGGTCGCCGACGCCGTCGTTGTTGCTGTCCGCAAAACTGCGCGGATAGATTTCGTAAAAGACGGCATTTTGCCACCACTGATGGCCTGCCGCATCGACCGGCTGGGTTTGAGCCGCCGCCAATAGCGAGTGCACCAGCGTCAACCACAAGGTGAACGATAGAAGCGACAGCCGCCTGGACATTAGTTTCTTCTCCTCGAAAAACATAATGCGGTTGCGGGAAGTTAGCAAATGAACAATTTGGGCGAAGGCGATTGCGGGACGCAGTATGATCTTTCTTACAACGTCTCGGACTTCATAAGACGGAGACTTTTAAATGAAGAGAAAATTTCTGCTGGCTGCCTTGCTCGTGGCGGTCGCGCTGCTTTCGCAGTCCCTACTCGCGGGTGCAGGCGATAAAGCCCCGGACGATCCAGCCGCGTGGCAGCACGATCTACTCGCCTGGCGCGCGCAGCGAGCCGCTAACTTACAAGCTCCGGAAGGCTGGCTTTCTCTGGTCGCTCTCGGTTGGCTGCAAGATGGCGACAACAGTTTCGGCTCGGCGGAAGATTGCCGCGTCCAGATCCCTGGCAGGATTCCGCTCCACGCTGGCGTGGTGCGGCTGGAAAAAGGAACGCTGCGTTTGCTGCCTCCCGCCGAAGGTTTCCGGAAGGATCTTCTCCTTGATGGTCAACCGGCGAAAGAGCAGGCTCTATTGGCCGACGATGCTGACCAGCCTTCAAAGCTTACGATCGGCACCATCACCATCATCGTCATCCATCGCGACGACCGCTACGCCCTGCGCGTCAAGGACCTGCAAGCTGCTACCCGCACCGGTTTCCACGGATTGCGCTGGTATGACCCGAACGCAAATTATCGCGTGCATGCGCGCTGGATTCCCTACAATCCGCCAAAAGTGCTCGACATTCCAACCGTGCTCGGCACCACCACACACATGCCGGCCCCCGGCGTCGCCGAATTTACGGTGGATGGAAAAGTCCTGCGCCTCGAGCCCGTTCTCGAAGATCCGAAATCGACCGATCTTTTCTTCATCATGCGCGACGCCACCAGCAAGACTACGACCTATGGCGCGGGACGCTTCTTGTATACCGAATTTCCTGACCATGGCCTAAGTCAGCCCGGCGAAATCTGGCTCGATTTCAATCGGTTGTTTAATCCTCCCTGCGCTTTTACTGCTTATGCGACGTGTCCGCTACCGCCTCCGCAGAATCGGCTCACGATGCCGATTCCGGCAGGCGAGCAGCGTTATCACGATTAATCGGCGCCGGGATGTTCAACCCTAGGTTGTAGCAACAACAGGAGCGAGCTGCTGCGCGATTTTCCATACCGGCGGCTGAACCCGGTGCAAGGTGGTAATGCGGTGGATGAAGTACAGCGAAGCCAGCAGGCAAATGATCACCGCAACAATGGAGGCCTCCGGTCCGAACTGTCCGCCAGTCAGAATTCGTGGGCCGCTCAGAGAACCTTGAATCAGACCCCCACTCAGGCTATTTCCCGATACCGACATGCTGAAGATTGACCCCTCGGTAAAATTCCAGCCGATGTGCAGCCCCATCGGCAACCACAACCGTTCCGTGGCTGCATAAGCCGCACCCAGCAGAATGCCGGCTTCGATGGCGATCGCGAGCGAACTGCCGACGGTTGCGCCGCGATTGAAAGCGTGCGCCGCGCCGAATAGCGCCGCCGTAAACAGCAGGGCTCCCCATGTCCCCAAAATCTTCGAACTCAAGCGGAAGAGCAGTCCGCGGAACACGATTTCTTCGAGGACGCCAGCGACTAGCGCGGCGACCAGGCCGCGCGCGAGACCGTACGTCGTGCCCGCTCCCGCGGGATGATAGACGCCTATCGCCCAGAGAGTCGTCATGCTGATAGCGAATAACCCAAAGCCCATGACTAATCCAATTGCCATCTCAAGCAAGAAATGATGGAGATCTAGCTCGGAAGGCGTCCGCCGCTCGATCCACTTCGCACAGGCGATGAAGGTCGCCAGTAGGCTCAGCGCCAGCAGAATTCCACCGACCATGTGGGGTAGATGAGGAAGCACAGGGTGCGTCGCGACGATTACCAGGATAACCGCAAGCAGACTGAGCGTGCCCAAGCCTACTTCTTTCCAAGTCTTACGCATAATTGCTCCGCTGTCGTATACGGCGAACGATTCGACAAAGTTCAAGTTTTGCTCTCGCCCTATCTTGTCGAGCAGGGAAAGCACTCTTGATTTTGGCGGTTGACATGAACTTGAAATGCTTAGAGGAACATGCGGGCAACCGATCTCCCCGCATTGCTTCTCTGAATCCCGGTGTTGCTGCTCCGAATCGTAGATAATATCTCTTTCGGCAAAGCACTTCACTTACTCTGGTACGGGGGTTCGGCATGAGATGGGCGCTGATCGTTCTCGCAGTCGCCGGCATCATCGCTTCTTCGCTCGCGTTGCGCGAGCATTACCGCACTGACGCTTCGCCGTGCAGCATCAATGAACGCTGGGATTGCGGCATCGTCAACCACAGTCCCTACGCCATGCTCTTCGGAATTCCCGTGGCCGTAATCGGCATCGCCGGATATCTGCTGCTCGGCGCGCTCGCCGCTCGAAGGGCGTACGCCTGGATGCTGCCATTCGTGATGATCGCGTTTGCTTTTGCGATCCACCTCGCTGACGTCGAATCCATGGTTCTCGGGGTTTGGTGTATCTACTGCGTCATCTCGCTCGGAATCATTACTCTCTTGACCCTGCTGGTGATTGGCACCGTGATCACAGATTCGATGATGCGGGCTAGACAAGTCTAGCTGGTTAGGAAAAACCTACTCGTAGCGCAGACTCTCGATCGGGTCGAGTTGTGCGGCTCGAATCGCCGGCACCATTCCACTGAGCACCCCTACGACGCCGAGGATCATTGTCGCTACCGCGAGACTGTTGACATTGATCTGCAGATGAATGTCGCCCGCTTGCAGGTTATCGCCAAACGCGCTCATCAGCGGCAAGGCGCCGACGCACCACGAAATCAAATACGCGATGCCGATCCCGGACACCCCCCCGGCAAAAGTGATAGCCAACGCCTCCGCGAGAAACTGAAAGAGGATGTGGTGTTTCTGCGCGCCCAGTGCTTTTTCCACGCCGATTTCTCGTGTCCGCTGCTGCACCGAAACCAGCATGATATTCATCAGCCCGATGCCGCCAATGCCAAGCGTCAAGGCGCCGATAAAAGCCAGCAAGATTTTTAACGCGGTGGTCACGACGGTGAACTCGTCGAAATCCTGTTTGAAATCCGCGATGAACACGGCGCGCTTATCATCTGGACGAAAATTGTGATGTCCGGCGAGCACGCTCCGCACCACGCGCGCGAGTTGCTGATGATCCTGCCCCTCGTAGTCCATGAAAATGCCGGTGATGTATTGCGTGTCGTAGAGATCGCCCATGGCGCTGAACGGGATCGCGATCAGCGTGTTGTCATTGTTGTCGCCGCCCTGCACCTTGTGCTGATAAATCCCGATCACCTGGAAGGTCACGCCGTTGATGCGAATGTTCTGCCCGAGAGCTGATTCGCCGGAGAAAAGCCTGCGCTTCGCTTCGTCGCCAATCACCGCCACGCGCGCATGTTCCACCTGATCCTGTTCGCTCAAGCCGCGCCCGGTAGCAACCTGGAAGCCGCGAATGCGTTCATAAACTGGGAAGACGCCGGTCAGAAAAAGATTAGTGAACGTGCGCGTGTCGTGCTGAATGGTTACACCCTGCTTGTCGAAAATCGGAGTGACGCCCTTGGCCATCGGCACTTCGTTACGAATGTAGTCGACATCCGCCAGCTTCAGGCGCACTTCGGCGCCAGCCTTCGCGCCGCCCGCCTGTAGCGAGGTTCGCCCGGGAAAGGCTCCAATGACGTCGGTCCCCCACGAACTGAAAATCAAATTGATTGCGCGCTCGAAGCCCGAGCCGAAAG